>Ga0164308_10000860_pt1 | contig 16403 bp, 11 predicted proteins | sample Whisoiple_246_MG_FD_109983 | JGI IMG/M metagenome (GOLD analysis project Ga0164308, IMG submission 109983) | Soil microbial communities amended with fresh organic matter from upstate New York, USA - Whitman soil sample_246_MG | ecosystem: Environmental > Terrestrial > Soil > Unclassified >...
ACTGGGCGAGTTCACCTGCCAGTCCACTTCGTATTCGAGCTCTTCACCACCCAAGGTGACCTTACCGTCGTCTTCGTAACCAGCAACGATCGAGCCGTCGAGCGTGATCACGCAGGACTGGGCGTCGGCGATGATCGTCTCGAACGCGTCGATCAGGCCGGCCGGGTTGGTGCCATTGTACTTCTCGCCTCCACCGGCATCCGCAACTGCCTGGAGATGTGCCGCCAGCGTGGTCTGCGTACTGGAACTCACGTCGATCACGTGGAGGGTGATGCCAAGCACGTCGTGAACACGGGTTGCCTCGGCCACAACGGCATCCTGCTCCGCCAACTGATCTTCCTCGTCACACCCGGGCGGGGCCCCGGGTTGCGGTGCGAAATTTTGGCAAACGTCGCAATTGTCGGGAAGGCCATCGGTCGCGAGGATGATGAACTTCGGCCCTTCGACATCGAGAGCCGCAAGGGCGTCGGCCGTCGGAGCCAGGGACTGACGCGTCGGGGTTTCGAGAATCAGACTGCTGCAGGGGAACGCGGCAAGCATGGCGTCGCGATTGTCGAAATCGAGCGCAACGTCCGTGAGTGCCGGGCAGGTCCCGGTCTCGCCCGAGTAGGTTGTCATGCCAAAGCGCACGGCGTCGTCGAGCTCCGTAATAACGCCGTCGATGTCGCTAAACAGGACCGAACGCACCACGTTCCACCGCCAGAACTGGGCGTCGGCATTTTCACCCCCGAATCCCGCCACGGGGCCTTCACATAGTGCAGGCACATCGGTGTCGAGCCCCCACGGCTCGTATTCTCCAGCGTCGATCGCGGATTGCACGCTTGCTTCGAACGTATCGATGCCCGTCATTGATCGTGAGCGATCGATCAAAAGCACGACGTTGGGAATGATCGGCGTTGGCGTGACTTCGACGTCGATGCAGCTGGTGCCGCCGCCCTCGCCGCCACCGCCGCCGGAGCTCGGGCCCGGATCGATGCCGCCGCCGCCCGCGCCCGTCGTGCCGCCAGTCCCGCCACCGATGCAGCGACCGTTGGCCGCACAGGGTGCACCGTCGCACTCTGGTGACGACGTCGTGCCCGCGACGCACTCGGCATCGCACTTGTTGGACTCGGTGTCGCAGAAGAGCCCGGTTGAACACTGGTTGTCCCCGGTGCAGGACTCGCCGCATCCGGTGACGCCGGCGACCGGACAGGGCCCACCCGCGCCGCCGGTGCCCTCGTCCGATCCGTCGAAGCTGGGCGTCCCGCTACAAGCGGGTGATGCCGCGAGGAGCCCCCCGACCAGGAGGGTGCCGACGCCGAGGGTTCGAGGAAGTGATCGCGAGAGCATGGGGAAAGGTCCTGGGGGGCAAATAGCTTGCGGTTTCGAGCACTCTAGCAGCCTGAGCTCAAGGTCCGCTGGGAGGAAAAAAAGCCGCCCGAGTAGCTCCTTTTGGATCGAGGAGTCCAGGCTGCCAAGCATTCTTGGCCGTACCTCTACCCAGCCTTCACTTTTTTCTTGCTCAATAGTTAACCTTGGTTAACTATTGCCTCGTGGAAACAAGGCCGCAGCTGGAGCAAGCCCTTTCGGCGGTCGAAGTGATCAGCCGCCTGGCGGGCTTGTTCGCCGTTCGGCGCCGTCAGCTGGCCGAGCGCGCGGGCCTGACCGTTCAGCAGTGGCAGGCGCTCGAGAGCGTGCAGCGCGAGCACTTCATGCCCAGCCTGTTCGCCGCCGAGCGGGACAGCAGCCCCGCCGCCGTCAGCAAGATCCTGCGGCAGCTCTCGGACAAAGGGCTCATCGAGGCCGAGCTGTCGCGGGTCGACGGGCGCCAGCGCAACTACAGCGTCACGCCGGCCGGCCGCCTGTGCTTGGACGGCCTCCGGGCCGAGCGCCAGCGCGCCATCGAGCACGTCTGGATGCAGCTGAGCGAGCAGGAGCTCGAGCAGTTCGAGGCCGTGGGAAGCAAACTGGCGCTTCTGCTCGAGCAGTTCGCCGAAGAAGATTCACGAAGCGAGCGTCAAGCGCGCTAGGACGACGAAAGAGAAAAGGAACGAAAAGCCATGGGAAAGACCCTCTACGAAAAGGTGTTCGATAGGCACACGGTGCGGCGACTGCCGTCCGGTCAGTATCAGCTGTTCATGGGCGTTCACCTCGTTCACGAGGTCACCTCGCCGCAGGCTTTCTCCATGCTCGAAGAGCGCGGCCTCACCGTGATGTTCCCTCGGCACACCTTCGCCACGGTGGATCACATCATCCCGACCACCACGCAGCTCCGGCCCTACAAGGATGGCCTGGCCGAGCAGATGATGGTGGCCCTCGAAAGCAACGCGAAGAAGCATGGCATCCGCTTCTTTTCCCCGGACAAGGCAGAGCAGGGCATCGTGCACGTCATCGGCCCCGAGCGCGGTCTGACGCAGCCGGGCTCCACCATCTGCTGTGGTGACTCGCACACCTCCACGCACGGCGCCTTCGGTGCGCTGGCCTTCGGCATCGGCACGAGCCAAGTGCGCGACGTGCTCGCCACGCAGACCTTGGCCATGGACAAGCTCAAGGTGCGCCGCATCGAGGTCAACGGCCAGCTCAAGCCGGGCGTCTACGCCAAGGACGTCACGCTCTACATCATCCAGAAGCTCGGCGTGCAGGGCGGCGTCGGTTACGCCTACGAGTACGCAGGCGAGGTCTTCGATCGCATGACGATGGAAGAGCGCATGACGGTCTGCAACATGGCCATCGAAGGCGGCGCCCGCTGTGGCTACGTGCAGCCGGACGACACCACGTTCGCGTACCTGAAGGGGCGCGAGTACGCGCCGGTGGGTCCGGCTTGGGAGCGCGCGGTGGCCGACTGGCGCAGCCTGCGCAGTGACGCCGATGCGAAATACGACGACGTGGTCCGCTTCGACGCCGCCGACATCGAGCCGGTCGTTACCTGGGGCATCACCCCGGGCCAATCGACGAGCGTTGGCGGAACCGTGCCCCGCGCGGAGGAATTCTCCGCCGACGAGCGCGCGACGGTGGAGGAAGCCTACAAGTACATGCAGCTGAAGCCCGGTCAGCCGATTCGCGGCACCAAGGTGGACGTCGCCTTCATCGGTAGCTGCACCAACGGCCGCCTGAGTGACATTGCCGAGGTGGTCCGCCTGCTCCAAGGCAAGAACCTGAAGGTGAGCCCCGGCGTGCGCGCGCTCGTGGTGCCCGGCTCACACCAGGTGAAGAAGGCCGCCATCGAGGCGGGCTACGACAAGGTCCTGACCGAAGCCGGCTTCGAGTTTCGTGAGCCCGGCTGCTCGATGTGCCTGGCCATGAACCCCGATCAGCTCGTCGGCACGCAGCTCAGCGCCTCTAGCAGCAACCGCAACTTCAAGGGTCGCCAAGGCTCGTCGACGGGCCGCACGCTCCTGATGAGCCCAGCCATGGTGGCTGCGGCTGCGATCAAGGGTGAAGTCGCCGACGCGCGCGAAGTCTTCGGCATCTGAGGCAGCGGAAAGGAACCACGGACATGACCAACCCAAGTCAAAGAATCATCGTCAAAGGTCGCGCCATCCCGGTACGCGGCAACGACATCGATACCGACCGCATCATTCCCGCCCGCTTTCTCAAGACCGTGACCTTCGACGGTCTCGGTGAGCACGCCTTCGAGGACGACCGGGCCGGCCTGAAGAAGGACGGCAAGACGCACTCGTTCGACGAGCCGAAGTTCAACCAAGCCACGGTGCTCTTCGTGAACAAGAACTTCGGCTGCGGGTCGAGCCGCGAGCACGCGCCGCAGGCCATCGCCCGCTGGGGCCGAGGCATCCTCGTCATCGTCGGCGAGTCGTTCGCCGAGATCTTCTACGGCAACTGCCAGGCGCTCGGCGTCCCCTGCCCCGTGGTCGACGCCGCGGGAGCGGAGAAGCTCATGTCCTTGTGCGAAGCGAACCCGAACCTCGAGTTCGAGGTCGACCTCGAGAAGCTGGAGATCCGCGCGGGAGACCAGACGGTGCGCATCAGCCTGCCCGATGGCCCCCGCAGATCGTTCCTGGAAGGCACCTGGGATTCGACGGGCATCCTGCTGTCCTCCGCGGAGCTGATTCGCCAGAAAGACGCGGAGCTCGCGTACCTGCGGCGGTACGCGGACTGAGGCACACTTTGTGGCATGTGCCTTGCTTTGGCTCGGCAGGGAGATCCACATGTCCACGAACCTCCGCTTCGCTCAGCCTGCTTCCCGCTACGTCCGTTCCGTCCTCGGCCCCCTGGCCGTCGCGATCCTGGTGTCAGGCTGTGCCGCGACACCAGGTCCCGATGGCGGCAGCGGGGGCGCGGATGCCAGCGGGGGGACGACTGGGACCGGGGGTGCCGCGCCTCAGGTCATCCACGGACCGACCTACGACGTGACCGCCCGAGACGAGGTGCCCGAGGCCCTGCGCCAGGCGGTGAGCACGGCGTCGAGCCTCGACGGACCAGGCCTTTTGGCGGCCTACCCGCCGCCGGCCGCCGAGCCGCTCGAATACGATCCGCTGACGGCCGCTGGGCTCGATCTCATCCAAGCCTCCGCGCTCGCGCTCACCGAAGGGGAGCAGGCGGTCCTGGCCGAGCAAGGCCTCGTGATCTCCACGCGGGAGCAGTTTCCGAGCTTCGCCTTCGGCTATAAGAGCATCTACAGCAGCGATCTGCCGGTCTACGTCTCCGCCGACTCGATCCTGGAAGCGGTCCACCGCGCCTTCGACAAGCTGCTCCAGGGCGCCGAGCAGACGGTGCTGATCGGCGAGCTGTCGTCGCTGCTCGCCGGCATGCGAAGTCGCCTGCCGACGACGCCTTTCGACGCGCAGACCATCAAGGATGCCGACACGTACCTCACGGTGGCACATAGCCTGCTGAATGGCTCGGTCCTGACGCCCGGCGCTGGCGCTGATCCGACCGAAGTCGCCTCACTGGTGGAAAAGGCCACCGCTGGTGCTGGTTCCGCCAAGGTCAGCCTCTTCGGCGTCGACCGCGACGAGGACTTCTCGCAGTTCACGCCCCGCGGCCACTATAGCAGCACGCCCGAGCTCTCGGCCTATTTCAAGGCCATGATGTGGCTCGGGCGGGTCGACTTCAGACTGATCGAGACGCAAGGCGACACCGGCGAGCAGGTGTTCCATCGCAGACAGTTCGATGCCGCGGTGGCCATGCACGCGCTCCTGCAAGATGATCTCGAGACGTTCACGCTGATCGACGACACGATTGGCGCCTTCGTGGGCGAGCACGACAGCATGACGCCGATGGACATGACGGGCCTGCTCGGGGCCCTGGGTGTCGCGAGCGTGACCGAGGCGGCCGCCCTGAGCGACGAGGCCATCGTGGCCGAGATCGCGAGCGGCGGCTGGGGCAGCCAGCGCATCGCCAGCCGCTTGATCGTGAACGACTCCGACACCGCGACCTTGCCGCTCGATCGCAGCTTCGCCCTGTTTGGCCAGCGCTACACGGTCGACAGCCACACCTTCTCGAACACCACCTACGATCGCGTCCCCGATCGCTGGCTACCCAATCCGTTGGACGCGGCCTTCACTTCCTTCGGAAACAGCGCCGCACTCCCGTTGCTCGAGCCGGAGTTCGGAAACCAGGCCTTCGTCGGCGCCCTGGGGACCACCCGCGCCTTGGTCGATGCCCATGAAGCCGAGTACTGGGAAGGCAGCGTCTACACGCGCTGGCTCGGCGCGCTCCGTTCCCTGTCGACCCTACCGGAGGGAGCCGCGACACCGCGGACGGCCGGCTGGCAGGCGCGCACGCTCTCCACTCAGCTCGGCTCCTGGGCGGAGCTCCGGCACGACACCCTCCTTTACGCGAAGCAGTCGTACACCTCCGGCGTCAGCTGCGAGTTCCCGGACGCGTACGTGGATCCCTACCCCGAGTTCTATCGGCAGATCGGCGAGCTCGCCGCTCAGGTTCTGGCCGTCATGGAGTCGCTCCCGAGCGGCGCCGGAGACTACAAGACGGTGGCGCAGACCTGGGCCACCGAGACGCAGACCATTGCCGCGAACTTGCAGGCCATGGCCGAGAACCAGCTGACGGGCGCCGAGCATTCCGCTGAGCTCATCGCTTTCATCAACGATGCCGTCAACTGGGAAGAGGGCGGCGGGTGCGGCGGCCCGAACTACTACGACCTGACTGGCTGGTACCTGCATCTGCACCTGTCACAATACGACGCGCTCGAGCTCGACCCGACGATCGCCGATGTGCACACCGACGGCCAGTACATGCGCGTTTTGCACGTCGCGACGGGCATGCCGCGGCTGATGGTGGTCACGGCCAACACCTGCAGTGGGCCGCGCGCTTACGCTGGCGTTGCCTTCAGCTACGGGGAGGTCGTCACGGACGACTTGAAGCGACTCACCGACGAAGAATGGCTCGTCACGGTGAACCAAGGGGCCTTCCCCGACGTGCCCTGGATGAGCCCAGTCCTGGCCCAATAGCACCCCTCTACGCGGTGCGCCGGCTCGTGGTACGAGGCGGCGTGGTGTCACCTCAGGCTGCGCAGAAGCGGCTCGCGGACGTGTGGCGGGGACCGTTCGGCCTGCCGATGCTCCTGGTCCTCTTGGGCATGAGCTGGCTCTTCTACGTCACGCACGTTCTCGACCTGACCCCGATCAAGAACTCAGAGGGCTACTTGATGCGCTCGGACCACTCGCTCTGGTCCAAGCAGTTCTACTTCGGACCGCGGCCCTTCGTGACGTCCTTGATGTACAAGCTCTACGGGTCGACCGAGAAGAGCGCGGTGCTCGGGCAGCTCGCGTTCTCGACCATCTCGTGGCTGGTGCTCACGCTGGCCTTCGGGCGCTTGATCAAAAACCCCTGGCTGCGTTTGCTCCACTGTTTGGCTTTCCCGAGCCTGATGGCCTGGTGGAACGTGATGGGCTGGAACATGGTCATGCGCGCCGAATCCACGGCATTTTCATGGCTGGCCCTGTGGTTTGCGGCGCTCGTCACCTATTGCCAAAAGCCGGCCGTCTGGACGGCGATCCTGCTCGGCGCAGCGTCGTTCTTTCTGTGCTTCACGCGCGATAGCTTGCCGCTCTTGGTGCTGCCCGTCGTCGGCTTGGTGCTGACGGTCGAGGCGCTGCGTGCTTGGGCGGGGCGGGCTCGCCTCGCCGCGCCGGTGAGGACGCGGCTCGCGCTCCTGGTCGGTGCGCTCGTCGTGATCGCTGGCCTTCAGCTGTCGACCTCGCAGTCCGTGATTCACCCGCAGTTCAAGACGCGCCACGAGTTTCCCCTGGTGAACGTCATCATCCAGCGTGTGCTGCCCAAGCGCGAGGTGCGCGCGTGGTTCGAGGAGCGCGGCATGCCCGTCCACCTCGAGATCCTGAAGTGGAAGAAGAGGTGGGCTTCGGGCAATCGCTTCGCCATCTTCGAGAAAAGGAAGTACCGAGCCTTTCGCGACTGGGTGCGTTCGGAGGGGAAATACACCTATCTCCGGTACCTGGCGTCACATCCGGGCTACACGCTGAAGAGCGCCTTTGCCGCGCGGGACGAGATCTTCGCCCACAGCCTCGGCTACTACACGAACAAGGCGCCCAAGCGTTTTCCGTTCCGGGCTCTCGACTTCGTCTTCCCTCTGGTGAGCCCGGCTTTGGCCTGCCTCGCCGGCCTATTTGGCCTCTGGCGCTGCCTGAACCGGCGTGTCGACCTGCTGACGCTCGCCTTCACGGCGGTGATCCCGCTCACGCTCGTCAACGGCCTCTTCGTCTTTCACATGGACGCCATGGAGGTCGCGCGCCACGCCATCCTCGGCCTCGTCGCGCTGCAGATCGCGACTTACGCGCTCCTTTTGACCTGGCGCAAACGCCCCATCACGGCAAAAGGCCCCGCGACTCTTGTCAGTGAGCCTCCTGGGAGTCCCGATTGACGGGTGCCCACCCGCTGGGCCATAGCTCGGGCCATGCCGAAGTTCATCATCAGCGCATTGCCCGGCCTCCTTCTCGGCCTGGTGGTCGGATTCGTGGCAGCACGCGTGGGTCAGGGGGACGATAGCGAGGCCCGAGCGGAGAGTGAGCGCAAGATCGCCAAGCTCTGTATGGTCGAGGCCAAGAAGGCGCTGTCGAGCGCAGAACGCCCGACGCGCGAGCGGGGACCATCGATGCGGCCCGAGCGGAGCACGAACCAAGGGGCGCCGAGCGATGACGCGGCCGGTCGCGCCGAGCGCAGCGTCGAGACCACGCTCCGGCGTGCTCGCACCGAGAAGCGCTGGACGGTGGCGCACGGCAAGATGGCCGAGCGTATGTTCCCGCGTCTGTCGGCAGAAGCGTCGGCCAAGCTGTCGAAGGAGATCCTGAGCGCCGTGGAGAGTGGCGAGCTTTCGGCCGAGGCTGACGCTTGGCTCCCAGAAAAGAAGTAGCCCCGCGAGCTAAGCTCGCAGGGCCGGGGCGTTCGAGCCTGAGGGACCCGCTTACGGCTGCGCCGTGAAGGCCGTCTCCAGCCGTTCGATGCAGAAATCGAACGGCTGCTCCGCACCGCTCGACGGCACCTGAATCGAGACGTTCACGACCGAGTCGACGATGGGATCGAACGGCAAGCCGCTGCCGTCCCAGCAGGCCGTGTTGAAGCTCGTCCAGGGCACGAAGCTCGTGCCGGGGGCACCGATTGGGATGCTCGCGCACCAGGAAGTTCCCGTCGAGGCGTCGAACAGGTTCACCCGGTGCTCGCGCGGCATCTTGACGCTCAGGTCCACGAGCACGCCGTCGCCCGAAACCGAGGTCGGAGCACCGTCGCCGATGTCGTAGCCCACGGAGGCAAACTCGGACCACGGCCCACCGACCACGCCGGAGGCGCAGGCGAGCGGTCCGTCCCACTGGCTGACGTCGGAGTCGATGAACGACAGGTCCGTCGCGAACGTCGTGCCGGCGCCAGACCAGGTCCCATCATCGAGGAAGCCGGGGTGAAAGGCGGTGCGGTCGACAGGCGGGCCACCCGGAGCACCACCACCGCCCGGAGCTCCGCCGATGCCGCCAGGGCCGCCGTCTTGGTAGGGGTGGAGACCGAAGAAGCAGGTCGAGAAGTCGGGCGAGCCGCCCGGCACCACGTCGAGCGAGATGGCCAGGAAGGGCTCGAGGGCGTACGGCGTGCCGGAGCCATCGCACGCCACGAAATCCTGCCAAGGCACGCCGAAGCCGAAGCCGGCGAGGTCGGCGCAGAAGTCCTGCGTTGCCGTGCTCAAGACGACTCGGGTCTTTTCCTCGAACGAGCCTTCGAAGTCGATCTGGAGCCCGTCGCCCTGCGGGAGAGCGGGCGCTTCGCTGGCGCCGGGCTGCTGATTGGCGCCGAAGCGCATGCGGGCAAAGTCGTCGGCCGAGTCACCCAAGACGCCATCCATGCAGTAGGGCGTGGACTCGCTCGAGCTCAGGTTCTCCGACGCCACCTCGGTGGTTCCGCCGACCTCGATGCTCCCCTGTCCGCGGTACGGGAAGCTATCGTAGTAGCCCAGCACCGGCTCCTTGCGGCTTTCGAAGCCCTGGAAGCAGACGCTGTAGTTCGTCTCACTCTCGAGGGACGCCGGCACCACGAGGCCACCGTGCGTCAAGAGCACATCCGGCAGGAGCGCCACGCCGCTGCCATCGCACTCGGTGTTGAACTCCTCCCACGCCACGAAGTCTTGCTGACCGACCGTCGGGTAGCAGTAGCGAGTCCCATCCTCCGCGACGAGGATGGCGTTCACCGGTGTGCCGGTCTGGTTGAACATGCGAATGCGAGCACCGTCGTTCGTCACGGTGACGGGAGGCACGAGCGTTCCGTCACGCTCTTCGTTGAGGGCAAACAGAAGCTCGGCGCTGGCGTCGAACCCGGCGGGCAACGTGCCGCTCGAGCAGTAGTCGTTGCCGTTTACGTGCGTGAGGTTGCTTGAGCCCGTGGCGCCGCCGAGGAGGTTCAGGCTGCCGTAGCCGCGCCAGCTCGGACCGAAGCTGCCCGTCGGGAAGCACATCTGTCCGCCGTTGCCGTCGTCGAAGCACTCCTCGCCCTGCGTCTCCAGCCACTCGCCTTGCTCGAGGTAGCCTTCGTCCTGGAACGAGCGCTCGAAGAAGTTGCTGATGCCGACGCCGAAGTCCGTGAACTGGTCCGCGATCGCTTGCGGACTCGCCCAGAACTTCATGCCGAGCGCGGTGATCGGCTCGAAGCCGTAGGCAGTGCCGGAACCGTCCGCGCAGTTGGTGTTGAACTCGGTCCACGGCACGAACTCGCCCGGACTGCCGTAGTGCGGCGCGCACCAAGTCGTGGTGCCATCGGTGATCACCACCTGCATCCATTCGCCGTTTTGGGTCTGCACGTCGACCTGCACGCCGTCTTGCTGGGGCAGGAAGGTCCCCTCGTCGCCGCCTGCCTCGACCTGGTTGAGATTGAACCACAAGGTCACGTCGCTGCCGGGGGTCGCGCTGAAGTCGCCCCAAGCCATGACCGGCAGCTCGAAGCGGCTGCTCAAGGTCTCCTCGAACACCTGCGTGTCGCCGCTCGGCTGCACGTAGCCGTCGCCCTGGAAGCCGTCGTGGACGAAGTGGCCAAGAACCGGCGCTAGGCCGGGCTGCAGCTTGCGCAGGCAGAAGTCGAAATCCTCGAGCTCCTGGCGACCGGGAACGACCACGCCAGCGCTCTCGACCACGTCCGCGGCTGGGTTGAAGGCCTCTCCACCGGCCGGATCCCAGCAGGTGGTGTTGAAGTTCTCCCACGGAATGAAGCCGGCTTCGGAGTAGACCGCGCACCAGTTCTTGGCGCCGCCTTGGGCGGAGAGCTGAATGCGGTGCTCGCGCTTCCAGAAGTCGTCGATCTCGACGAACACGCCTTCACCGGTCACCAGGGTCTGTGCGTTGTCCCCGCCCGCGAGGCTCTCGTTGATGTTGTAGCCGAGCAGGGCGACCTCGCCGAAGCCCGCGCCCGTGTAGCCGTTGGCGCAGTTGGGCGCGTCGCGGAAGCCGACGTCGCTGTCGATGCTCGAGCTCTCGGTCGCGAAGGTCCAGCCGTAGCCGTGCCAAGCGCCCGCCGACAGATAGCCGGGGTTCTCGTCGCCACCGGGGCCGCCGCCGACGCCACCGACGCCACCGCCGCCCCCGCCGCCGCCTTGGCCAGCTCCGCCCATGCCGATGCTGCCACCTCCGGCGCCCGGATCGACGGGATCACCGCTCTTGCCGCCGGTACCCGTGCCGCCACCTTGACCGGCTCCGCCCGTGCCGACTCCGCCGCCTTGGCCAGCGCCTCCTGCGCCCGGATCGACGGGGTCGCCGCTCTTGCCGCCGGTACCCGTGCTGCCTGCGCTACCGCCGGTGCCCGCGCTGCCTGCGCTACCGCCCTGGCCGGAGCCGCCGCCAGCGCCGGTGCCTCCGCCAACGCCACCCACGCCGCCGGTGCCCGTCTTGCCGCCGGTGCCCGTGTTACCACCCGTACCGGTGCTGCCCGCGCTGCCGCCCTGACCGGACGTGCCGCCCGAGCCCTTCCCGCCCGAACCACTAGCGCCGCCCGAGCCGTCGTCACCGCCGGCGCCTGGGCCGCCCGCGGTGCCCTGACCACCGACGCCTTCGCCACCGGCCGTGCCCTTGCCGCCCGAGCCTTCGTCGCCGCCCGAGCCTTCGTCGCCGCCGGTACCGTCCGTGCCGCCGCTCCCCGTGCTGCCGCCCGTGCCGTCGTCACCGTTGTAGAGTTCTTCGGCCTTGCCCTTCGGGTCTTCGAAGATGCCGTAGACGCTGAAGCTCGTGATCTCGAAGTGCGCCTGCCCGTTCTCGAACGTCGCGCCGGGCACCACTTCCCACGTGGTGTCCGCCTCGTCGTCGAGCTTCATGACCACCAGGGGCACGTCGCCCACGGCCTCCGCGTCGTAGCTCAGGGCCACGGCCACCGGCTCGTCGAAGGTGATGCCATGCGGCAGGAAGGCCACCGGCTCGGCCGCTAGGATGATGCCGCTCGTCGTCTGCGGCAGCTCCTCGATCGCGGTAGAGTTCAGGCTGGCGACGGTGATCTGCTGTCCCCCGGCGAGCGCGCCAGCCGGGAACGCGAGCTCGACCCCCTCCGATTGCACGGTGCCGCCGTCCTGGTCGATGGTCTCCTGCGCCTGGACCGACAGATTGCCGTTCCCGCCGAGGTTGAGGTTGCCGGAGCCGCCCGTATCGCTGCTCTGCCCGCCCTCTCCGCCTCCACCGCCCGGTCCACCCGAGTCGGTCGAGCTACAGGCCAAGAGAACCGAAGTGATCAGGATGGGAGTGAGAAAGCGGAGCTTGGGCATGGGAGTCAGCCGCCGAATCTACAGATCCGAAACCGGGACTCGCAACCATGAAATAGGTAATCAGAAAGATTTGTCCCACACCAGCCTACTAATAACCTCCTCAAATCGCTCAGTAATATTCCACTCACGAAATCCAAGTATCTGAGATTAGGACATTGACATTGAACAAATCACTACCGTTCCGCCAGGCAGAGTTGCCCAGCAGCTGGCTTCGCAGCGGCGCCTCACAGGCGGCTCAGAGACCGAGGATCCAGGCCTCGATCGCGGCGGCGCCATCCGGATCGACGACCTCGGTGCCCAGGGGGGGCATCGAGTACTCCTCGCCGCGACTGCTGATGCGCACGAAGAGGGCACTCGTGTCCGGCGAGCCGGGGTCGATGATGAGCGTCGCCCCGGGCGCGGCGCCTTCGGCCAAGTCGATCGTCTTGCCCACGGTCGAGGTGTACGTCCGCGTCTCGGTCACGCTGCCGAGCAGGCCCGTTTCGAGCCAGAGCCCGATGGCCACGCGCGACGAGACGCTCGAACGGGGGTTGTGGCAATGGCCGCAGTTGGCATGCAGGTAGCCGAGTGCCGCTTGCTCGGTCGCGTCCCCCGGGATCTGGATCGCAGGCGGCGCGTCGGTGAGGCGCCCCTCGCTCACCAGGCGCTCGAGCGTCCACTCCTCGGGGTCGTCGCTCTCGTGCGCCAGCTGCACCGCTGAGAACCCCAGCACCTTGTCGGGCATGCGCAGGTGGCATGTGCCGCAATCCTCACTGCTCGGAATGTCGTGCTCGGTCCCGGCTGCATTCATCACGCCGTCCGGCACGGCGTCGGCTTCCATTTGATCCTCCCGCCACTGGTAGGCCACGCGCCACCAGGCGCCGTTCTCCTGGCGCTCGAGGAACCGCGTTTCGAGGCGCACACCGTCCTGCGAGAACTCCTTGTAGAGGCGCGTCCCAGCCGGGTACTGCCAGTAGTCCATGTCGCTCGTGTCGATTTGCGTCCCCTCGGGCAGGTAGATCCAGCGGTGCTTGGTCGCGTCGTCCGCCCAGAGCTCATGACCCGGCGTGTAGGGCCGCACGCCCGGTGCGAGCGTGACCATGTCTGCTTCGTAGAGACCCGCTTCGGAGAGCAGGGCCGGAGCGCCCGTGGGAGCCGGCTCCCCGCCACTGCCGGAGTCAGCACCGCTCGCACCGCCCAAGCTCGAACCGCCACTGTCCGAGCCGCCGCTGTCCCCGGTCGTGCCGCCCGAGCTCGAGCCGCCCAACGACTGGCCTCCGGATCCACTATCTCCACCCGATCCATGCGGCGGGTCAGCGGGCTCGCTGGAGCAAGAGAGCGAAGTCCCGAGCAGGACGGCGGCGGCGAGGCCAAGAGGGCGAGGGGTTGTCAGGATGATCCGCATCGAATCGAATAAGCTGGTGGCGGGGCAGTAGGGGCCCGCAATCAGGGGCAAGTCGTGCCTGGGTCGACGACCTCGAACAGCACGTTGCGTCCGACCGGTGGATCGGTGATCGGGTAGAAGTTCACGATGCGCCCGGGGAAGCTAGCCGCTCCGTCGCCAACGGGCGGCGGCAAGATCAAGCACTCTTGGACGTGCTCTCCTCGGCAGCCCGCGGCCCCCGAATCATCGTCGTAGTACGCGCGCATCTCCCAGCCCGGCTCCATGGTCACGCGGATCCAAGTCTCCGGCACGTCCGGGCTGAAGAGCGAATCGACGATGATCTGAAATGAATCGCCATCGGAACAGTCCACGTAGCCATCCTCGCACGGCATTTCATCGGGCAGCCGAGCGATCCGGGCGTCAGCCAAGTGGTTATCGTCGATCATGAGCATCATGCCACGGAAGCAATCAGCCCCGTGGCCGCAGCCGGTGCTAATAGGCGTACAGTCACCTTCGCATCCGTAGACGTCTTCACTGGCCGATGGGCACGCGTCCGACTCGGCGATACAGCCGCTCAGGAGGCAGATGTCCGTCTCTTCGCAGGCTTCGAGCACTTCCGTCTCGAAGCCGCCCGGCAGACAGGCCTCGATCCCGGCGTCACCGCAGAACGGCTCATCCGAGCCCGTTTCACACTCCTCGAGCACCATGCGGCACATTCCGGCAGTGGCGTCGTTGACCGAGTCGCAGACTTCACCCACTTCGCACGCTTCCAGCACTTCCCACTCGCCATCGCCGCTGCAAATCAGCGCGAGCGCCTCGTTGGCCGCCGAGCAGGCAAAGATCCCCGGCGTGTCGCAGCTATCCCCCAGGTCGACCAGGTGCTCCGAGCCGGAGTCTCCGCCCCAGCCACCCAAACCACCCATCGCCGGCTCCCCACCCGTACCACCCGTAGGAGCCCCACCGCTCGGCGCTCCGCCACTCGGATCGCCGTCCGTTCCTCCGGATGCATTGAGTCCTCCGGAGCCGTCGTCTGCACCGCCGCCGCCAGCCGAGGCGCCGTCCTCGCCGCCAGTGCCGGGGTTGCCACCGGAGCCGTCATCATCCGCGTTCGTGCCGCCGCACGATGCTGCAGCGCCCAGCGCGAGGGCGAGCCAGGCGAACCGAAAGGGCGCTCGGCTGAGGCTCGTTGATGGCCGTCCCGGTTTTTTCACGCTCATGAAGCTCGCCATCTTGGAAGGATATTGCACGATCAGGCGATCGAAAAGGCGACGGCGAGCTCTACTTCGTCAGCCGCAGCCCCGGCGTGGAGCTGCCGGGTAGGAGGCATTACATGCCCCAGGCAATGGAGCGAAGCAGCAACACGCGTCTGCTCTAGTGAGTCACGCAATGAGAAGCCAGAACAGGAGAGCAAACACGATGGGCAGCACCGTCGCGACGGTGAGCTGCCTTCTTGAAAAAGTGACGGTCCGTGGCCCTTCGATCACACCGGCTGAGCGGAGCACCCCAGCCCCCAGACCCAACGCTGCGGTGACAGCCTGTACCAGAACAACTCCGAAGGCCGCTCCGCCCAGCAACTCGTCCGCACTAGGTGTAGCGCTGAACGCCAACAGCATGAGCTGCACGGGCGCCAGGACGAGCGCACAACTTCCGGTCACCAAAAGCAATCGTGACAGAGTCTTACCTTCATTGCGACGCCGCCAGAGCCTGCAGCCGTTTGATTTCCGCTCGCATGTTCCACAGGCTCGGGTCAGCCTTGTGCCAGGCGAATGGGTTGATTCGCTGCGACACAGCGGGAAGGCCTACCTGCCGGCCTTGTGCGACTGGAGCAAAGGGAACAAGTGTCTGGCCAATAGTGAGCGGCTCGCCCCTCGTGCTGTAGTTGGTGATCTGACCGGCGAAGCGCTCGCGATAGGCGCCTTCGATCGCGGATTCGGCGAGGCGCATGCCAAGAGAAGTCTGACCCATGGAGGTGGGTGGTTCGATCCCGGACGCCCTCAGAAGCGTGTTCGCGTGAACTCCAGCCGCGTTCAACGTCACCGCTCGGCTGTCCGTTGCCACGGCTGCAGTGGCGGCTAGCCCTCCACCGAGGCTGTGACCAGTCATCGTGAGGTTCGTACCGTTTCCGAAAGAGTCACGAACCCTTCCACCAAGGTTGGCTGCCCTCGTGTATTGCGACGACTCCATCCCCAGGCCCTGAGGAATGTCTGCCCCACTGGTGTCGGGATCCCAGTCCTGAGCGTGTGCATATCGAGAAGGACCCTCAAGACCGGCCTTCCCAGGGGTCGAGGTCCTCCCCCGAGAGCGGAGCGTCGAAGTCGCCCGACATCTGGACCTGACCTGCCCATTGACCCAGCTTGCGCTTGGCTCGACCAACCACATGCACGAGGTGCACGACGGGGACCCCGGCTCGCGCGATGCTGACCTCTTCCCAGCGGAGAGCGCGCTCGACAAGGCGGGAAAGCTCCGTCTTGGCCTCGTGCATGTTCACTGGGTCAGCCATGTTAGCTAGTTTAGCTAAACGCCCACGGTTGTCGCGAGGCGCTACCCGTCAGCGCGTAAAATTTGCGAACATCGCGTCCAAGCTCTCTTTCATGCCCTTGCGCGCTGCTCCTGCGAACATGCTCATCAGCCCGCCGATGCGGGTCATGGCCGTGACCTTCACCTCGACCTGATCGCCCTTGGGCGTCAGGGTGAAGAGGGCATTCGAGGCGTCGAAGGCGGGGGCGTTCTCGAGCTTCGTCTTGGCCACGAGCTCTTGGAGGAGCTTGGCGTCGGTGTCCTCGTGCAGACTGCGAATGTTCACCTTGGTGACGGCGCCGGGAACGACCTCCACGCGCTTGAAGAACTTCA
>Ga0164308_10000863_pt1 | contig 16395 bp, 30 predicted proteins | sample Whisoiple_246_MG_FD_109983 | JGI IMG/M metagenome (GOLD analysis project Ga0164308, IMG submission 109983) | Soil microbial communities amended with fresh organic matter from upstate New York, USA - Whitman soil sample_246_MG | ecosystem: Environmental > Terrestrial > Soil > Unclassified >...
AGTCGTTGTTCTTGTTGCTTGGGGCCATTGGTAGCCCCAAGAGAGGGCATTCGGTTCCACCCGAATGTGATCCCTCAGCGCCCTTACCAGCTTTGACACTGATAAGGGCCCCCGCAATTCTTCTGGACTGGTTACCTCTCCGGCCGCGGATCGCCGTGTCTGTGGGTCACTTCTTCTTGGTGACCGTCTCCTTCGTGGTGATCTCCGGGTGCGCCTTGGCGAACGCCTCGGTCGTGATCTCACCACTGCTCGCGTTGCGGAAGATGTGACGCACAGTGGCGCCCTCGTCCTTGACCGCCTCGTCGAAGTGCTCGTCGACGGAGGTCACGCGCTCGAAGGACTGGTTGAACGCCTTCGGGGTGTAGACCTTGTAGCCGGAGCCGGCGAACAGGATCCAGTCGTTGACGAAGGCCTTGGTCTGGCGCTCGTTGAGCGGACGGTGCACACGCACCTTGATGAAGTTCTCGCCGGCGTCGGTGGACTCCACCTTCCCCTGACACCACTTGGCGACGTCCTGCATGTTGCCCTCGGTGATCTGGACGGCGTCCACGTAGAAGGGCTTGCGGGCGAACTTTTCGGTCTTGAGGGTCATCTTGGTTTCTCTCTCTGTTTTGTTGTGCGTCGGGTCAGGCGGTGGGGATGTAGTTCTGGTGGAACTGCTCGTCGCTCATGACGACGATGTTGTTGTCCGCCAGCAGGGTGACCCACTGACCGACCTGGCACTCGACCAGCTCGTTGTAGGTGTTCTGCATGACGAGCTTCTCGGGGACAACGGTCTCCTCGATCTCGTTCATCTCGTTGAGAGAGAACGACGAGTGGGCCGTGATCCAGGTGGTGGTGAAGCCGGCGGTCGCGAGACCAAGAGCGATCTCCTGCGCACTGGCACCCCCGCCGGTGAACTGCAGCGCCTCTACCTGTGAGGGCCGCTTGGTGTAGCTGGTCATGCTTCCTCCTCAAGGAAATGGACTTCTCCACGGTTCCACTTCTCGAGCCACTCAGCCTCACGCTTCTTCTGCCGGTGCTCCTTCGTCCACAGATATGCGTTGCGGATGAACACCGCGCTGTAGAAGAAGGCACCGACTAGGAAGCCAAGCTGCTCGGAAATGATGGCGTAGGCGAACCAGAGGATCTGGCAGGCGATGTTGATGTACCATGCCCACCAGATCTTCCGACCCGCCAGAATGAAGCCGGCTACCCCCACGAAGGAGAGTAGCCAGCTCCAGTACTGGTCGTTCATGTGCTGCTCCGCACCAGAAGGAAGGGGTCCCCGAGCGCCATCGTGGCCTCACGAACCTCCTTGACGGCTTCCGCCATCATCAGGGAGACCTCCCGGAAACGATCCTCCGCGGCAATCAGCCGGTCGATCTTCTCCTGGTCCACCTCCATCTGGACGCGGATGGTGCTCGGGGCGGCCATCAGTCGACCAGCTCGCCGACGAAGACCTCGTTGCCGTCCTCGTCGATCTCGACAGCAGCCTCCTGGTCGCCACGCTCGATGGCCAGGGGCTCGTTCACGTCGACCTCGGGCACGGTGGAGTACTTGAGCTCCAGCGCGTCCTCGTTCATCGTGATGGCGAGGGACTTGACGTACGCCTTGACACCCTCGTTGCCGTTGACCTTCCAGCGGTAGGGGTTGATCAGGATGTCGGCCTTGGCGATGTCGACCCAGTCCAGGATCTCCACCTCGTGCTGACCGAGCCGGACACGACCCTTGGACGAGATCAGGAAGATGTTCGGCGGGCGGTTCTTGTAGCCGACGGAGACCTGGATGTAGAAGTCCCCCGGGGTACCGTCTTGACGGTCCTTGAGCTTCTTCACGTTCCAGCGGTCCTCGATCATCATCTCAGCGATGTCGGGCGGGATGATGACGCAGAAGTTGCGGTCACCCTCTCGGTTGTACTGGCCCTCCTTGCCGGCGAAGTTCCGGAAGACGATCCTGCCGTCCTCCACCAGAAGCTGGTTGTTCTCGTCCTCCAGGAGAAGCCAGCCCGGCCCATAGGGCTGCTCGATCTCCTTGGTGCCCCGTCCACTCGTGACGGAAAGCTCCTTACCTGCCATCGTTCTTCTCCTTGTCTCCCTGCAGGATCTGATCGATCGCCGCCTGCTGGGTGGGGTTGAGGAACACCTCGCCGTCGATCTCCAGGATGTCCTCGGAAATCGACTCGCCGTACTCCTCGAGCTTGTTGATCATGTCGGCAAGCTCGCGAACGTGCACACGAGCCTGCTTCTGCTTCTTGCGCGCGATCCGCTTGGTCTTCGCACGCTTGGTGACTCTCGACTTCGGCATTACGCGTCCTCTCCTAGAACCATCTCTCGCAGGTCCTCGGGGATCTTGGGGAGGGCTTCCGGAAGGTCCTCCAACATCTTGAGCCTCGAGGCTGTTGCGGTCGGGAGTCGGTTCCCGGAATCTTCGTCGAGCGTGAGTCCTGACACTTTGGGTCCTCCTAGATATGGGTCAGAGCGGGATGTAGTTGGCGGCGAATGCTCCGGGCTGAGCCACGAAGAACTGGTCGTCCAACTTGACGACGTACATGCCGACGCTGGCGCGCCGCTTGCCGTCGGGGGTGACGATGTTGAGGCCCTCGGTCCGCTGGTGGGAGAGCGCGTGCTCCTCCTCCACGACCTGAGCCCCGCCGGCCCAGTTGCTGATCTCGGATGCGTTGTCCTCCGTCAGGAGCGCAGCTTCGACCTGGATCGGCTTCGTCTTGTGCTTGTAGGGAAGTGCGTGGCGTGTCGGCATGGACTGCATCACTTGACCTTTCGTCGTGCGCGCCATCCGAGGATCGACGCGAGACGGGTGTGACCGTTCTTACGAAGCCGGAACTCCCAGCCCGCAACGGTGCCTTCCACCCATCGGAATGGGTTGATCATTCTTCCTCCTCCCAGAGATCGGCACAGCACCCTTCGTGCTCGTGGCAGCAGCCGACGCGATATCCCGAAGGATCCCACATACGGCACCCCTTCAGACGACCCTCGTAGAAGGCCATCATCTGCAGGTACAAGAGCGGGTCAGACCACTGATACTGAAGCATGTAGAACACTGTGACTCCCTGAAATATAGAGAGGGGGCCCCGAAGGACCCCCTCTGGGGTTGACTACGCCGCGTGGAAGTGGTCGTAGTTGCCGAACTTCCAGATCGTGTCCGCCGCCTTGTCAGCCAGAGCCTCGAAGTACGACATGTCGATCTCGTGGACAGCGGGGTCGAACATCGACGCCTCCACCCACAGATATCCCTTGGTGCCCTGGACGGCGTGGGTCTTCCCATCGTCGTCGATGCGGTAAAGCATCGCACCGTTGTTGCCTTCCTTGACGGGCAGGAATCGACCCGTCCGACCGACGAAGCGCAGACCCTCCTTGGCCGTGACCATCGGAGTGTCGTGCTCGAAGTCCAGGTACATCGCGCCCTTCTGGACAGACTTGGTCTGCGCCAGATCGTCGAGCGAAATATCCCCTCCTGCGAACAGCGACTTGTAGACGAAGGGCTCCGCGAACTGTGCGCCCGTGGCCTCCCATGTCCCGATCTTCTTCGCCTTGGCGGCCCATCCGACATGAGCGATGTAGACCGCGTCGTTGACCAGACAGAACCGGTCGTACGTGGCCTCGTGCTCGAAGTCGTAGCCCCACTTCTTGCCGAACTCGAAGATGAACTCTCGAAGCTCCGGCGTGGGGTTTGGGACCTTGATGGAGTCGGTCTTGATGTGGACCGCCTGGAACCCCATCTCCTGAACAGCGTTCTTCAGGTCGATCATGAACAGAGCACCGCGCTTGGCGACGATGTTGTCCTTGTTCCGCAGGTCACGGAACGGGTTGTCGAACTTCGCGCTCGTCAGACCGTAGACGATGTTGATCACGATCTTCAGGGCGTAGGACAAGGCCTCTGCATCGGCCACGTTGCCCAGGTGGGGCGCGAGCTTGCCACCCAGCATGTTGCGTGCCGAGTCGTAGTCCTCGTGCTTGATGGCGATACGAGCGTCCAGCAGCGCCTTGAAGTTCGGGGTGTAGGGCCCGAACAGGTTCAGCTGAACGATGGAAGTCGGGTGCATCGACGCAACGTCGTAGACCTCCACGTTCTCGTACATGCCGGGTTCACCGTGCACGTACCCACCTTCACCGACCAGCTCGCCGCGGTAGTGCGACTTGCCCAGATCGAACTCGTACCCCGGGAAGTCCCGGGACAGGTCGGTGTACTCGAACGACTGCGACGGCTGACGGTCTTCACCGAATATGATCCGTGCAGTGTGCTTCTGCGTGGTGTCGTTGACCGACAGACCGCTGAGGTCCGCCAGCACCTGACGGGCCACGAAGTCCTGCTTGAGGTGCTCGAAGACGGCTTCCGTCGCCTCGACATCGTTGCAGCAGTAGTCCACGACCTTGTCCCACAACTCCTCCGGAACCGGCTGGTCCCAGGAGAGGTCCATCTCCACGTGCTTCAGACCCAGCTCGATCTCCCAGAGCTTGAGGCTCTTCTTGGTCGCGCTGAAGTCGAAGATGTCCGCGTAGCTGAGACCGTAGGCCATGGCGAACATGGCGTTCCGGTCTTTGCCGACGATCATCTTCTGCGAAAGCTTGTACAGCTGGTCCACGGTGTAACCCATGAACGCGGCGTACAGGATGTGGTTGTCGTACCGGCGGTTGTTGAACCCCACCAGCTTCATCTTCATCAGCATCTCGAGGTCCTGAGGCTTGGGGTTGATCATCCTCACCATGTCTGCCTCGCCCTGGAACTTCCAGCACACGACGAACAGGTTGGGATATACCTCGAGGTCGAAGAACACCAGCCGCTGCTCCTGCTCCGAAGTAGCGAGAATCGTGGGCTCGTCCGGGCTGATCGGGTCTTCCCCGAACATCGGATTGGCGTCCTTCGAGGAGAACTTCATCTCCTGGACCATCTTGAGAGACCTGTCCTTGGAGTTGGAACTCCCCAAGGCGAACTGCAGGATGTCGCTCCGCATGTCCGTCAGGTCGTAGGTGTAGCCGGCCTCGTACGCCTCATCGAGCAACTTCTTGATGAAGTCGATCGACGAATATGTACCAGGGTGGAACTCCTTCTTGAGGTTCCGGATGACCATGGCCCGGAGGCCCTGCTCGCTCCGGATAACACGGTCACTGTGCATCTTGGTCTTCTCCTTCAGCGGTAGCCCGCTAGAGATGGTCGCAATCGGAATGTGGTTGCACTTCGACAGCAATCGCCTGAGAGAAGAGTCCCCAGGATATACCTTGACCTCGATGCCCTCCGAGTAATCGGTCCGGAGAAGAGAGGTGTCACCGTCGTAGATATAGTGCAGGTGAACTCCTGCACCACTCTTGCTGAGCTCCGCGTAGGTAGCCGGCCAGTTGCTCGCCGCCTCCAGGTTTCGCTCGAGAGACTTCTCACCATCGTCGCCCCTGAGGTCGAAGTCGATGATGATGTGGCCTTCGGGCACCTTCACGAAATGGAGCTGGCTCGTGTCGATGTCCCTGAGTGTGGTCGTGATGTCGGACCACTTGCGCTTCGGCGTCTCCCACTGGCTCGCGTACTGCGCGGGCTGATCAGCGTAGAGCTCGTCGAGAGGCGAGTCGTGCTCCTCAATCACAAGTGAGAAGGTCGGCGCGTCCTTACTCGGCGCCTTGAACTTGTTGGCGTTGAAGCCCGAGTAATATGACCGCACGGTATGACCCTCCACTTCTGCTCGGTCCTTGAAGTCATCGAAGTAGTTACGCAGCTCCTCACGGAACTTGTACTTCGGCAACGTCCACTCGATTCCGGAGTCCGAGCAGTACTCCTTGTACAGCATGTACGCCTGAGTCAGACTTGCGCCGTCCTGCTGCTTGAAGACGTCGAAATATGCCTCGATGAAGTTGAAGAAGACGTCGGTCTGCAGCATCATCTCCAACGGGCGGTAGGCGTTGTAGTGGTTCTTACCCAACCGCAGGTAGACCTCGAGGCAGTGGTTTGCGATTGCCCCCAACTCGAAGTCGATCTGACTCATCAGCGTGTTGTAGTGGTTGATCGGAATCCGGACATTCGTGGGATGAATATCGATCAGCCGTCGGATGATTCCCGACTTCGCGTCACTGATCTTGACCGGCTTGTTGGTACCCATGAGGAGCAACGCGAAGATTCGAGCGGTGTAGCTGCTCTTGAACTTCTCGTTCATGGTCATGCTCTCGTGGGAGATGATCGAGTTCAGTCGTGCGTTGTCCTCGATCTTCGAGAGGTCGCCGTCGCCCTGGATTGCAACGAGCGGGTTCCCCTTGAAAATCTCCGTAGCGAACTGGGCATTGTTGCTGCCCAACTGCTTTGCCTCGAACGACGTCGTGTACCCAACGAACAGGCGCTCGATGACGTCGAGGATGGTGCCCTTACCGGAACCCGGAGGACCGTAGAACACCCCGAACTTCTGGATGCTCTTGGAGTCACCGGAGACAACTGCCCCGATGAGCCACTCGATCTTCTCCCTTTCCTCTACGGAATATAGGGTCCCGACCAGCTCGTCCCAAGCCTCAATCGGACCAGGAGCAAGCGAATAGGGCAGACGCTTAGAAGCGTAGTCACTCTTCTTCACCTCCGTGTTAAGGAAGGTGAGGTTCTGGTCCAGCTGAACGCTGTTGTCGGAGATCTGACTCACGAACCTCTGGAAGTTACTCCAGGAGCCAGTCTCGAAGTTGGTCATGTCCTTGATGATGTAGGGAATATCGCTCTTAGAAGCGAACTCCCTCAGCTCACGGTCGACGATCTCGGCAAGCCGGTACTCGTCTGTGGACCACAACCCTGCTTCCTCGTCCCACACAGCGTAGAAGGCGCCACCCCGAACCATGAGGTCGGTAGATCGCCCGACCTTGAAGCCAGGATATAGCTCGGTCGTACCGTTCTTGTTCTCTTTCGTACTGAACCGATAGAAGTCCATCTACCCTCCTCTCGGGCTAGGCTGTGAGTTCGAGCAAATATGCGCTGAGCTGGTACCAGAGCTCCACCTCTCGTTGATCTGCTGGGGGCCGTCGGAGAGGGAAGAGACCCCCACGGCCATCGGCTTCGTACGTCCGAAATATGACACGATTTAGGGCCTCGTCGATCTTCTCTTCAGCCATTGCGTCGTAGACGCGGTCGTTGTACTGGAACAGATCGAGCGTCTCGATGAGATGCCAGAACCAGACGCGGGGCTCACCCTCCATTTCGAAGGTGAGCCGCCGCGCCAGTCCAATCAAGAGCTCGAGCATGGAGCAGCCCATTGAGAGCCACTCCTCTTCCGCAGTGAGCCCGTTTGCTACGAGGAACTCAAACCGCAAGTCCCTCCCGTCCTCAACGCGATTGTCATCGTTGGGAACGAACCAGACGAACTCCTTCTTGAAGAGTTGCCTGGCGAGGGACCAATGCGACTTGGAACGATTCCTGAGCTTGACGGACCCAATCTGGCTGTAGAGCCAGGTCAGGTACTCCTCGTCAAGTAGGACGTCCATCAGTCATCGCGATCCATGCGGAAGCGCCGCTGGGAGTGGGTCAGGGACTCACCCTCATCGTTGTCGTCGAACCCGAGGACGTGGACGGAGAACTTGCGCTCGTCCTTCACGATCTCGAAGTCCATCTCCAGTGCTTCGTTGCGAACGTACACGACGTTCTTGTCCTTCGAGCCGTGGCCGAACGCCGTGAGGGCGTCCAGACCAACCACCGAGGCGTCGTCTCCGACAGGCATGCTCTGCTCGTCCACCAGGGTGTCATCCCCGGTGTAGTAGGTCAGCGTGCTCTGCTCGAACTCCGTCTCGTTCTCGAAGTACTCGTCGTGGTGCAGGATGTAGGGCTTGTCCGGGTTCTCCTCACGAATACGGAGCTCCTGGTCGTAGTCCCACTCAGCCTCGTCCTCCACGGGAGCCTTGCCGGCGAATACGTTCTCACGAACGCGTCCTTCGACAGTCTCCTGCAGTGCGGCAGCCGTCTCCGGGTCGGAGTCGTCCACCAGGGTCTCGCCATCGACCACCGGCTGGGCCAGGGTCTCGGCCGGCACAGCGTGCTCGACCAGGTTCTCACCCAGATATGACTCGTGAGCCTCACGAGCCGCCTGGGCCTCCTCGGAGTAGATCTTGTCGAGGAGCTCCTTCGGGTCCGGCTTGACGTCCTGCACGACCCGCTGCTCGGAGTAGTACCGCTTGACCTCAGCGATCTCCTGCTGAAGCTCCAGGTGGTACCGGGCCTCGAGCTTGGACTGGGCAGTCTTGAATCCCGAGGCAAAGCCCACCGCAAGGGAGCCGGCAGTGACCGCGCCAAGGATCACACGTCGATCTGAGAGCGCTGATTTCAGCTTCTGAATGTCCATCTCGACACACCTCAGATCTTCTTCAGCAGGTCAGAGACCATGCCGTCGACGTTGAAGTCCAGCCAGATGCCCTCGCCGTGGACCGCGAAGTTGTAGTAGTCATCCGCGGACGCATCGGTGAACACCCCGAAGTCGATGTAGCCATCGACCGACTCGTTGTGCTTCTTGGACACCCAGCCGACGTACTGGCCGGCCTCTGTCTTCTCCAGCCCGAGGATGTCGTAGGCCTCGTTGAGGAACACGATGCCCTTGGCGTTGAGCTGGTCGTTCAGCCAGTTCTGCTGCAGGCGCAGGAACCCGACACGGTAGTCACCGTTCGAGGCCCAGTTCCGGTTGTGCTCGTCGAAGAACCGAGCATAGGGCGATCCGCCCTTACCCGACACGCGCTTCTCGACGACCTTCTTGCCGTCCACCTTACGGGTGGTCGACTGGACGTCGGCGTAGATCTCCCGCTCGCGGTCCTCCCCGATCTCGTCGGAGACGCGCTCACGGTACTTCTTGAACGCCTTGTCGAGGCCGGCGTACGCAGCGGTCAGCGCCGCGTTCCGACGGTTCATGATGCGGTGGCTCTGCGTCAGGCAGACGACGGAACTGACGCCCAGGATGACCGACGGGCCGTACAGGACGGTGAGCTTGCGCGCGGTGACGGCGTAGGCAACGGCCTTCTCCTTGCGCGGGTCGATCTTCTCGTTCTCGGCGTTCTGGTCCGCCCAGTCGACGTGCTGCTTGTGCTCGTCGAGGACCTTCTCCACCTTGAGGGTGGCGGCACATGCCGTGACGACGGTGGCGCCCATGAGGACGATGCCGGCACCGAACAGGATGTGCGGGGAGTTCTGCTGCGCCTTTGCCGACACGAGAGCGACTCGCGTGGCAACAGCAGCCGGAATGTGGAACTTCATCTTGGTTTCTCCTTCAGGATTTCTTCTGCGACTGGAGCCGTCGGAGGACGGCGATGACTTGTGCGTCGGGCATCTTGTCTACTTTCGCCGCCCACGTCGTGGAGGTGGGGTAGAAAGCTTTCAACTGCGCGCGCTCGTTGTTAGTGGCCACTACCCCACTTCCTTACTTCTTCTTGCTCTGCCGGTGGAGGCGGAGGGACTCGGGCTTGATCGGGTTGTTGAACCCGGCAGCCCTCGCACGTCGGTTGCAGACGGCGTTCATGTACATGCCGTCGGACTGGATGATGCCCCAGCAGGGCCAGCCGATCGAGGCGTTGTGCTTCTTGCACTCCTGCCTCTCGGTCACGGCGACCACGAACAGCTCAGTGGTGGGCTTCTCGTTCTTCGGAGTGGCGTTGCGGTTGTACATCAGATATCTCCTGTTTTAGTAGAGCTGTTGTGGGGGTCAGTCGAGGACGTGCGGGCGAGGCAGGTCGAGCAGGTAGCCCTCGGGAACCTTGTAAATATCGGTTCCGGTCAGGTCCACCCATCCGAAGTTCTCGTCCGTCGGCTCTCCGGTGCGTCCGAGAAGATCCCAGAGGTCTGCGATCGAGACGGACTGGTACTGGTCAGCGATGGCGATCATCGCGTCGAGCACCTCGGTGGCGTCACCGCGCTCGTCGAAAATGAGCTCGGCCAGATCCCTGACCTGAGCCCGTCCACGACGGTTCGGCTGTGCCTGCCGCGGGTCCGGTCGCAGCGTGCTGCTGCTCGCGGAGTAGCGGTTGTAGGCGTTGTACGTCGCGTTCCCGAACATCTGCTGCATCGGGTTCATGCCGCCACGACCCCTGCGGGATCGGACCTCGCCGTACATCTTGCGCTCGACGCCCGACGTGAAGGCATCGAACACCATGTCCTTGGCTGACGGGACGAGAATATCCTGCCAGACGTAGGACACGACGCTCTTGGAGTCATCGCCGACGATGAACTCCTTGATCTTCTTGCCGAGGGGCTTCTTGCGGGTGGTGACTGCGCCGGTCACGATCTTGTCGACCTTCTTGGCTGGCACAGCCTTCGCGGGGGACTTCTCCTTGTCGGTTCGGCTGTTGCCGGGGAACTCGTTGTTCTCCATAATCTTGTCCTTGTTGTAGAAGGCGGAAAAAATGAAAGGGCGTGGTTAGCGCCCTCTCATCTCTGAGGGGTGGTACGGGTTCAGGCCGTCTTGGCGGACTTGAACGCTGCGGCGATGTCGTCGATGAATCGGTCGGTGTACTGCCCGGCCGCCTCGGCAGCCATGGCGCCCACAGCAGCGGAACCCACGGCGACCTCGATCTTCTGGATCTTGGTCTCGGTGGGGACGTTGTTGCGGAGCGCCTGGCCGACGGTGGCGGAGGTGCAGAGGCCGACGACGGTACGGGTGACGATCTTGACAGTGTTAAGCTTCATGATGGGTCCTTTGGGTCGTAGTTGGGGTCTCACTATGAGGCGTGTAAATCTCGCGACTCACACGGTGATGAAAGCCTCCAGGCGCTCGATCAGGTCCAGCTGGCCGGAGAAATATGACTTGTTCTCGTCATCCTTCTCCTTGCGGTGTGACTTCTCCGCTTCGGCCTTCTCCTTCTCGAGTTGACGCTGGATGGCGTCGATGGTGACCTGAGGATCCAGCTCAGCCATCGGACTTCATCGCCTCATCGAACTTGACCTTGGCCTTGCGGTAGGTCTCCTTCGTGTTGTCCCAGATGACCTGGTCGTACCCGGTCTCGTGCAGGACGACGTAGGCAGTCACGCCGACGAGCACGACGGTCGAGAGCTGCTTGCGGTTCCCCGTCAGCAGGCCCTTGCCGTTGCGCTTGATGCTGACCATGCGGTCGATCCTCTTGCGCTCCTTGGCCGCGGCGATGGCGTGGTCGGCGAAGTTCTGCTTGCCGTACCAGTCCTCGAAGAGCTCCACGTAGCCGGGGATCTTGGCGACCTTGTCCTCGATCTGAGCGTTGAGAAGCTTCCTGCGGGTGCCTGCTCCGGCCCCGAAGAACATCTCTGCACGTGCCCAGTCGAAGGCATCCTTCTTTGCGATCTTGTTGACGTCCATGAATATGGCTCCTTACGAGTAGACCGGGGCGTTGACCCCATAGGACGGAATGTCGGGTACTTCTGTGACGAAGGCGTCGTCGACGTTGTACTGCTTCTGCTTCGCCTCGTCCATGCACCAGTCGTCGACGTCGGTCGAGTCCAGGTGCTTGAGTGCATCGTCCTCGGTCTCGAATGGACCGATCACGATTGGTTCCCACTGAGTGTCGTTGTACTCAGGGATGTTGCTGCGTTCGATCTGGACGTACCAGGACATGAATATCAGTCCTCGTCCGGGACAGCTCGCGGGTAGCCGCGTCCGTACGAGTTGTACTGACCGACCCGACGGGGGCCGGGGCGCGGACCGTAGACAGCGTCCTCGATCTGGTTGACCACGGCCTGAGCGACTGCCTGCTTCACGATCGGGAACAGGTAGCTGGTCAGGAACTTCTTGATGAACTCGAGCATGATTGTTCTCCTTGTTGGTAGTGCTGAAATATGGGAGTCGTGCATTCGTAAGGCAGGGCACCTTTTCGACCCGGGGGATGGGTCCTACGGCGGTCGTTTAGTCGTCAGGCGTCCGGACTAGGGTGAGACCCCTACTTCCCTCTTAGGGACCCTCGCCTTCTGCCCGTCCTTACAAATATGGGCTACTGCTTCGCGCTCTTGCGCTTGAAGGCCACGAGCAGCATGGGCTGCGTCATGTCCTTCGGGCTGTGCACCGGGACGATCTTCGAGAACTCGTCGTCGGACATGTCGAGCAGCTCGCTCTCCGTGTAGTCCTCGAACTTGCGCTCGGTGACCGAACGGAGTTCCTCGAGAGCCTGCTCCTCACCGACCGGCGGGGTGCCGGGGGCGATGGCAGTCTCGGGGTTGTCCTGACGAGCGCCGGCCTCGGCGACCATCTGCTCGAGCTCGCTCTTGGACGGGTTGGCCGCCTGGGCAGCCTTCGCCTCCTTGACGAGCTTTGCCGGCAGGCAGCCCTCGATGAAGCCGCCACCGGACTGCGGGTCCTGCAGGAACCCGATGATCAGCTCGGAACACGCCGGCGACTGCTCGAACCGACGGCTGAGCGGTCGACCGTTGTCGTCCTCCTTGCGGAAGCCGCCCTCGGGGGTGCGCTCGCCGTAGGCGGACAGGATGATCTTCTTGAACAGCTCGTACGCCTCGGGGCCGGAGTCGGTCTCGGTGAGCTTCTTGAGGGTTCCCTCCAGGTCGTCGACCTCGAGCATCTCGATGACTTCCAGCTTCGTGAAGTTGAAGTAGAAGTCTTGGGTGACCTCCTGCGGCGGCTCGGAGTAGTCCTCGAACGTGATGGACTTCTTCAGCATCTTGTTGGTCCTTTCAGTCCGGCGTGTGGCCGGAGTAGTCGAGTGGGAGTTGCGGGTGACGTGCCTGGTCCTCGTTCATGGCCTCGATGACGCAGGCACGGAGGAGGATCAGGTAGTTGATGTGGTCGGTGATCTTCTCGTCCCACCGCTCCATCTGGAAGTTGGCCGGCGCACCGTGCTCGATCATGTCGTAGACCGAGGTGGTGTGCTTGACCATCATGCCGCCCAGGGCCTGGACGGCGTCGCGACCAGTGAGGGCACTGGCCACCTTGAAGTTGTGCAGTCGCTCGTCGTCGGTGGCGTACTCGCCAGCCTTGGCGAACAACACCTCCGAACAGAGGCGCATCTGCTGGTCGAAGACCTTTGCGAAATCCTCGCTGTTCATGCGTGCTCCTTCTGGTTCAGCACCAGGATCAGCGCCGTCTCGTGGTCACGGCGCTCCTGCTCCAAGCCGAGGGCCATGACCTCGATGGCAAGATATGCGTCGTCGCGCTGCTGCCGAAGGACCTGGTTGTTCTCGAACTCGGTCGCCGACCAGTTGTCGTACATCTGAGCGAGGAGCTTCCAGCACTTGGCGTCGTCCTGAGCGGACTTCGTCTGCTGGGTGCTCCGCAAATATGCGAAGCAAAGGCCGGCGATGATGAGAAGCAGGATGATGGTGAACATGGTGTCCCTTTCGGGTAGATGGGTAAAGAGAAAATGAGAGGACTAGCAGTGATTGCTAGCCCTCCCATTCGAGGTGGACCTTGGGGGTCTCAGGCGGCGGTGACAGCAGCCTCGACGACGTCCTCGAGGACCTCGGGGCGGGTCTTCGTCTTGTAGGCGACGAACGCGACGCCGGCGACTGCGGTGGCAGCCAGGGCGATGCGAACGTTGCGCTTCTTGAGGAAGGCCAGCTTGGAGGTGGTCTCGGGGGTGGTCTCGGGGTTCTGGTTCTCGTTCATGAGGGTTCCTTTCGGGTAGTGGTCTCATTAAGAGACATGTATTTTCTGCGAGGCCAAAGGCCCCCGATGAGGGACTAACCGAATGGCCAGTCCCTCATCCAGGAGTCAATCAATCTCGCAAGGTCGCCCCCATTCAGGGCTTGCTTTTCCAGTAGTTTCGGATGGGGGCCACGGCGAAATCCATCACGAGGACCGGCCGGTTCTTGCTGTCCATGTTGGAGGTGAACGTCACCTCCAGCAGGTGATCGCTGCTCCACCCGACCTCGTCGCTCTCCTTCGTCTTCTCCAGGCAGAGCTGCGTGTAGAAGTCGGTGAGCGACGCGTAGTTGTGGTGCAGGATCTGGTAGTTGATGTCGTTCTGGGCGCGCTTGATGTCCTCCATGGTGCTGCGGAAGTACCGGCCGGAATATGCGTCCTTACAACGCACGAGCCCGTCCTCCAGCTCGGAGTCGATCATCCCATCGAGGTTCTGGTCACGGTCGATGCGATCCTGCTGCACCGATGCGCGAACCTTCTCCTCCTTGTCCTTCCCGATCATCTCGAGGACCTTCTCCTTGTACTCGGAGTTGGCCTTCTCGGCGATGGTGTACGCGGCGGCCAGTGCTGCAAGCCGCTTCGAGCTGATCCGGTTGGCGAAGTAGATGCACCCTACGGTTGCGCAGCCTGCTCCAGCTGCGGGGATGTAGAGCTTCCACGTGAGCTTCATCGAGTCGATGAGCTTGCGCGGCTCGATCGTGTTCGGGTTGTCCTTCTCGAAGGCCGCCCGATTGCGGTCGTCTTCAGCCAGGACAGCGGCAGCCTGGAAGGCGCCCCTGCCGGTGAAATATGCGGTCGCGACGGTGCCGGCGATGCCGAAACCAGTCAGGATCGCGGGTGCGTTGTCCTCCGAAACCTTGCGGAGGGTGTGGACGAACTGCGGGATCTTCACGGATTGCTCCTAGATATAGGTGGGATGTTCACTTGCAGAGAGCGATCGGGTCCAGCTTCTTGGAGATCTTGTCTCCGAACCCGATGTTGGCGAGTGCCTCGTTGAACGCAGCGTCCACCTTCCAGTGGACCGTCGTGTACTGAACCATCCCGTTCGGGAACTGCACGATGGCGGCTCCCGGGAGGTCAGCCTTCGGCTGCTGCGAGCCAGTCCAGCACTCGTCTTGGTGCTGCTCCAGAACCTTCTCCGCCATGCTCTGAGTCGGGGCGCGGTCGACCTGCGTCTGACTCGGGAGCTCGCCGGTGGTTCCGGTGATGATGCCCTGCCCACCGGTCATCCAGTGGACAAGAAGAAAACCCACGGCGAGGCCGAGGGTCAGCTTGAGCGCTTGCAGCAGGCCCTTCTTGATGGCTTCGTTCATGGTCTTCGGCATGTCCTTCTTGAACGGGTTGTTGATGTGCATGGTGTTCTCCTTGTAGGCGAAATATAGATGCGGTGTGTGGGCAGAAAAGTGAGACGATGTCCGGCTCCACTCCAATGGTGGAGGGGGCACAAGATGCGGTTAGGCATTCGTCTCATTAGAAGGGGTGTATCTCTCGCGAGTCAGTTCCGACGAGTGACTCGCATGTCGATCTCCTTGATGCGACCAGTGGTGTTCCCCCAGATACCGTGGGGACCACGGCCGTGAGAAATGGTCGGCTCGGACTTGGCCTGCCCGTGCTCGAAAGCGGCGGCAGCGATCTGTGCAGCGTCGGCTGCACTGTTGGCCGAGACCTCGACGGATCGGGTCTGGGTGACGGTGTAGTGCTGGATCTCGGGCATGGTTCCTCCTAAATATGGCGAAAACCGTGAGCCAATGCTTGTGGGCATTGGCTCTTGGTTCGGGATCTACTTGATGTTGGCCTTCGCGGCAATAACAGCAATCTCGGATCCGAGGTCGAAGACTCGCTTCAGGCTGTAGCCAACACCGGCGATCAGAGCGATCTTCTTGATGTCGTCCTTGACGATGTTGTGAATCATCAGGATTTCTTCAGTGCGATCGATCTTCTCGACGGGCTGGTCAGACTTGGCGGTCTTGGCGACCTGGACACGGAGTTCACGGTTCTTGAACATGGTGGTCTCATTTCTGGTAGGGGTCTCATTATGAGGCATGTATTGTCCGCGAAAACCGTGACCGCAAGTGTTAGTTGCGGTCTTTGGTTTAGATGACGTTACGGGGCGGGATCAGGACTGCGTGGTTACCTTCGGTCTCGAAGTGTCCGGTGGCGGGGCAGGGGGTGTTCTTGTAGGCAACGGGCTTGTACCAGACGTCCCAAGATCCGAAAATGTTGATTTCGGCCTTGACGACGACTTGGCGTGCACCGTCGTACACGAACTCCTGCAGCGGCCGGAGCTGGTCGATGCGAGTGGTGTCAAACATGGTGGTTCCTTTCGTAGGGGTCTCACTAAAGGGCATGTAGGAACCGCGAGATGGTATTAAGTTAGGAAAATTTAGAGGCCGAGCGAAAATGAGAGGGCCTGCAGGGGTTAGCTGCAAGCCCTCTCATCTCGAGGGTTCGTTGATGGGTCAGTGGTTCACTTCTTCGTGAGGAAGCTCCAAACCTTGGAAGTGATCACGGACGTCTTCTCGTGCTTGATGACAGCGAGCCCAATCGCGAGATTACCGGCGACCGTCAGAGCAGTGTTCGGGTCCACACGCTTCTTTTGCATAGCGTGGAGGGCCGTCAGCTGCTCGACGGCTGCCTTGTATTCGGGCGAGTGGGCGTCGAAGCCTTTCAGGTCACGGAAGGCGTCAGCAATCGCTTCGGTCAGGTCGGGGTTATCCTTGTTGAAGTTCTTGAACATGCTGGTGTCCTTTCGTAGTGGTCTCATTACAGGGCGTGTTTAACCCGCGACCCTACGAAATATGGCTAGACGCCACGGACACGGAGCCGAAGCTCCTTCTGACCCGACTCGAGCG
>Ga0164308_10000865_pt1 | contig 16360 bp, 10 predicted proteins | sample Whisoiple_246_MG_FD_109983 | JGI IMG/M metagenome (GOLD analysis project Ga0164308, IMG submission 109983) | Soil microbial communities amended with fresh organic matter from upstate New York, USA - Whitman soil sample_246_MG | ecosystem: Environmental > Terrestrial > Soil > Unclassified >...
GCCCCTCGTACCTCGGGTCTGGGCCGACTCTCCTCGACCTCCCGCCTCGGACGCAGAGTTCGCGAGCTCACTCTGCGCGTCGTGAAGCGACGCGCGGAGGGCGCGGTGGATGCCGTCGGGCGTGAGCACGCCGACGAACTGGCTGCCCTCCTTCACGCCCACCAGCGGCCGGTCGTCGCGGAGCAGGACGGCGAGGGCCTGCTCGAGCGTCGAGTCGAGGTCGATGGCGGCGCCGAGGTCGCCGGTGCGTACGCCGTCCAGCGGCTCGACGTGCGCGGGGTCGAGCGGGGTCACGGTCAGCCGCCGCAGCCCCGACGTGGAGCCGACGAACTCGGCGACGAAGTCGTCGGCCGGGTGGCCGAGCAGCTCGGCCGGGGTCCCGAACTGCGCGAGCCGGCCGCCCTCGGCGAGGATCGCGACCTTGTCACCCATCTTCACGGCCTCGTCGATGTCATGGGTGACGAGTACGACCGTCTTGTCGAGCTCGTCCTGGAGCCGCAGGAACTCGTCCTGCAGCCGCAGCCGCACGACCGGGTCCACGGCGCCGAAGGGCTCGTCCATGAGCAGCACGGCCGGGTCGCCGGCGAGCGCGCGCGCGACGCCGACCCGCTGCTGCTGCCCGCCGGAGAGCTGGTGCGGGTAGCGCGCGGCGTACTGGTCCGGGTCGAGTCCGACGAGCTCGAGCAGCTCGCGTGCCCGGGCGCGGGCCTTCGAGCGGGACACGCCCTGCAGCGTCGGCACCGTCATCACGTTGTCGACGACGCGCTGGTGCGGGAACAGCCCCACCTGCTGGATCACGTAGCCGATCCGCCGGCGAAGCTGCACCGGGTCCTGGCGGGTGACGTCCTCGCCGTCGATCTCGATGGTCCCGTTGGTCGGCTCGATCAGGCGGTTGACCATCTTCAGGGTCGTGGACTTCCCGCAGCCCGACGGCCCGACCAGGCACACCAGCTCGCCACGCGCCACGTCGAGATCGAGGTCCTGCACGGCGACCGTGCCGTCGTCGTAGGTCTTGCCGACGCCACGCAGCCGGATCATCGGGGTAGCGTCCATGCGGTGACCTTACTCGTGGCGGCCGCGTCGGCAGGCGCGGCCGAGGACCCGAGCTGCTACAGCCGCCTGACCAACGAGTGGTTCTGCTGGCAGTACGTCGTGGACCGCCAGGACCAGCTCGAGGCCGCCACCGTGGAGCATCTCCAGATCACCGTCGCGGCGGTCCTGCTGGGCGTGCTGATCGCCTTCCCGCTGGCCCTGGTCGCCCGCGGCGTGCCGCGCCTGGAGACCGCGATCCTCGGCACCTCCACGATGCTCTACACGATCCCGTCGCTCGCGCTCTTCCCGCTGTTGGTGCCCTTCACCGGGCTCTCCGCGACCACGGTGGTCATCGGCCTCGCGCTCTACGCGCTCACGATCCTGGTGCGCAGCATGCTCGAGGGCCTGCGTGCCGTGCCCGCCGAGGTCCGCGAGTCGGCGTCGGGGCTCGGCTACGGCCCGACGCGCCGGCTGCTGCGCGTGGAGCTGCCGCTGGCGCTGCCGGTGCTGATGGCCGGGCTCCGGGTCGCCACCGTCTCGACCGTCGCGCTGACCACCGTCGGCACGATCGTGTCGTACGGCGGCCTCGGCAACCTGATCAGCGACGGGGTGCTCACGAACTTCCGTGCCGAGCTGATGACGGCCTCGGTGCTCTGCGTGGTGCTGGCGGTCCTCCTCGACCTGGTCATCGTCGGCACCCAGTGGCTGCTGACGCCCTGGACCCGGGGCGGGGTGGCCGCCCGATGACCGTGCTCTCCGACGCCTGGGCCTACCTCACGACCGCCGCGAACTGGACCGGCGAGGGCGGCATGCTCCAGCTGCTCGTGGAGCAGCTGCTGCTCACGTTCACCGCGCTGGGCCTGGCGATGCTGATCGGGCTGCCGATCGCGCTGTGGCTCGGGCACCTGGGCCGCGGCAGCCTGCTCGCGATCAACGTCTCCAACGTCGGGCGAGCGGTGCCGACCTTCGCGCTGCTGGCGATCCTGGTGGTGGCCGACTGGCCCGGGACCCGCGAGTTCGGGCCCTACGGCCGGGCCGGGCTGGCCACGATCATCGCGCTGACGCTCTTCGCGCTGCCCCCGATCATCACCAACGCCAACGTGGCGGTCCGCGAGGTCTCCCCGGCGGCCCGCAGCGCGGCCGACGGCATGGGGATGACCGGCTGGCAGAAGTTCCGCCGGGTCGAGCTGCCGCTGTCGGCGTCGCTGGTGCTGCTCGGCGTACGCCTCGCGCTCGTGCAGGTCTGGGCGACCGCCACCATCGCGGCCCTGGTGGCCGGGCCGGGACTCGGGCGCGTGATCACCGACGGCTTCTACCGCACCAACTACGGCAAGGGCATCGCCGGCGCGGTCGTGGTGGCCGCGGTCGCGCTGGTGCTGGAGGCGGCGGCGGCGCTCGCCCAGCGGGTGCTCGACCCGGTGCCGGACCAGGGCTCCTCCCGGTCCTCGAAACCTCGTAGGGGAATGTCGGCGGTCGCGCCTACGGTTGTCGCGGAGACCGACGCCGTCGGCCCCTAGCTCGATCCGGACACGCGCGAGTCCTCTCGCGGGACACAGAAGGTGAAGCACGATGAACGTACGACGATCCCTGGCCGCGGCACTCGCCGTCGGCTCCCTCTTCCTCGCCACGGCGTGCGCCGGCGACGACCTCGACAAGGGGTCGGCCGCCGACGAGTCCAGCTCGGCTGCCCCGGCCGACAAGGGGGCGGTCCACATCTCGGGCCAGTCGTTCCCCGAGGCCGCGCTCGTCGCGGCGATGTACGACGAGCTCCTCACGAAGGCCGGCTACGACACCGACGTCAAGCTCGTCGACACGCGCGACGCCTACATGGCGACGTTCCCCGGCAGCATCGACGTGGTGCCGGAGTACGTCGGCGGCATCGTGAACTTCCTCAACTCCAAGGCCAACGGCGCCAACGCCGAGCCGTTCACGGCCGGTGACGGCGCCGAGCTGGCCCAGCAGGGCAAGACGCTGCTCGACGACGCCGGCATCACGCTGCTCGACCAGTCCGCGGCGACCGACACCAACGCGTTCTTCGTCACCAAGGACTACTCCCAGTCCGAGGGCGTCACGACGCTGTCCGACCTCAAGGGCAAGAAGATCGTACTGGCCGCCGCTCCCGACTGCGAGGGGCGCCTCGACTGCGCGGGCGGCCTCACCGACACCTACGGCATCGACATCACCAAGATCCTGCCGCTCGGCTACGCCAGCGACCAGACCTACCAGTCGGTGATCAAGGGTGAGTCGCAGCTCGGCGAGACCAGCACCACGGACGGCACGCTCGACTCCCAGGGCCTCGTGGTGCTCCAGGACGACCAGCAGATCCAGCCGGCCCAGAACCTGGTCCCGGCGGTGAGCAGCAGCTTCCTGACGGAGCACCCCGACGTCGCCGACGTGCTCAACCCGCTGATGGCGGCCCTCACCACCGAGAAGCTGACCGAGCTCAACGGCAAGGTCGCGGTCGATCGCGAGACCCCCGAGGCCGTCGCGCACGCCTTCCTGCAGGAGGCCGGGCTGCTCTGACGCGGCCCGCGGCGGGTCGGCGCCCGCACCTCCGGCCTCCTCAAAACGGACACTTCGTGACCGCTTTGAGGAGGCCGGAGGCGTCGCGGGGAACCGTCACGGAGGGCGCGCCGTCCGACTGCGAGATTCGTCGCCGCCCCGCCAGCACCGATAGCATGACGGCCCGGCTGGGCGACAACCGATCGCCGCTCTCAGGGGGAACGGATGAGTTACGGGATGTCAGACCCGCTGCTCTCCGTCGTCGTCCCCACGTGCCGGGGCGCCGAGCGCATCACCGAGACGCTCCGCTCGCTGGCCCAGCAGACGTTGGCCGCCGATCTCTTCGAGGTCGTGGTCGTGCTCAACGGGCCGCGCGACGAGACGCCTGCGCGGCTCGCCGAGGTCCGCCGTGCCTACCCCGCGCTGCGCCTGCGGAGCATCCGGGTGCCCGAGATCGGGGCCAGCCACGCGCGCAACGCGGGCATCGCCGCGGCCGCCGGGGCGCACCTGACCTTCGTCGACGACGACGACTGGGTCTCGCCGACCTTCCTGCAGGCCCTCGTCGACGGGATCGAGGAGGGCGTCGTCCCCCTCGCGATGGTCGCGGACGTGGTCACCGACACCGCCGAGGCCGTCGCGGAGTACGACAACTACATCAACCGCCGGATCTCCGTGCACGCGGGCAAGCAGGTGCCCGGCGAGGTGCTCAACACCGCGCTCGGGTTCGTCGCCGCCAAGCTCGTGCCGACCGCGCTGGCCCGCTCCGCCCGCTTCGACTCCGAGCTGCGCAGCGGCGAGGACGTCGTCTACTGGTTCGACCTCTTCAACCGGGCGCCGTTCCTCTTCCGGGTCGTCGAGACCAGCACCGACGCCGCCTACCACCGGTCGATCCGCGTCGGCTCGCTGTCGCGGCAGATGGCCAGCTACGACTTCAGCGTGAGCCAGCGCCTCGAGGTCATCGAGCGGCTGGCCGCCCGTGAGGTCACCCACCCGGCGGCCGAGAAGGTCCGCCTGAAGATGGTCACCGCGCAGACCGACCTGATCAACGGCTACCTGCGCGAGACCCGCGACGAGCACCGGCGCGCGATCGAGGAGATCCGCGACCGCGGCCTCGAGCGGGTGATCCCCTACGACGTCCTCAACGCGGGCCTCGCCCGCGACCTGGCGATCTGCTACGCCTTCCCGCCGTACGCCGACACCAGCGCCCTCGTCGCCGCCCGACGGATCCGGCGGCGTGGCGAGATCGTCGACGTCGTCTCGCACTCGATGCGGGCCATCCGCGGCAAGGACCCCTCGGGCCAGCTGATCGCCCAGGAGTTCATCGGCGAGCAGCTGCAGATCCCGGGCAAGCCCGGCGCGTTCAACTGGCGCCGGATCGAGCGGTTCGTCGACGCCGGCGTCGACCAGATCCGCGCGTGGGAGCAGACCAAGGGCCACTACCGCTCGGTCTACAGCCGCACGATGTGGCCGGCGTCCCACGTCCTCGCCGCGATCTACAAGGCGCGGCGGCCCGCGACCACATGGATCGCGGAGTTCTCCGACCCGCAGCTGTGGGACAGCCTGGGGCAGCGTCGCGACTCGGTCGCCGTGCCGGGCCCCCTGCTCGACGAGCTCTCCGGTGCGCTCGAGGCCGTCGGGGTCGAGATCGACGCGGAGGTGAGCGTCGCCGAGCTGGTCGAGCTGCTCGCCTACGCCCTCGCCGACGAGATCGTCTTCACCAACGAGAACCAGCGCGAGGTCATGCTCGGCTACCTCCAGGACACCGAGCTCGCGACCCGCGTGCGCGGCCTGTCGACGGTCAGCGAGCACCCGACGCTGGAGCCGAACTTCTACCATCTCGAGACCGTCGACTACGCCCTGGACCCGCGGGTGATGAACCTCGCCTACTTCGGCGTCTTCTACCAGACCCGCGGCCTCGACGAGGTCCTCGAGGCGCTCGGCCAGCTCACGCCCGAGCAGCGCGGGATGGTGCGGCTGCACGTCTTCACGGTGCAGCCGGAGGAGCTCCGGGCGGCGGCGAACGCGGCCGGGCTGGGCGGCGTCATCGTCGCGAACCCCTACGTCTCCTACCTCGGGGCGCTCAACCTCGCCACGCGCATGGATGTGCTTCTCATCAACGACGCAAGTACCGTGGGGCTCCACGCCCGGAACCCGTACCTGCCCTCGAAGTGGGCGGACTACGCCGGGAGCGGCACGGACGTGTGGGCGATCGTCGAGCCCGGCAGCGTCCTGTCTGGCAAGAAGAGTCGGTACCAGTCGCGCATCGGGGACGTGGACGCGGCGCGAGCCCAGCTGGTGGCCATGATCGAGGACCACCTGTAACTCCAGCCACACCAGGCTGCACCCCTGGGCTGTAACGGAGAGCGGCGGGGGACCGCTGTAGAACCCGTAGCCAGGACTGTCACGCGAGAGAGAGGAACTCTGTGTTCGGAACAGCCAGGATCGTCAAGCTCCGCCCGATGGCCATCGCCATCGCGGCGCCCCTGATGATCGGACTGACCGTGCAGGCACTGAGCCCTGCGGGCGCCGCGAGCGACCAGGTCGAGCAGGCCGCCGTCGTCGCGAAGGAGGCCGCCGCCAAGCGCGCGGCCACCGCCAAGATCAGCCTGGCCGCCGCCCCTGTGGGGCAGGCGGCGAACGGCAAGGCGGGTCTCACGCCCGGCGTGGCGACCTTCCGGCCCGCGCGTCCGGGCCGCGCGGTGACCATCCAGCGCCTCTCCGGCACCACGTGGAAGGTCGTCGCGAAGGGCAAGCAGGACCGTCGCGGTCAGCTCGTCTTCAACGTCTCCGCGAGCAAGGACGCGCAGTTCCGCGCGGTCGCCGCGAAGCACAAGAGCGACGCCGCGGTCCAGAGCGACCCGGTCACCTCCGCCTCCTGGGACCTGAGCTGGGGCGACGAGTTCACCGGCAACGGTGCCCTCGACCCGAAGCGCTGGACCGACCGCCAGGTCGGTGAGCGCTTCGGCCGCCGCATGTGCTCGGAAGTCAAGGCCGGTACCGCGCGTCGTCAGGGCGGCGCCGCCGTCCTCAAGGTCACCCGACTCACCGCCAAGAAGACCAAGAAGTGCCCGCACGGGCAGTTCGGCAACGCCATGGTGATGGCCGAGAACGTCGAGGACCACATGACGTACGGCTACGCGGCCGCTCGGATCAAGTTCCAGTCCAACCGGGGTCAGCACAGCGCCTTCTGGCTGCAGGTGCCCTCGAACGGTGCCCCGGCCGCGGGTGCCCCGCCGGCGAGCGGTGCCGAGATCGACATCGCCGAGTACTTCGGCGACGGTCGCAAGAAGGGTGGGCTCGCGAGCTACATCCACTGGAACAAGCCGAACGGCAAGGAGGGTGGCTCGATCGGTGGCGAGTTCCCGTCGCGCCAGCTGCTGCCGCGCGGCAAGGAGTGGTCCGACAAGTGGCACGTCTACTCCGTCGAGTGGGACCCGACCGGCTACACCTTCCGGGTCGACGGCATCGTCACCAAGGTGATCCGGGGCGGTGTCTCCCACCGCGAGGAGGCCGTCGTGCTCAGCGCGCTGACCTCCGACTGGGAGCTGCCCGCGATGAACGCGCGCAAGTTCCCGACGGTCACGAAGTACGACTGGGTGCGCGTCTGGCAGCGCCCGGCGGCCTGACCCAGCGCCTGAACAGCTGAACGCCCGGTGGGGCCGTGCCTGCGTGGCCGGTTCCGCCGGGCGTCTGCTGTTTACTACGCTCGGGTCTGGGGCGCCCGTCCACCCGGGCGTCGCGCGTCAGATCAGGGAAGGAACTCCGGTGTCGACCAGCTCACCGTCGAACATGTCAGTCACCGCCGTCTCGGGGCGGGCGCTGCTGGTGGCGACCGACCCCGCGGCCAGCCTGGCGGCCCTCGGACCCGTCTTCGACGACCTCGTCGTCGCGGAGGTCGGCCACCTGGCCGAGGAGCTGATCGAGCTCGGTCCGTCGGGGGTCGTCGTGGTCGACGGCCCGCTCGAGGAGCCGGTGGTCGACGCCGTCGTCCAGCACGTCGCGACCTCGCCAGGCAGCCGGCTCGCGCTGGGCGTCTCCCGGCAGCTCACCTCGCTCGACGGCGCCGAGCTCGCCGGCCTGCGCATCGTGGGAGGCGGCCGCCTCGGTGACCTTCCCGTCACCTGGTGGGCCGCCGCCGACGCGCCGGCCGCCGCTGCGGCACCGCCCGCGGAGGCGTCCGCGCCGCCGCGCCGGCGTGGACCGGCCGAGTCCGACGACGCGTTCGCCGCCCACGCCCACCTCCTGCGCGCCAACCTCGAGCTGGCCGCGCCCCCCGACGACCGTGCCGGCGAGCCACAGCCCGGCGGACCGGCACCCGCCGGCACCGCGGCGTCGTTCCCGAGCATCGAGGCCGGCGTGGGCGCCGCGTCCGCCGCGGCAGCGTCCGGTGCCGCGCCGAGCCGCCGTACGACGCTGGGCTACCGCCTGCCGCTCCTGCTGGTGTTCCTCGCCATCGGCGTCGCGCTCGGCGTCTCCCTCAGCCAGATCTGGGAGGGTGACGTGCGGTCCGCGGCCACCCTGCTGCTGCTCGTCGCCGTCGCCCTGCTGCTGGCGTGGGGCGTGCGCGCCATCCGTGGCCTCACCGTGCAGGTGCAGGCGCAGGCCGACCACTCGGCCCGCCTCGGCGAGGAGCTCGACCGCGGCATGCGCCAGCTGACCAAGCGAGCGCAGGCCAACGACGTCCGCACCGTGCGGATGCGCGACTCGCTCCGCGAGATCGAGGCCCGCCTCGCGGTGGTCTCCAGTGCGAGCGCGAGCGCGAACGCCGTCCGGGCCCGCCTCGCCGCGGCGGACGCTGCCGCCGAGGACGACTGAGCCCTCGCTGAGCCCGGCAGGACGTCAGAGCCGCTCGACGTTGTCGCCGTCGGTGACGCCGCGGAGGTCGAAGAAGCAGCGGGCGTTGGTGGCGATGGCGTCGACGTCGAAGTCGCGGTGCTGCTGGAGCAGCACGGTGATGTCGGCGTCGGCTGCTGCTGTGGCGGGGTCTGCGGCGCGGGTGGTGCCCTCGACGACCCACTGCGGGACGTGGGGGTCGGCGTAGGAGACCTGGGCGCCCATGGAGAGCAGGAGCCGGGCCAGTGGGATGGCGGGGGACTCGCGCTGGTCGGCGATGTCGGGCTTGTAGGTGACGCCGAGGAGCAGGATCTTGGCGCCGTTGACGGGCAGGGCGCGGTCGTTGAGCAGCGCCTGGATGCGCTGGGCGACGTAGCGGGGCATGCCGGAGTTGATCTCCTGGGCGAGCTCGACGAACCGGAAGGGGTAGCCGAGCTGCTCCTGCACGCGGTGGGAGAGGTAGTTGGGGTCGATCGGGATGCAGTGCCCGCCGACGCCGGGTCCGGGGTAGAAGGCCTGGAACCCGAAGGGCTTGGTGCGGGCCAGCCGGATGACGTCCCAGAAGTCGATGGAGAGCTCGTGGGAGAAGCGGGCCATCTCGTTGACGAGGGCGATGTTGACCTGGCGGTAGGTGTTCTCCAGGAGCTTGGACATCTCGGCCTCGCGGGTGCCCTTGGCGACCACGACGGTCTCGGCGAGCTGGCCGTAGAACGCCGCGGCACGGCGGGAGCAGTCCTCGGTGAGGCCGCCGACGACCTTGGGGGTGTTGTGGATGCCGAAGGTGGGGTTGCCGGGGTCGACGCGCTCGGGGGAGAAGGCCAGGGCGAGGCCCTGCCCGTCGGGGGCGCCGACCTTGAGGCCGGAGCCGTCCTCGAGGATCGGGCCGAGGACCTCCTCGGTGGTGCCGGGGTAGGTGGTCGACTCCAGCACCACCAGGGTGCCCGCGGTCAGGTGCGGGGCGATGGAGCGGGCGGCGGCCTTGACCATCGACAGGTCCGGGCCGCCCGCGGGGTCGAGCGGGGTGGGCACGCAGATCACGACGGTGTCCACGCCGGCGACCGTCGCGGGGTCCGTGGTGGCGCTGAACCCGCCGGCGACCATCGCGGCGACGTCGGCGTCGGAGAGGTCGTCGATGTGGGAGCGGCCGGCGTTGAGGCCGGTCACGGTGCGTTCGGAGGTGTCCAGGCCGGTGACCTGCAGGCCCCGGGCGACGGCCAGCTGGGCCAGCGGCACGCCGACATAACCGAGACCGACGACGACTACACTGCTCACTGCTTCGCTCACTCCTTGGGCACGACCGGTGGTACCTGGTCGCTGGAAAGAATGTCATGCCCCGCCCGGCGACGCTCCCACGCCCCGAGAGGAACCGCATGTCGGCCCTGGTCCTGCACGTCACCGGTGCACGTCCGAACTTCCCCAAGGCGGCGCCGGTGCTGGCCGCGCTGGAGAAGCGGGGCGTGCGGCAGCTGCTCGTGCACACCGGTCAGCACTACGACGCGAACATGTCGGAGGTCTTCTTCCGCGACCTCGGCCTGCCGGCGCCCGACCTCAACCTGGGGGTGGGCTCCGGATCGCACGCGGTGCAGACCGCGGCGATGATGACCGCGCTGGAGGAGACCTTCCTGGCCGAGCGGCCCGACCTGGTGCTCGTGTACGGCGACGTGAACTCCACCGTGGCCGCCGCGCTGGTCGCGGCCAAGCTCGGCATCGCGTGCGCGCACGTGGAGGCCGGTCTGCGCAGCTTCGACTGGACCATGCCCGAGGAGATCAACCGCGTCGTCACCGACCGCCTCTCCGACCTGCTCTTCGTCACCAGCCCCGACGCGCTGGTGCACCTCGCCCGCGAGGGCGTCGACCCCGAGCGCATGCACTTCGTCGGCAACCCGATGATCGACACCCTGCTGCGGTTGCGGGACCGCTTCGACGGCTCGCGCGTGGTCGCCGAGGTCGGACTCCCGGACGAGTACGCCGTGGCGACGCTGCACCGCCCCGGCAACGTCGACGACCCGGCCGCCCTCGACCTGCTGGTCGCGGCGCTGCGCGAGACCGCCGACCGGATCGACGTCGTGCTGCCCGTGCACCCCCGTGGCCGCGAGCGGCTGGCCGCCTCGGGGCTGTTCGACCACCCGCGGATGCACGCGACCGAGCCGTTGGGCTACCTGGAGTTCCTCGGCCTCGTCCAGGGGTCCCGCTTGGTCGTCACCGACTCGGGTGGCATCCAGGAGGAGACCACCGTGCTCGGGGTCCCGTGCCTGACCCTGCGCCCCAACACCGAGCGCCCGGTGACCATCACCCACGGCACCAACCGCCTGGTCACCCCCGAGACCCTCGCCGCCCACGTCGACAGCGTCCTCGACGGCACCCTGGCGATCGGCGACCAGGTCCCGCCCCTGTGGGACGGCGCCGCCGGCGAGCGCATCGCCGACATCGTCGTCAGCCGCCTCTGAGGCTCACGCCAGGCCGAGCACCCGGTCGGCCGCGTGGCCGTCGTGGTGGGCGTGCCAGCGGGCGTTGAGCGCTGCGACGTCGCCGGCGTACCGCTCCTGGAGGGCGACCCCGTCGCGCACGGCCTCGACCACCGCGTCGACGTCGTCGACCTGGCGGCCGACGGCCGTGCCGTCGAAGTCGATCGGGCCGCGGGCGACCTCGAGGTAGTCGTCGTGGTCGGGCACGTGGAACACCGCGGCCCGGCCGGTGAGCGCCCAGTCGAAGCGGAGGTCGGAGTAGTCGAGGACCGCGGCGTCCGCGGCCAGCAGCAGGTCGCTGACGTCGCCGTACGCCGTGACGTCGACGACCCGCTCGCCCCCGGCGTAGGGGACGCCGAGCGCGAGCACCACGTGCCCGGGGCCGAGACCGTCGGCGAGTCGCCGCACGTCGAGCTCGTCGACCTCCTTCACCCGCGCGCGGGTGGCCCGGTCGCGGAAGGCCGGCGCGTAGAGCGTGAGCGCGACGTCACCGGGCAGGCCGAGGCGCGAGCGGACCCGGGCGCCGGCGGTGGCCCGGTCGGCACCGACGAGCAGGTCGTAGCGCGGATGGCCGGTGACCAGCACGTCGGCCAGGTCGAGCTCGGCGCGGTAGGTGGCGGCGACCTCCTCGGTGGGCGCGACGACGGCGTGCCACTGCTCGTGCCGGCGGGCGACCTCGAGCGCGACCGCCCGCTCGCTCAGGCCGCGTGACTGCCACAGGGTGCGACCGACGGCGCTGACCGGGAAGCCGGCGAACGTCTGCACGACCCGCTGCCCGGGCGCGGGCACGAAGAAGTCCGGCAGGTCGCCGCCCGTCAGCACGGTGCCGGCGGTCGCCAGCACGTCGTGCCACTGGCGGCTGCCGACGAGGACCGGTCGGGCGCCGTCCGGGACCGGCACGCTGCCGTCGCGCACGGCCCACCAGCGGGTCGCGTCCGGGCGTGCCCCGGCCACGGCGCGGTCGAGGGCCAGCGAGCCGGCGGCGAGGTCTCCGGCGGCGCTGAGCAGCACGGCGTCCGCGTCGACGGCCCTGGTGCGCGTGCGGTGGGCGCGCTGCAGGGCCTCCCGGCCCGCCGGGGAGCGCTCCTCGTCGGTGAGGGGCGCGCTCAGGTCGGCCGCGACGCTCCGGTCGGCGCGCATCCGGAGCGAGAGCCGCAGGTCGTCGGTGCGCTGCGAGCCAGGCAGCTGCTCGCCGAGCGCGTCGTCGGGGACGGCCTCGAGCTCGACGCCGTCCGCCGTCCGCACGGTCAGCAGGTAGGGACCGCTCGGCACGGCGCCGACCGGGGTGGTGAGCGTGCCGTCGACGAGGTCGCTCGCGGGCAGGTCGACGTGCCGCCCGCGCCAGACGGCGCCGCGCAGCTCGGCCTCGGTGATCCCGGGCGCGACGACCTCGGTGACGATCGAGCCCGGCCGCAGCTCGACGCGTCGGATCCGCACCTGCCGGCCGTCGGCGACGGCCCGCACCATGCCGACGTGGTTGACCCGCCAGACCAGCCGGCCCGCGCCGGTCACGCCGTACGGCGCCTCCGGGTCCGGTCCCGGTGTCGGCCAGAGCAGCGGCTGCGGTGCCAGACCGGTGCCCGAGACCCGCAGCGCCCAGTCGCCGCGCACCGGCAGGTCGAGGACCACCGTGCCGTCCGCGCCCGGACGGGCCTCGACCGCCTCGTCGGGGGAGACCCGCGCGACGACCTTGGCCTCGGGTGGGAGCTCGCCGTCGAGATGGAGCGTCATCGGGCCGCCGGTGGGCTCGTCGATGGCCCCGACGACCAGCGTGGCCGGGAGGAAGGTGACCTCGAAGCCTCCGGCCGGGTCGAAGCGGGGCTCCAGGCGCCAGCGCCGGCCGCCGAGCTCGACGACCTCGTGACGCGGCTTCGCGGCGAGGGAGGCCTCGACGGCGTCGTGGACCGCGGACTCGCGCACCACGCCGCCCTGCTCGACCCGGACCCGCAGCCGCCAGGACGCCGGCTCGGGATCCGTGGGAGCCAGCGGCGCCAGGTCGATCTCGACGGCGAAGCCGGAGTGCGGGTAGCTCGTGGCCTCGTCGTCGACCCAGGTGTCGATCTCCGGCTCGTGGAGCGGCTCCACCGTCAGGGGTCGGGTCGCGCCGGACCCGGGGTCGACCAGCCACGCCGTGATCGCGGGGGCACCGGCGGTCGTCGCCAGGCCGGGCACCAGGGCGTAGCCGGTCACGCGGACCGTCCCGCCGGTCCGGCGCACCGAGCGCAGCGCGGCCTGCAGCCGGGTCTCCGCCGGCGAGAGCGTCCACGCCGCGTCCGGCACGAGCGCGACCACCTCGGGTGGCAGCTCCGGCACCGCCCGCAGGTGACCGTCGACCACCCGCACCTGCGGGTCGCGGCCGCGGCCGAACCACTCGTCAGCGGTCGCCAGGGCCGCCCAGTGCTCGCCCGCGCACAGCCACGCCTTCACCAGCCGGTCGTGGCGGACGTGCTCGAGCGCGCGCTCCGTCGCCCGGTCCAGGAACGTCCGGTACGTCGCGGCGAGCGCCGCGCGGTAGTCGTCGTCGCCCCCGAGCGCGTGGGTGAGGAACGGCGGGAAGTCGACGTCGAGGCAGCGCCCCACCCATGCGTCGTACGCGATCTCTGAGGCCTCGGCCCGCAGCAGGGTGTAGGCCTCCTCCTTGACCTCGATCCGGTCCCGGAGGTTGCGCAGCGCCGCCTTCTGCTGCCCGGTGCTGGTGTGGTCCTCGCGCAGCCGCCAGTTGTAGGTCACCCGGGCGAGCACGTCGAAGCGCGCGGCCCGGACGTACGCCGTCAGCATCGGCACGTGGTCCTCGTAGGCGATGCCGCCGCGGAAGCCGCCCACCTTCGCGCGCCAGAACTCGGTCCGGAACATCCGGTTGCAGGCGATGATGTCCTGCATCGCCGACGGGAAGTCGTCGATGGTGGTCGCGAGCCGGTCCATCTCGTGCACGGTCTCGCCCCACGCCACGTTGCGGTGCTTGTCGTGCTTGACCCGCCGCGCGGCGCCGACCACGAAGTCGGAGCCGGTGCGGCGCAGGGTGCGGACCATGTACTCGTAGGCCCGCCGCGGCACGGTGTCGTCGGAGTCGCAGAACGTGACGAACTCGCCGCGCGCGGTCTCGATCGCCCGGTTGCGGGCAGGGCCCTGGCCGGCGTTCTGCTGGTGCAGCACCCGCAGCCGCGGGTCGCGGGCGGCGTACGCCGCGAGCACGGCCGGGCAGTCATCGGTCGAGCCGTCGTCGACCGCGATCACCTCGAGGTCGGAGAAGGACTGGCCGAGCACGCTGTCGAGGCACTCGGGGAGGTACTGCGCGACGTTGTAGACCGGGATCACGACCGTCAGGGTCGGTCGGTCCTCGGAGGTGGCCGCCGTCGCCGTGGGCCGGATCCGGTCGCGGACGCCGCGGACGACGTCGCCGAGGCGGCGGGAAGCGGCGGGAGGCATGTCCGCACCGTATCGGCGGGGTGCGTTGTGGCAGACTCGGCCCGCGATGAAGAGCCCGCTTGATGCCCTCCGACGCAGGCGCCACGCCGCCGACGAGGAGCCGGACGGCCCGACCGGGAGGCAGGGCTCCGGCGCCGTCTCCGACGAGCGGGCCGCGCGCCTGCTCGCGCTCGCGTCCCGGCCGCTCGAGCGGGGCCGTCCTCGGGTGGTGCTGCTCGCCGTCGACGACCCGGCCTGGCTGGTCGCCGCGCTGGAGGAGTCCGCCCGCCAGCCCCGGATCACGACCGTGGACCCGTCCGTGGGGCCGGAGGCGCTGCACGTCGAGCTCGCCGCCCGCGGACCGCTCGACCTCGTCGTCGACCTGACCTCCGACCCGGCCGGGGCGCGCGCCGACCGGGTCCGCGCGGTGCTGCTGCACCTGCGTCCCAGCGGGGTCCTGCTGGTCGCGGACGCCGTCGGTGAGGCGCTCGCGGAGCCGCTCGACGCCGCGCTGCGCGCCGCGCTCGCGCCGGACCAGGCGGCGCTGCCCCTCCACGACCGCTTCTGGGGCCGGGCCGTCGACACGGTGACCGTGCGGCACGGCCACGTGGCCGTCACCAACGGCCTGCGCGGGTTCGCGCAGGTCAGGGAGGAGCAGGCGGGCGACTACCTCCGCCTGCGCGGCCCCGGGGCCGGCCAGGTGCTCGTCGAGCTGCCGGCGAGCGTCGTCGACAACCCGGCGCCGATCCTCGCGAGCGAGCACGACGACGCCACGACGTACGCCACCCACTTCGACGCGCCGCCGATGCAGCTGCGTGAGTACGCCGACGTCGTGTGCTGGCCGGGCCAGGTCGTCACCCAGGACCACGCGCTGCTCCCGGAGACCTACCGGCACGGCGCCCGCGTCAAGCTCGGCAACCGGTTCGTCGACGACGTCGCACCCGACTTCGGCCGGGTGTCCTCCGGTGCGACGCCCGAGCCGCTCGCGGGCACCTACTTCCACCTCGACTCGGAGTTCCGCGGCCACTTCGGGCACGCGCTGACCGAGCAGATCGCCCGGCTCTGGGCGTGGCCCGAGGCCAAGCGCCGCCACCCCGACCTCAAGGCGCTGGTGCTCACCAACCGCAAGCGGACGACGGTCGCGGGCTGGGAGTACCGGCTCTACCAGGCCGCCGGGATCGCGCCGGAGGACCTGGTGCTGGCCGATCGCCCGGTGCGGGTCGAGCGGCTGCTCGCCGGCACCCCGATGTTCACGCAGCCCGAGTACATCCACGCCGAGATCGCCGAGGTCTACCGACGGATCGGCGACGACCTCGCGGCCGAGGCGCCCGACCGCGACTACCCGGAGCGGATCTTCTGCTCGCGCCGCAACGACAAGCGGTCCTGCCACAACACCCCCGACGTCGAGGCGTTCTTCGCCGAGCGGGGGTTCGAGATCGTCTACCCCGAGGACTACCCGCTGCCCGAGCAGGTGCGGATGTTCCGGAGCGCGACCGACCTGGCCGGCTTCGGCGGGAGCGCGATGTTCACGATGGCGTTCGTGCCCGAGCCCAAGCGCGTCTTCCTGGTGTCATCGGAGAACTACCGGGCCCAGAACGAGGCGCTCGTGGCCGCGGTCCTCGGTCACCAGCTCAACGTCGCCTGGTGCCGCCCCGACAAGACCCGGGCCGCCGGCTTCAAGGGCCGCGAGGCGATGCACTCGCAGTTCACGTTCGACCCCGCGCGCGAGGGCCGCTTCCTCGCGGGCCTGCTCGACCGCGGCTGACGGCCCACCGGATACGATCGGCCCGGTCCACCGGCTGACAAGAGGAGCACGCCCACGTGCGTTCACGGCAACGCGTCGAGCGAGTCCTGGTCAAGGTCGGCAAGGCCACCCCGGTCTCCGTCCGAGGGCCGCTGGGCCGGGCGACCCGAGCGCTGCGCGGCCGCTGGTCGGGCCCCCGGGTCACGGTCGTGGTGGCCGTCAGCGACACCGAGACCCGCCGCGTCGCACCCTGCCTGATGTCGTTGCGGGCGCAGACGCACCGCAACCTCGACATGGTCGTCGTCCCCTACGCCGCCTCCGCCGGCGCCATCGCCGCCGCGCGCGAGCAGGCCGCCGAGGACTGGCGGATCCGCATCGA
>Ga0164308_10000867_pt1 | contig 16306 bp, 10 predicted proteins | sample Whisoiple_246_MG_FD_109983 | JGI IMG/M metagenome (GOLD analysis project Ga0164308, IMG submission 109983) | Soil microbial communities amended with fresh organic matter from upstate New York, USA - Whitman soil sample_246_MG | ecosystem: Environmental > Terrestrial > Soil > Unclassified >...
TGACCCGGGATGAGGGGCTGACCCGGGATGAGGGGCTGACCCGGGATGAGGGGCTGACCCGGGATGAGGGGCTGACCCGGGATGAGGGGCTGACCCGGGATGAGGGGCTCACCGAGGATGAGGCGGAGGTGGGTCGGTGGGCCGGGCAGGGCGGACCAGCCCAGGCGCAGGGTGTAGACGGCGGGATTCGGGGGGAGGGGGAGCTCGAATTCGAGGGCGGCGCTCGCGGAGCGCGGACTCGGGTGCAGGCGAAGGCCGCGGCCGTTGGAAGCGCAGGGAACGAAGTCCGGCTGTACCCAGCCCTGGTCCACTGCGAGTGGAGGCCACTCGCTTTCGGCTTCGAAGCGCAGAGCGGTCACGCCGTCCTCACTGGGCAGATATGGACTCAGCGCGCCACTCGCGCCGCTCGCGCCCGCGTCATACGAGTAATGGAAGCTCGGCGGACGTCCGAGGCGATTCCATAGCAACCAATCGTGCGCGCCGTGCCGATGACGTGCAACGACGACACGCGTGTGCGCGTCGAGTCGAGCCGGATCGTGTCCGAGGTTGAATCCGTGGTCGGTGTCGACGAACACCAAGCCGTGATCGACGTGCGCGCTCCGCAATACATCGGCTTCGAACATGGGGCGGCCGCCTTCGCGTTCAGCTAGAGCGCGATGCGAGAAGCTCGCATGCACCGCGAAGCCCGCCAACGACAGCGGCAGCGCCAGGGTCCGCCATTCGAGGCGTACGACGGCCATCGCGAGGAGCACGTGCTCGATCGGCAGAACGTCGGCGAATAGTCGCGCGCCACCCCCGGGGTAGCTGCCGTCGAAGTAAAACGGCGAGTACGCCAGCATCAGGCCGAGGCAGGCATAGAAGAGCGCCATGACTCGACGGTCAGCGCGCGCGAACCACGCGCCCACGGGGCAGAGCAGTGCGAGCGGCGCGGCGTTGGCAATGTCGATGCTGTGCACCGCCAGACGTCGGAGGGTGACGCCGAGCGCTTCGCGGATGCCGTAGCCGTGGACCAAGCGTGCCCGCACGTACTCGCCATGTTCGTACAAGCAGCCTATTCCGGGGCCGAATCCGTAGCGAAAGCAGCCAGGGGGACCGTCGGCCAAGGCGTAGTAGGCAAGCTGAGTAGAGGCGAACCAGCTGCCGGTCGCCGAGCGTTGGTACAGCAACAGCAACGCCACGCCCGGCACGAGCCCCAGGCCGAACCAGGCCCAGCGGCGTGCAGTGCGCTCGAGCAGAAATAGCGCGAGCGTGATGCCCACTACGCCAGAGACGGGCCGCGTTGCCACTAGCCAGCCGAGAGCCAGCCCACTCAGCAGGGCATCCCAACGCCGAGCGCGCAGCGCCGTGAGCGCCCCCACGCACAAGAGTAGCGCGCACAGGCCGTGCGACATGGTGTCGGCAGTGTGGTAGCGCAGCGCGGCGCACAGCAGAGATAGGCCAGCGGCGACACGAGCTACGTCCGTACGTCCGCTCAACTCACGCGCCAGCGCGTACGTCGCCAGCACGATCAGCGCGCCCAATATCGGGCCCACGAGCATCGGCACGCGTAGCAGAAAACCCAACGCGAGTACGGTCGCGTATCCGGGGGGGAAGATCACCGACAGCGAGTGCGGCGCACTCGGTAGCAGAAAGCGCCCAGCAAACGAAGCCAGCGGAACGGGTACAGGAAACGCGAAGTAGCCATGTGCGATGGCTCGCGCTTGCAGGTAGTAACTGGTGGCGTCGATGATGCGCGGGCCGCCGCGCAGGTAGAAGCTGACGTAGCCAGCCGATAGGAGTGCCGCGCTGCACGCCAGGGCGGGCAGGACGAATTCGACCTTCAGCGCGGAACCGAGTGCAAGTCGACCGCGGAAATGCAGCAGTGGAACGAGTGCGAAAGCGACCGCCAGGGCGGCCCACGCGACGCCATCCGGCGGCCAGCCGAGCGTCGTGTACGGAGAGTTCAAGGAGCGGATACCGCCCAGATCTGGAACAGGGCGCGCTCGGTCGTGCTCGGCCCCAGTTCGATGGTCAGTGAGGTGCCATCGGCCGGCGGCAATGTCACTCGCGTCTCGAGCCAGCCGTCGGTGGCTGTCAGCTTCACGTGCCCCAAGGCCTTGCCGAAAGACCTCACGTCGAACTCGGATTTCGTCGTGGGTGCGCTGCGAAGCACCAAGACTACCGGTTTACCAGGTGTCAGATTCCGAAGTCGGAATGATTCGCTGACGCCCGGAGGCACGATGCGCGCGGCGTCCCACAAGTCCTCACGTGGCCGAGCAGGATTGGGCAGTAGCTTCATGAACACGAAGCCGATGTGCTTCACGGACAGCGCATAGCCATGCTCCTTCTCGCTGACCAAGTCGGCTTGATCGACCGAATCGAGCACTCGCTCACCAGGTGCGAGTGAAAACGGAACCGCGCTATGCTCGAGGGGCTCCCAACGAGGCCGATACAGCACTTTGCTCGCGCCGCCGCAAATGACGTTGCCGCGCACCGGTACTTCACCGACGCGTGTGCCGAACCACAGCGGAAAGTCCGACCACCAGCCGGGATAGATGGCCAGCAGGTCCGGCCGCTCTGCGCTCGGGATGCGCTCGATCAGCTCCACCGCGGCGGCGATGTTCGTGCGCGTAGCGCGCGCGAAGGGCAAGCCACGAAATCCACCCAAGCCGATCACGTCCAGGGCAGGGACATCCGAGGCATAGGGGATGGCCCCGGCATCACCGACCAAGACTCGCTTCGACTGCAGCGCGGCGTCGTGTCGAATCAACGCGCCGGCCGTCAGGTGCTGATCCAAAATGTTCCGTGAGGCGCGTCCGAAGAACCAAAGCTGCTCGCGAAAGCGCGGCGCCTGGTGATACGAAAAGCCGCCGGCGGCGAGTACCGCGGCCCCCGCAAGCAAGCAGGGCCAGAGTCTTCGCGAGCGAAACGCTTGCGTCAGGAGCACCGCGAGACCGAGTGTCGAAGCGAGCAGAAGCCAAGCCACCGCGGGCATGGTGTAGCGCTCGTTTTGCCAACGCACTTGGCCGTTCAGCGCGACGATCATCATCCAGCTGATCACGCTCGCCCAGAGCACCAACGCCGCCCGCCGCGTGTTCGAGAAGAAGAATGGCGCGGCTGCGAGCAGCCAGGCAAGCCAGCCGTAAACCGGCGTGTCCGAAAAGTGATATTGGGTGACGCGCAAAACTTGGTATTTGAAGTGAAATAGCCAAGCCTCGAAGACCGCTTGCGGGGTGAAGAAGGGGTGGTTGATCTCCAGTTTGACCAGCGCGCCAGCCGCCGTCGATTCGCCGGTGAGAATTCGGTTGGCGATGCCATGGGCGAGCAAGACGCAGAACGCGGGGGCGCCTGTGAGCAACAGCAGCTTGAGCAATTCACGAGGCGCACGGGGCCGCGCGCACCAGATCGCAGACACTGCAAGCACCAACAGCGCAGCTGAGCCCTCGGGGCGAGTCGCTACGATGCTTGCGCCCCAAAGGCCCAGTAACGCAGCGGGTTTAGTCAGATTGGTTTCGGCTTTCGAGGCCAGCCGAGAAAGATCGTCCCAGGCGATTACGGCGCCGCCCCACAGCGCCAAGAACAACGCCACCTCCATGCCGCTGAACAATGACCAATCGAGGGCGCCCACGCACAGCACGCATGGCGGCAGCAAGTAACTTGCCGCGCGCGGCAGCTCGGCACACAGCCGGCGAGCCGCGAGCAGCAACGAAAATACGCTCAAGCAAGCGACGATTGCCGCCCACGCCATCAGATCGAGCTTGCGAAAACCGAGCGCGTACCCGACCGCCAGCACCAGCGGGTACAAGAGGCTCGTGCCGCCGCTCGAATAGCCTGCGCCCTCAGACCATTGAAACGGCTTGCCCCGCGCCGTCTCGCGCGCAAAGTCGAAGTGGATGAAGACATCGTCGAGTGGCGCGGACCACGTGCCGAGCACGCGCTCTTGGGCGAGCATCGGGTAGACGTCGGGCCGCGCCCAGGCGTAAGCGTGCAAGGTTTGTAGCTTGAGCGACGCGTAAAATCGGCACGCCACGAACAGCGTGCATGCGCCTGCGAACAACACGTACAGCAGCGGCTCGAAGCGCGCGAAACGCGCGAGCGTGCTGGGTGCGCGTTCGTGCTTTTGGCTAGAGGCGAGGCGCTCGGGGGAATCTTCTATTTCGGCCATGGGCGCCGCGCGCCATTTACCATCGCCTGGTCGCCAACGACAGTTATCCGAGTTCGGATTTCCGCGCTGTTTCTCCGCCCGAAATAACCATCTTTACCCGGAATAGGGACGGAAAGTAGCAGAACACGGGCGTTCGAGGCTGCCTGCGACGAACGCTTGTGGCCGGTAGACATTCGTCGATGCCTCGCGCTCTTGCACGTGAGAACTCTTGTTTTTCACGCTTGGAGCTTGCGGGAGCGGCGTGGAGGCGCTCTACTACACGCGGTCCCTCGCAAGTGGGCTCGAATTCGAAACGGATATGCGTTGGTTCGTTGAAGTGTCCCGTGTAGGGGAAAACGGTGTCGCGGACGAATACTGCGTCGAAGCGAAGCAATGGCAAGCCGCGCTGCAAGAGGCTCGCAAGCTGCGCGGCGATACCGGTGCGCTTTCCAAGTTCTCGATCGAGCTCCTCGACCGCGGCTACCGCGCCGTCGATCCCTCGCTCAAGCTTCGCTACCTGATCAACGAAGCCCCGCCCGACGCGCCGTTGACCGGCAGCAGTGAGTCGTCGAAAAAGCATGACAGCAAGCCAGAGCAAGCGATCAGCAAGCTCCGAGCTGGTGATTCGCTGACGCCGAGCGCGTACGCGACCTCACTGGCGCCAACTCCCTTCACGACGTCGCTCGCGCCGCCCGCAACCTCGAGCTCGGTGCCGCGTCCGACCTCGCACCCGGCGCCGCGTCCGACCTCCGTCATTCCTCCTCGGGTCGCGCCCGTCGAACCGGCGCAGGTCGCGCCCGCCGAACCGGCGCAGAGTGTGCGCCCCGAACCGGCGCAGGTCGCGCCCGCCGAACCACCACGCGCTGCACGACTCTTGGTGCCGAACGATCCTGTGCCGCCGGCCCCAGCTGCACCGGGAATGACGCTTCCCTCGCAACCGCCCGCGCCGCCCGTTCCGCAATTCGAGCTGGTCCGCGAGCGCGCCGAAGAGCCGCGCCCCGATAGCCCGATCACCTACCGCGAGTTCGCCTATGCCGTCGAGCCGGGCAGAACGCGGGCCGAGATCGAAGCACTGCTGCGAGATCGCTATCAGGCCACCCGCGCAGCCATCGAAGACCGCCCACCGGGCAAGTTCGTGCAGCTCGCGGTTTTCGATCACGTCTTCAAGCGTCGCCCGGAGCGCCCCCCCCTCGCGACCTTCGCCTGGAAGGATTGGCGCGGTGATCCAGTGTTGGCCTTCCCCGGTTTCGGTGAAGCGGCCATGGCACCGATGTCGCGAGTGCCACCGCCGCGCGAGTCCGTGCCACCTCCGTCGAACGGTGCGGTCGCGGTAGCGCGCACCTCCGTCGCGCCTGAGTCAGCGGCCCTCAAACCGATCGTGCCGGTGGTGATCGCCTCGGTCCCTCCCCCGCCAACTCAGGTAATCGAAACTCCGCCCGCACCTTCGGTGGACGTGGAGATCACGATTGACGAAGCGCCCCCCGAGCCGTCGGTGGACGTGGAGATTTCAATCGACGAAGCGGTGTCTGCGCCCCAGGCAGCACCGATCCCCATCGCCGCCCCAACAACGCCCTCGGCGGAGCTGGAAATCGCGATCGTCGAGGCCGAATCCGCTCCTGCGCTAGCGCAGGCTCCGGCCGTCTCGGCTCCGGCCGTCTCGGCGCCGTCCGTAGCGCCCGCGCCGATCCCGATCGTAGAGGGTGCCCGGGCGCCGGAGGTCGAGCCACCCCTTCCAACGCAGCGCCTAGCGGCGGGAACCGCCCCGCCGTTCGCGGAGGGCGTGTTCGGGCCGGTCGTCGAAGCGCCCGCTCCTGTCGTCGAGGGTGCGCGCAAGCCCGTGGTCGAAGCGCCGGTCGTTGGCGCGGCACCGTCGGCGCCGAGCTTCGAGCTCACGTTCGAAGCGCCCGCAGTTCACGCCGTATCGCCGGCACCATCGAACCCAGTGTCGATAGAGCGCGGGTCGCGTCCGCGGATTGCCAGCGAGGGGCGTCGTCGGGCGGGCGAGGATCTGATCGGTGAGCTATTCGAGATCATGCACGAGCTCAATTTCGCGCATGACGTCGCGGAGGGGGCAGAGTTCGTACTCTCCGTGCTCAACGAGCTCTTGCCGTGTGAGGGCGTGCTGATCCACGTCTTCGACATCAATACCGGCCACTTCGTGGTGGTACGCGCAAAGGGCCCTCACGCAAATGCGGTGCTGTTGCAACGCATGTCGGATCAAGATCCTTTGGTCCGGTCGGTGATGCGCAGCAGCCACGCATCGAGCGTGAAGGACGCCGCGAAAGACCCTCGCTTTGCCGGGCCTCGCTGGCGGGCCCTGGGCGTAACGCCGCGCGCCGCGCTTTGCGGAGGAGTGCAGCTCAGCGGACGCTACTTGGGTCTGATCGAGATCGCCAATCCCCATGGAGACCTGCCGTTTCACCAGAGCGAGCTGAACGCTCTGGATTACATTTGCGAGCAGTTCGCGGCGTTTCTCAGCAAAAAACCGATCGTGTTGAGCGCCGACGTCGTCCTTTCGCGGGTGTAACGCGCGTCGAGCCCAGGTCTCGGCTACTCTCGAAGCGTCATGGCGGACCGACCCAGACGCGAGCGACTGCTCACGTTCCTGCTGCTCCCAGTGATCGTCTTGGCGGTCCTGGTTCTGGCCGGCGTGATGTTCAGGTCCAGTTTTCAGCTCGAAAAATTGCGCGAGCAATCGGTGATCGAGGCCACGCTGCTGCTGGCCAACGAAAAAGCGGACCGCCTCGACAAGCGAATCATCGAGCAGGACAACGTGGTTCGCTCCGTGATCGACGTGCGCGAACGCGAAGGCTTCGGCGCAAAATGGTTGGAGTCCGCCGCGCTGCAAACGCCGACGGTGCGCGCAGTGCTGCTCATCGACCTGAGCTCGCCTCAGCGCGACGTCGTTGCTGTTGCTTCGCGCGCCCCGGGGCCCGAGCACGAGCGCTTCACGCACTTATTGGTGCACGCCATGCTCGGCGAAATGAAGCTGGAACGCGTCCCGCTCGAGGAGCTGCGGCACATTCACAAGAGCGTTCGCGGTCAGGCCTACTTACTCAGCCACTGGGAGCAGGTGCACGAAGGCCGCCATTACTTGGTCGTCGTTTGGCACGACGTGCCGCGCATCGTGCACGACGTGTTTCCAGCGTTGTATTCGGATGCGCAGCAGAGCCGCGTCAACGTGGTCGACGGCGAGGGTCGCATCGTATTCGGGCCCCCCTTGAGCCGCGGTGGGCTCACGCTCGGTCGGCCCTTCGAGACCACACTTTACAAGTGGACGCTCAACGTGAGCATGACCTCGGCCGAGGAGCTCGCTGCAGCGGTGGCGCGGCGTCGCGTGTTGGAGATGGTGTTGGTCGGCCTATCCGGGATTGTCGTTATCGCCGGCTTGGCCGTAATCCTAGTGGCGGCCGAGCGCGAACGGAAGCTCTCCAATCTGAAGAGTGATTTCGTGGCCAACGTATCGCACGAGCTCAAGACGCCACTGTCGCTCGTTCGCATGTTCGGTGAGCTGTTGCAAAGCGGACGCGTCGAGAACGACGACAAGCGGCGGCAGTATTTGCAAATCATCGTCAGCGAGAGCGAGCGCTTGGGCGCGCTGATCGAAAACGTACTCGACTTCGCCAAGGTGGAGCGTGGCAAGGCCGCGTACGAATTCAACTCGGGACGCGTGGGTGAGGTGGTGTCGCGCGCCGTGGAGGCTTGCCGGGTGCGCGCCGAACGGGAACAGATCGCGCTCGAGCTGAGCGTCAGCGAAGACCTTCCGCTCGTCGACCTAGACGAACGCGCAATCGAGATTGCCGTCATCAACCTGGTCGACAACGCGCTCAAGTACGCCCCGGACGGCGAGCTCGTGAGCATCGCCGTGCGAAAACAGCATGACACCATCGAGATCCGCGTCAGCGATCGCGGTTCAGGCATCCCCGCCGAGGATCGCCGGCGTATCTTCGAGCGCTTCGTCCGCGGCAAGACGGCGTTCGGCAAACAAGTGCGCGGTAGCGGTATCGGGCTGGCGCTGGTCAAGCACATCGCCGAGGCACACGGGGGCGGTGTGTGGGTGGAGGATGCACTACCTCACGGAAGTCTGTTCGTGCTCACGCTCTCGCTCACTCCGAGACCTCACCCTCGTCCGTCGCGGACTGCATCTTGAGCAGCTCCTTGTCGCTCAAATAGACGGAGTTTCCCGCGGGGCTCGCTGCGGCGGCTGCGCTTCGAGCGTTCGCCGGCGGGGCGGAGAGCGCGCTGGGTTTCGCACTGGCACTGCCCGTTACGTCAGGCTCCGCCGCACCCTCGCCCAGGCTCGGATCTTCCGCGCTGCCGGCGGGCGCGACTCCCGAGCTTGGGGGCGCCGGATCGTTCGAGCTTACGTCTGCCAAAGGCGGCAAAGGAGGAGGCAATGCGATCGCGTCCAAGAGCGGGTTGTACTTGGCGACCACCGCCATGAATTGGGCGCGTTGATCGTTGGTCAAGACGCGCATGCCGTCGAGGTTCAGCGTTTCCGCGTCGAAGAACTTACCGTCGCGCTGAGCACTGAAGTGAAGGTGAGGACCCGTGGAACGACCGGTGGAACCGACGTAGCCGATGGTCTGCAAGCGCTTCACTTTGTCGCCCACTTTGAGACCGGCGACGTAGCGCGAGAGGTGGGCATAGCCGGTTTCGATGCCGTTGGCGTGCATCACCTTCAGCAAGTTGCCCGCAGCTCCGCCAGGCCCGATGTAGCTCACCGCGCCTGGCGCCGAAGCGCCTACGGGGGTGCCCAAAGGCGCTCCGATATCCGTTCCGAGGTGGGGCATGACCTTGTGCAAGATGGGATGCATGCGCCGCGGATTGAAGGACGAGGTGATGGCCGCGCCGGGGATGGGTTTGCGCCAGCCGCCTTCATACGGGCTCTTGCCGGTTGAATCGTAGTACCCACGTAGACTGGCGTCGTCGAAGTAGTACACGCGCAAGGGCTCGCGCTTGGGATTGGCGGGAACGACCTCGATGGCTTCGATCCCCGTGTAGCGCGCGAATTCGCCGAGCACGGTGACTTCTTGGCCAATCAGGCGCAGTCGATCGCCACGCTCCAATTCCTCCATCGATAGATGTCCTTGAAGCGCCAGCCCGACCACGTGCCCGAGCCCCCCGTCGAAGCCTGCACGCTCGGCGGAGGCGTCGAAGCTCTTGCCATCGTAGAGGATGGCGCCGGTGACCTGATTGCGTTCGACCTTCAGGTCGAGCTTGCTGCCCTTCAGAAGGCCGTCATCCCCTTCACGTGCTTGATAGATCTCTTCCGGGCTAACCGTGTACTCGAAGGCCTTGAGACGTGACGAGCCGCGCTCGAGCAGCGCGGTGAAGCGGTCCGCCTTGTTGCATTTGTCGAAGTCCCGCACACCTTTCATCGAGGTGAGCACGCGATAGGCCTCTTTTTCAGGCACTCCGGCGCCGCCTAGCGCCTTGATGAAGGGATCGGTCGAGATCTTGCCTTCGACCACGCGCAGGTTCGGATCGCCCTTGGTGTCTGCGATGCGCCAAGGTCCGGGCACCTTTTGACGAGCGCGCTTGGGCACGGCAGGCGCGGTTTCCAGCGCCGCCGGGCTGACGCTGGCAGAGGGCGCGCTCGTGCTCTTCCCGAGCGGCGCGCTTCGCTGCCGGTCGAGGTTGATCAACAGCGCGATCAGGGTGAGCACCGTGGCGATACCGATGAGCGTGCCGAACAGTGCGATCAGCGTGGGTGACAATTGCTGGTCTGGGCGCAGCGACAGCGGCGTCGCCGGCGCCCGCGCGGTCGAGCCCACGGCATCTAGCTCGCCCTCGTTCGTCTCGCGCTCTGACCGGCCGACCTCATCCACACCGCCGCTCATTGGACCGTCAGCGAAAGCGTCCGGCCGGGCGGCATGGGCACGAGCCAACAGCCGCTCGCGTGCCCGCTCTCCGCCTTGAGTGGAAGGGGCGCGCGCGGATTCTTCCGGCACCGCCTCGCTGGCAGCGGCTTCCGACGCTAATTGAAGATCGGGTTCGGGATCTCCGTCGTCGCGTACTGAGGGATCGACGACACGACCTACGTGACGCGGTCCCCCGGCTCCCGGAGAAGAGGGCACAATCGCGGGGTAGCAGTGGACGGTGAGCGCGGCAAGCGGGCTGAAGCGCGCCAATCCAGAATTCGGCGCAATCACAGGCTCTTGCAAAATGCCTCTCGCGTTGTAACGCCTGGATTACGCATCCCGCCCCGCGGCCGTGCGCTCGGCCCTTCGCAGGGGCTTTCACCCATTCGCCCTTTGAAACACACTGCCGGTATGGACGACCATCTGAAGCAGCTGCTGCTCTTGGGGCGCGAGCACTATCAGAAGCGCGAGTTCGACAAGGCGGATTATCTACTCAAGCAAGTCGTCCAGCAGACCGATCGTTTTGCCGACGTCTTCGACATGCTGGGCGTGATCGCGCACGCGCACGGCGACTTTGCACAAGCCGAGCACCACTTCGAGAAAGCCGTAGCGCTGAATCCAAACTACACGGAAGCGCAGCTGAACTTGATGGTGACCTACAACGATCTCGGCAAGTACGACTCCGCGCGCGAAATCTACGCGCGTATTCGCGGGCGTACGGGCACAGGTGATGGTCCTAGCGATCCCTTCGCGATGGGCAAGATTGCAAACATGCACGCCGAGACCAGCCAAGCCTACCAAGATGCAGGCATGCCGGCCGAAGCGGTGATCGAGCTCGAGCGCGCGGTCGCGCTGTGTCCGTCATTCGTCGATCTGCGCACGCGACTCGCCACGCTCTATCGCGACATGGGTCAAAAAGAGCGCGCACGCGAGCAGCTCGAGATCGCCAAGCAACACAATCCGAACTACGTGCAGGCGCGCGTGCTGCTCGGCGTAGCGCTGCTCTCGGCCGGGGAACACAGCGCCGCGATTGAAGAATTTCAGGCAGTGATCGAGCGCGATGTCGACCACAAGAGCGCGCAGATGTACCTGAAAATCGCGCAAACGCAGCAGCGCAATTCGGTTTATCCTCCAGCATGAGAGAGCGCCGCGTTGGGGGTCGATGCCGGTGCGCGGGCAGCACGCACATCGGGGAATGCCGGTGCGTTCTCTGCTGATGGGCGACGGACTGCGTGCGCGGTAACTTGCTTCGAATTTGGCGTCGCTTGCGCGGCGAGCGTCAATCACCTTCGCGCATCGCGTTGGCGGTCGCGCTCGGCCTATTCATTGGCTGTTTGCCCGTGTACGGTCTTCATTTCGTGCTCTGCGCGCTGGTGTGCCTGCCACTGCGCTTGGATTTGGTGCTGGCGTACTTAGTGGCGAATATCTCCAATCCGCTGGTCGCACCGTTTCTGATCACCTTGGAGGTCGAAATTGGATCTCTGCTGAGCACCGGGCAGCATGCCGGTTTCACCTTGGCACGCGCGAAGCAGACTGGGATATTGGGCTTTGCCTATCAGGCCGGGCTCGGCAGCATCGTGGTCGGAACGCTGATGGGCGCGATTGGTAGCGCGCTCGCCTTCCTAATCGCGCGTAAACGCGGCGCGGGTGCGACCGAAAACGGCGACGAGCTGGAATGCGATTCGGCGATGCAGCGCACCATCGACCGCTATCGCGCGGCCCCAGTCGGTGACCGCATCTACGTGGCGATGAAGCTCAATACCGACCCAATTACCCGGCTTTTGGCCCAGCTCCCCGGGAACCTGGGCCGAGTGTTGGATGCCGGCGCAGGCCGCGGTCAATTTGGCTTGCTCTTGTCGGAGCTGGGTCGCTGCAGCGACCTCTTCGGCTTCGACTCGGACGCCCGCAAGGTCGCCGTAGCGCAGCGAGCTGCGGCTGGGCAGGCGAGCTTCGAAATGCACGACCTGCTCGATTTCCCCGAGCGCGCACGAGACACGGTGCTCCTGATCGACGTCTTGCACTACCTGTCCTTGCCCGAGCAGGACGAGCTGTTGCGTCGCGCGGCGCGTTGCGTGCCGAACGGCCGCATCGTGATCCGCGAGCTCGACGCAGGCAACGCCGCTCGTGGCGCGATCACGCGGGCTTTCGAATGGTTCGCGAAGATCTCCGGCTACAATCGGGGGCGGGCTGGGCGCCACTACCGCCCCGCGCGACAGCTCGTGGATCAGCTGACGAGCAGCGGCTTTTCCTGCGAAGTATCGGGCGCTTCCGAGGGGACTCCGTTTGCCAACGTGTTGATCGTCGCCGCGCGCAGCTCGGGCGGTTCGTAACCGAAGACGCGCGCCAAGATCGGCAGCGCGCGCTGCGCGGCGCTCTCGACGCTGGGCGTCGCGCCCGTCAGTGAGGCAACGGAGCCCACGCCGAACTCACTGATGCCGCACGGCACGATTAGCCGAAACAACGACAAATCAGTGCTCAGATTGAAGGCGAAACCATGCATGGTCACCCAGCGAGAGATGCGCACACCGATGGCGCCGAGCTTGACCGGGGTGCGCGCCGCTCGTACGCCTGGCCACACGCTCGGGTCTGCTTGGTCTGCCCACAGGCCGATGTACTCGTCGATGGTTCCGCTGTCGATGCCGTAGCTCTGCGCGAGAGCCATCATCACGCGGTTCAGATCTTTCACGTAGCGACGCACGTCCATCCGGTCTGGGTGCAAATCCAGGATCGGGTAGCACACCAGCTGGCCAGGCGCGTGCAGCGTCACGTCGCCACCGCGGCCAGTCGAGACCAAGGCGATGCCAGATTCGGCGAGCGCAGCCTCGGACGTCAATAGGTGGTCAGCCGTGGCGCCGCGGCCGAGCGTGATCGTCGGCTCATGCTCGACGAACAACACGGTATCCGGGATGCGCCCAGCCTTGCGCGCGTCTTGCAGCTCGTGTTGCAGCGCGTGCACGGGCTCATACGCCGCGCGTCCGAGCCAAAAGGCCCGCAATGCTCGCTCGCTCGTCATTCCGGAATCTTGGCACCAGAATCGACGAGCTCGCTGCGTAGCCCGTCGATTTGCTCCGTGAACACATTGGCCACGTCCGGGTCGAACTGAGTGCCCGAACAGCGCAAAATCTCGTTGACGGTGACTTCGTGCGGCAGCGCCCGGCGATAAGCGCGATCGCTGGTCATGGCGTCGTAGGTGTCGGCGACCGCGATAATACGCGCGATCAGCGGGATATCATTACCGGCCAGCCCCAGCGGGTAGCCACGCCCGTCCCAGCGCTCGTGGTGCAGGTGGACCCCCGGAATCACCGGTTGCAGGAACTTGATCGGGTCCAAGATCTCCCGGCCGTAGGTCGGATGGCGCTTGAATACCTCGTACTCCTGCGTGGTGAGCTTGCCGGTTTTGTTCAAGTTCATCACGCAACCGATCTTACCGATGTCGTGCATCAAGGCGGAGTGCCGGACGTGCTCGATTTGTTCGGCGTTCAAACCGAGCCAGCGTGCCAAGTTGACTGCGTACCGTGCCACGCGTTCGGAGTGACCAGAGGTGTAGCGGTCCATCTTGTCGATGGTGCGGGCGAGGCTGGTGATCGTCTGCTGAAAGGTGGCCTGCAGATCTTCGTACAGGCGAGCATTTTCGATGGCCGCTGCCGCGCGCGAGGCGATGATGCTGAGCAACTTGCGCTGCCCTTCATCGAAGCGCTTGCTCGCGGTGAGTGAGACCACCGCGATCCAGCCCAGCAATCGATCGCGCATCTTCAGCGCAATGATGGTGATGCTCTGCACCTGTCGCGACGGGTGAGTCGCGAACAACTCTCTCGCGCGCGCCCCGTGTTCGACCAAGAAGCTTTCCTGCTTCAGCCGCTCGGCGACCGTTTGCGCGTTCAATTCCCCGACTTCTTCGGCTTCCGGAAAGGCGCTGGCCAGGCTGACGTTGCGTGGAAAGAACGCGCCTTCGCCATTGTCCAGCCAAGTCATCACCATGTCGGCGCGGATCTCGTTCAAGCCGCTGTCGGCGACGGTCGCGATCACTTCGTCGAGTGACAGACTGGCGGTGATGGCTTCGCTCACCTTGTACAGCGAGAGCGCCTCGCGCAAGCGCAGGTTTTCCGCCGAGAGCCGGCGTTTCTCCAGCCCGCGCTGGACGATGTGGACGATCTCTTCGACCTTGAACGGCTTCAGGATGTAGTCGTACGCACCCCGCTTCATGGCGTCGATCGCGGTCTCGACGGTTCCGAAGCCGGTCATGATCACGGTCAGCGTGTCCGGATGCGTGCGCGCCACCTCGCGGAGCAGGTCGAGGCCGCCCATCTTCGGCATCTTCAGATCGCTGATGACCATGTCGTAGCGCGCGCGCTCGAGCTCGTTCGTCGCGCTCACGCCATCTTCGGCGGTGCGCACGATGTAGCCCTCCATGCCGAGGAAGTCGGCAATGATGTCGCGGATGAATTTCTCGTCGTCCACGACGAGAACCCGCGGGCGTTCTTCGGGGTAACTCGAGTCTGACTCGGCCATCCTGGATGGGTTCTTTTCGGTGGAGCTCAGAATGGCAGAGTACCCCTTCATTCGTGCCCCTTGCACGGCCCGTGATCAGGTCCTCGCCGCACCCTCGAAATAGCGGGGAAATCGGCTGCCGTCAGTTTTTTCCGCCTCGAGTTGCTAGCTACGCTGGCTGAGCAGTCCGCCCAGTGGACGCCGACGGGGCTCCGGGTCGTGGCTCTTCAGGTAAGACAGGTTGAGGCAGTTGATCAGCGCGTGCGCCGCGATGGGACCGACGAGTGAGCCGGTGAGCTGAAAGGTTGCTCCGAAGGCCAGGCCCATGATGGTCGCCCAGCTAATCCATGCCCAGCGACTGGGGCCGCGTAGTTGGGCGTGCACGATGCCGAACGCCGCCGCTTGGAGCCACAAACCAAGCCACGGTTCCAATATCCCGCGGAACCACAGCTCTTCGCCGAGTGCGCTGAACGCAGCCAGGGCAAGGATGCCCGTGGCGCTGAGATCGCGCGCGACGGGGCGCAGCTCCCGGTGCAGATTCCTCGCCCAAGCGTAGCGGGTCACGAAAATGCGGGTACAGAACGCGACCAGCGCGCCGAGTGCGAGCCCGATGACCAAGCTGTAAACGTGCGCGAGCGCGGCCGGCAGAACCAGCCACGGTTCGCTGTAGCTGAACGGAGATGAGCCGCGCCATAGCAGCGTTACGGCGACCGCACTCACGCTCGCGGCGAGATAGGCGACTGCGACTCTGCCCCAACGAAGCATTGCGTGACTTGGAATATGCCACGGGCGCCCGCCCATCGCACCTGCGGGATTGTCGTAGCAGAGCCGAAACCACGCCGGAACGCGTAAAACGCGCGGGGATGAGCGAGCTGCGGCGAAAGCTAGTGATGCACAGCTTCGGAGTTTGTTAGAGTCGCCGCCGCGTGGGAGAGAGCAAGGAATCGCCGGAAGTTCGTGAGCGGTTTTCGTCAGCCCTGGGGCTGGTGGACGTGATCGCGCGCCAAATTTTGCGCACGCTCGGTGGCGCGGGCGAACTCGAAGAATTGCTCAGTTTCGGGCGGGAGGGGCTCTGGGACGCCGCGCGTCGCTTCGACGAATCGCGCGGTGTTCCATTCCGCGGCTACGCGAATTTCCGGGTCAGGGGCGCGATCATCGATGGCGTGCGATCGTCTTCGCGTCTTTCCCGCCGAACCCACGAACGTCTGAACGGTTTGCAAGCGGCCGCGCGCATCAGCGAAGGCGCGATCGAAGACGTCTCGGTACCCCGCCCGCCCGGGTTCGGCCCCGCCGAAGCCGAAACTGCATTGGCCGATCACTTGGCGGCAATGGCGACCGCCATGGCCGCTGGCCTGATCGCACCGACTGCCCACGGCGACTCCGGCGAGCGCACCCTCGTTGATACCACTGAGAACCCTGAGCAAGCCTACGGCCAAGCCCAGCTCTTCGCCTTGATCCGCAGCGCGATCGGCGACCTGCCGCACGAAGAGGCAGAACTGGTCCGCCGTCACTATCTTGAAGGCGCGCGTTTCGACCACGTGGCCGATGAACTGGGTCTCAGCAAATCCTGGGCAAGCCGTCTCCATACCCGCGCCCTCACCCGACTCGCCAAGCGCCTCCGAGCCCTAACGGAATAGCCGCATCCTGGGGTGTGCCTCATCCTGGTTGGGGGGTGGGGTCCCTCATCCGGGGTCGTCATCCTGGGTTGGGGTCGTCATCCTGGGTTGGGGTCCTCATCCTGGGTTGGGTTCCTCATCCTGGGTTGGGGTCCTCATCCTAGGTTGGGTCCCTCATCCTGGGTTGGGGTCGTCATCCTGGGTTGGGGTCCTCA
>Ga0164308_10000868_pt1 | contig 16294 bp, 11 predicted proteins | sample Whisoiple_246_MG_FD_109983 | JGI IMG/M metagenome (GOLD analysis project Ga0164308, IMG submission 109983) | Soil microbial communities amended with fresh organic matter from upstate New York, USA - Whitman soil sample_246_MG | ecosystem: Environmental > Terrestrial > Soil > Unclassified >...
CGGGCTGCACGACCACGGCCCGTCCTCCGGCGTGCTGACCGTCCTGGAGGGCCGGCTGACCGAACGCACCGAGCGCGCCACCCGGGCCCTGGGCTCCGGCGCGCAGCGGGTCTTCGCGCCCGGTTATGCGCACGAAGTGGTCAACGACTCCCTCGAACCTGCGGTCAGTCTGCACATCTACTACCCGGGACTGACCGAGATGCCGATGCACGCGGCACAGTGCGCCCCGGCGGCCGTGGATGTCGTACCCGCCTGACAAACTGCTGTACATGCGCATTGTGGTTCTGGCCGGCGGTATCGGTGGTGCTCGTTTTCTGCGTGGCCTCAAGCAGGCCGCGCCCGACGCGGACATCACGGTGATCGGCAACACCGGCGACGACATCCATCTGTTCGGACTGAAGGTCTGCCCCGACCTCGACACCGTGATGTACACCCTCGGTGGCGGCATCAACGAGGAGCAGGGCTGGGGGCGTGCCGACGAGACCTTCCAGGTCAAGGAGGAGCTCGCGGCGTACGGCGTGGGGCCCGAGTGGTTCGGCCTCGGCGACCGTGACTTCGCCACCCACATCGTCCGTACGCAGATGCTCGGCGCCGGCTATCCGCTCAGCGCGGTCACCGAGGCCCTCTGCGCACGCTGGAAGCCGGGGGTCCGGCTGATCCCGATGTCCGACGACCGCGTCGAGACGCATGTGGCGGTGGAAGTGGACGGCGAGAGCAAGGCGGTCCACTTCCAGGAGTACTGGGTGAAGCTGCGGGCCTCCGTACCGGCGCAGGCGATCGTGCCGGTCGGCGCGGAGCAGGCCAAGCCCGCCCCCGGTGTGCTGGAGGCCGTCGCCGAGGCCGACGTCATCGTCTTCCCGCCGTCCAACCCCGTCGTCTCCGTGGGCACCATCCTCGCCGTGCCCGGCATCCGTGAGGCCATCGCCGAGGCAGGGGTCCCCGTCGTCGGGCTGTCCCCCATCGTCGGCGACGCCCCTGTGCGGGGCATGGCCGACAAGGTGCTCGCCGCGGTGGGCGTCGAGGCCACCGCCGCGGCCGTCGCCCAGCACTACGGTTCCGGGCTGCTCGACGGCTGGCTCGTCGACACCGTGGACGCCGGAGCGGTCGACGAGGTCGAGGCGGCGGGCATCCGCTGCCGCGCCGTCCCGCTGATGATGACCGACGTGGACGCCACGGCGGAGATGGCCCGCCAGGCCCTGGCGCTGGCCGAGGAGGTACGGGCATGAGCGATGGGCCCGCGGACGGGGCGCCCTCGTACCGGGTGTGGGCGCTGCCCGGGATCCCCGAGGTGCAGCAGGGCGACGACCTCGCGAAGCTGATCGCCGCGACGGAACCGGGCCTGGTGGACGGCGACGTCCTGCTGGTCACGTCGAAGATCGTCTCCAAGGCGGAGGGCCGGATCGTCGAGGCGACGGACCGGGAGGCGGCGATCGACGCCGAGACCGTCCGGGTCGTCGCACGGCGCGGGACGCTCCGGATCGTGGAGAACAGGCAGGGACTCGTCATGGCCGCCGCCGGCGTCGACGCGTCGAACACTCCGGCGGGGACGGTGCTTCTGCTGCCCGAGGACCCGGACGCCTCGGCCCGCGCCGTCCGGGACGGTCTGCGGGACGCGCTCGGGGTCGAGGTCGGCGTCGTCGTCACGGACACCTTCGGGCGTCCCTGGCGCAACGGTCTGACGGACGTGGCGATCGGCGCCGCCGGGGTCAAGGTGCTGGACGACCTCCGGGGCGGCACCGACGGGTACGGAAATCCGCTGAGCGCCACCGTCGTGGCCACGGCCGACGAGCTGGCCGCCGCCGGTGACCTGGTGAAGGGCAAGGCGTCCGGGCTGCCGGTCGCGGTGGTACGCGGTCTTCCCCATGTGGTGGCGGACGCCGACGCGTCCGGGGACGACGGGGCCCGGGCGATGGTGCGGGTCGCGGCCGACGACATGTTCCGGCTGGGTACGTCCGAGGCCGTGCGGGAAGCCCTGAGTCTCCGCCGCACCGTGCGGGAGTTCACCGACGAACCGGTCGACCCCGGCGCCGTACGCCGTGCGGTGGCCGCGGCGGTCACGGCCCCCGCGCCCCACCACACGACCCCCTGGCGGTTCGTGCTGCTGGAGTCGCAGGGCGCGCGGACCCGGCTGCTGGACGCCATGCGCGACGCGTGGATCGCGGATCTGCGGCGGGACGGCCGCAGCGAGGAGTCCGTCGCGAAGCGGGTGCGTCGCGGCGACGTGCTGCGCAACGCCCCGTATCTGGCGGTGCCGTGCCTCGTGACCGACGGCGCGCACACCTACGGGGACGAGCGCCGGGACACCGCGGAGCGCGAGATGTTCGTGGTCGCGGCCGGCGCCGGCGTGCAGAACTTCCTGGTGGCGCTGGCGGGTGAGCGACTCGGCTCGGCGTGGGTGTCGTCGACGATGTTCTGCCGGTCCGTGGTCCGCGAGGTCCTGGACCTCCCGGACACCTGGGACCCGCTGGGCGCGGTGGCGGTGGGGCATCCGAAGGGGGCGGCTCCGCCACGGGCCGCACGCGACGCCGAGGCGTTCCTCACCGTGCGCTGAGAACGGGCCGGCCCGGTGGCGTGGGCCTAGAGCCGGGCGATGTCGCGCGGCGTCATCTTGGGGGCACGGCGGGCCGGGGTGTGGCCCGAGAGCATGATCAGGCGGGTCGCGCGGTGCCGCTGGCCCTCGTACGGGGCGAGGAGCTCCAGCATCTCCTCGTCGTCGGCGTTCCGGTTGCCCGCGAGCGCGTGGCCGACGATCCCCGGCAGGTGGAGGTCCCCGACCGTGACCGCGTCGGCCGCGCCGTTCGAACGCTGGAGGGTCTCCGCCGCCGTCCAGGGGCCGATGCCCGGAATCAGCTGGAGCCTGGCCATCGCCTCGGGAAGGTCCATCGCGGCCGCCTCCTCCATGCGCCGGGCCACCCGGACCGCGCGGAGGATCGTCGCGGAGCGCTTGGAGTCCACACCCGCGCGGTGCCACTCCCAGGACGGGACGAGCGACCAGGTCCTGGCATCGGGCATCACGTAGAGGCCGTGCGTGCCGAACGTCACGCCGACGGGGCCCGGGGCGGGCGTCCCGTAGGTGCGGACCAGCAGGCGCCAGGCGCGGTACGCCTCGTCGGTGGTGACCTTCTGTTCCAGGATCGACGGGATCAGGGACTCCATGACGAGCCCGGTGCGCAGCAGGCGCAGTCCGGGCCGCCGGTGCTGGGTCAGGGCGAGCAGCCGGTGCCGCGGACGGAAGTCGTCCGGGGTGTCGCGCGCGCCCAGCAGCGCCGGGAGACCGTCCAGCAGCCACTGTGCGCCGGGGCCCCACGCCGTGGCCGAGACCGTGCCGCCGTGGGCCGCCGAGACGCGCAGGGTGCCGGGGCCGGCCGGTGTGCGGGTCGCCCGCCAGAAGGTCCCGTCGGGCAGTGCGCGAAAGGCGGGGTCCGCCGGGCCGCGCCGCAGCGGGCTGAGGACCAGCCGCAGGTCGAGCGGTCCCGGCGGGGTCCAGGTCCGTGACGTGGCGGACGCCGCACCGGCACCGGACCCGGGCTCCTGTCGGGGCACGGCGGTGGTGCGGGGTACGAAGCGTCCTGCCACGGGTCGGTTCCTCGGTCGTCGGGGGGTGCCTATCGAGGGTAAGGCCGACGGGGCCCGGACACCGTCCGGCGGGAGTCCCGCACCGGACGAGGACGCCCGTCCACCGTCCGGTGGGGCACCCGCACCGGTGGAGGACGTCCGTTCACTGGTCGGACGAGAAGCGGACCGAGGCGTCGGGCAGGACCGCGCCGCACCAGATCCGGATTCCGTCGCGCAGTTCGTTGTCGGCGCCGACGTGGGCGCCGTCGCCGATCACCGCGCCGGTGAGGACCGAACGGCTGCCGATCCGGGCACCCGCGCCGATCAGCGAGTCCGTGACCACCGCGCCGGGTTCGACGACGGCGCCGTCCAGCACGGTGGAGCCCGTGATCCTGGCGCCCTCGCCGATCACCGCGCCCTCGCCGACGACCGTGCCGCCGGAGAGCTTGGCGTCGGCGGCGACGGACGCGGTGGGCAGGACGAGCCGGTCGCCGCAGCGCCCGGGGACGGCGGGGGACGGGGCGCGGCCGAGGACCAGGTCCGCCGAGCCGCGGACGAAGGCCTGCGGGGTGCCGAGGTCCAGCCAGTAGGTGGAGTCCACCATGCCCTGGAGATGGGCGCCGGAGGCCAGCAGCCCGGGGAAGGTCTCCCGCTCCACGGAGACCGGCCGCCCGGCCGGAATCGTGTCGACGACCGACCGGCGGAAGACGTACGCCCCCGCGTTGATCTGGTCGGTGACTATCTCCTCGGGTGTCTGCGGCTTCTCCAGGAAGGCCGTCACCCTGCCCGTGTCGTCGGTCGGCACGAGGCCGAAGGCGCGCGGGTCCTCCACCCTGGTGAGGTGGAGGGAGACGTCCGCCCCGGAGGTGGCGTGCGCGGCGACGAGGGCCCGGATGTCGAGACCGGTGAGGATGTCACCGTTGAACACGATGACGGGTTCGTCCGGGCCCGAGGTCAGCCGCGACGCCACGTTCCGGATGGCACCGCCGGTACCGAGGGGTTCGTCCTCGGTGACGTACTCGATGGAGAGGCCGAGCGACGAGCCGTCACCGAAGTACGGCTCGAACACCTCCGCGAGGTAGGACGTCGCGAGCACGATGTGCTCCACCCCGGCGGCCCTGGCACGCGCCAGTTGGTGCGTGAGGAACGGCACCCCGGCGGCCGGGACCATCGGCTTCGGGGTGTGCACCGTGAGCGGACGCAGCCGGGTGCCCTTGCCACCGACCAGGAGGATCGCTTCTCTTGCCTCTGTCACAGCACCGTCTCTGCTTCCTGCTGGGGCCGGGCCTCGTTTCGGCTGGCCAGTGTATGCAGACCGTGAGGAGGCCTCCCGGTCAGCGGCCCTGCAGCTTCGCCGAACTGGTCCGGGCCGTGCCGAGCTTCTTGTAGAGACGGATTCCTGGGCATTCGGTTGCGAAACCGTCGCGGTGCCCGGAGATGACGTTGAGTTTGGCCTTCGCACCCTTCTTGTACTTGCCGCTGCCACCGGAGACAAGCGTGACCTTGCCCTTGGGGTTGCGGCCGAACAGACCGAGCTTCCATGCCGTGAGCTTGGCGATGGCGGTGACGGCGGCGGCGGGCGGGTTCTTCGAGCTGTACGTCCCGAGTACGGCGATGCCCATGCTGTTGGTGTTGAAACCGAGGGTGTGGGCCCCGAGAACGGCCTTCGTCACGCCTCCGGCGCGGCCTTCGTAGATGTTCCCGCACTTGTCGACGGCGAAGTTGTAGCCGAAGTCCCGCCAGCCGCTGCTCTTGACGTGGTAGCGGTAGATACTGCGCAGGACGGAGGGCGCCTGGGCGCAGGTGTAGTTGTTGCCGGTGGCGCTGTGGTGGATGAAGGCGGCCTTGACGGTCGAGGTGTAGGCGAAGGCGCGTTCGCGCAGGCTCTCGTCGGCGCCCCAGCCCTTGCGGGTGACGATGCGGGGCCGCGGCCCCACGAACGGCTTGGCGCCCGCCGCGACGACCGCCTGCTCCTCCGACTCGGCCTTGCTCAGGGCGGGGATCTCGGCGGCGCCCAGCGGAGCGAGGTCCGCGTTGACCGCGGAGCTCTCGGCGGCGGCCATGGTGAGGCCCGCGAAGTCCGGGAGCGCGCCCGGCTGCGCCACCGCCGTGGCGGGCGTCGCGACCCCGGCCGACGGAGTGACGGCGGACGGGGTGCCCGTGGTGGGGGTGGCTTCGGCGCGCGGCTGTTCCGGGTCGTCGCCCGGGTCGACGAGTTCCACCTGGAGGCCGGCGGGGAGCGGAGCGGTGTCCGCGGAGCCGCTCCGCGGTCCGGCGTTCTCGGAACGGACGCGCACCTCGACGCCGTCCGAGTCGCCGACCCAGAGCGGGGCCGTGGAACCGCGCACCGTGCCCGACTCGCGCTCGGGGCTGCCCGCGTCGGCGGCGTGGTCGGTGTTGTGCGTCTCCAGCGACTGCCAGCCGGACCAGCGGGTCGTGCCGGTCGCACGGGTGCGGACCTGGACGGTGCCGTGGAGCTCGGCGTCGGCGTCGTCCCAGACCACACCGACCAGGGAGAAGCGGTGGGAGTCGCGGCGCAGGAGGCCCCGGGCGGCGTCGGGGTGCAGGGACTCGGTGGGTTCACCGGTGGCCCGCGGGAGTGCTCCGGTGAGCGGCCGCAGGGGCAGTGACTGGGTCGAACCCGCGGGTTCGCCGGGGGATGCCGCGGGCGCCTGTGCGACCGGGGCCCGGGCGGGGGCGGGGGCGGCGGGAGCGGGCGCGGCGAGCGGAAGGGTGAGTGCCGTCGCGCAGGTTACGCCGATCGAGGTTGCAAGAAGTGCACGCATACAGGAAATAGTTGGCAGAGTCCGGCATGTCCGGCTACTGGAGTAAAGCCGCCACCAGTTGACGCACCGTCTGCCGACCGGTGTACGGGGCACCCGTCGGGCCCCGCCGGTCCGCCGCCCGCCGCGTACCCTTGCGCGGATGAACGCCAGTGATCGCACCCCCGCCGACCTGCTGCGATCCGCGCTCGCCGCGGACCCCGCCCGACCTCTGGTCACTTTCTACGACGACGCAACCGGAGAGCGCGTCGAACTGTCGGTGGCCACCTTCGCCAATTGGGTGGCCAAGACCGCCAATCTGCTCCAGGGCGACCTGGCCGCCGAGCCGGGTGACCGGCTCGCCCTGCTGCTCCCCGCCCACTGGCAGTCGGCGGTCTGGCTGCTGGCCTGCTCGTCCGTGGGTGTCGTCGCCGAGGTGCAGGGCGACCCGGCCGGCGCCGATCTGGTCGTCAGCGGACCGGACACGCTCGACCGGGCCCGTGCCTGCCGGGGCGAGCGGATCGCCCTGGCCCTGCGCCCGCTGGGCGGCCGTTTCCCGCAGGCGCCCGAGGGTTTCGCGGACTACGCGGTGGAGGTCCCCGGCCAGGGTGACCGCTTCGCCCCGTACGCCCCGGTGGACCCGGCGGCCCCCGCCCTGACCGTGGGCACAGTGAGCATGACGGCGGAGCAGCTGGTCGCGCGGTCCCGTGAGGACGCGGCGGAGCTGGGACTCGGCCCGGGGTCCCGGCTGCTGACAGGGCGTACGTACGACACCTGGGAGGGGCTGTCCGCGGGCCTCTTCGCGCCGCTGGCGGCCGGTGGCTCGGTGGTGCTCTGCCGTCACCTGGACCGGCTGGACGCGGACGAGCTGGCCAAACGCGTCGAAAGCGAGCGGATCACCGGCACCGCGGTATGACAAGCGCCCCTGGGGCCACTCGTCCGGCCCATGGCGGGCCGAGCCCCCGGGACTGAGCACCGACGGCGGTACATGATCGGTCGTTGTGGGGCATCGTCGAGAACGCGGCCTGAATGCACAACCAAGCGTGAGGTTCAGCCGTCTACTTCTGCGACCGGCGGCCCCTCGCGCCGCCGAACGTGAAGGATGGACGCAGACGTGAGCGACAGCCCCGGCACCCCGGCCGAACCGGACCGCCCGGACGACCCGGCCGGGGGCGAGCCGGACGGGGAGTCGCGGGACGCGTCCGGCCCCGCCCTCCAGGACGGGACGTCCGCCGCGCCCCCCGAAGCCTCCGAAGCGGGTGACGCCGGGGCGGGAGACGGCGGGAGCGACGGCGACGCGGCGCCCGGGACCTGGGGTGAACGCCCCGAGCGCGGGCCGGACGGCAGGCGCCACTGGCTGCGCTGGACCGCGCTCGCCGCCTCGTTCCTCGTCCTGGTCGCCGCCGGCGTCGGCTGGTGGCTGTACAAGAAGCTCGACGGCAACATCACGACCGACACGAGTGCCGCCGCCGAGCTCAAGGCCTACGAGAAGGACCGCCCGCTGCCGATCGCGCGGAACGCCCAGAACATCCTGCTCATCGGCTCCGACACCCGCTCCGGCGACAACAGCGCCTACGGGCGGGACGACGGCGGAAGCCAGCGTTCGGACACGACGATCCTGCTGCACCTCGCGGCCGACCGCAGGAGCGCGACGGCGGTGTCGATCCCGCGTGACCTGATGACCGACATCCCGAGCTGCCACACGGGCGAGGGCAAGGCGACGAAACAGCAGTTCGCGCAGTTCAACTGGGCCTTCGAACTCGGCGGCACCGCCTGCACGATCCGTACGGTCGAGAAGATGACCGGCATCCGCGTCGACCACCACATGGTCATCGACTTCAACGGCTTCAAGGACATGGTCGACGCCGTGGACGGTGTCGAGGTCTGCCTCAAGAAGCCGGTCGACGACGCCGACGCCCACCTCAAACTCCCCGCGGGCCGTCAGAAGCTCGACGGCGAGGAGGCACTGGGATACGTCAGGGCCCGTAAGTCGATCGGCAACGGCAGCGACACCGAACGCATGGACCGCCAGCAGAAGTTCCTGGGCGCTCTGGTCAACAAGATGCAGAGCAACGGGGTGCTGCTGAACCCGACGCGGCTGTACCCGGTGCTCGACGCGGCGACCAAGTCGCTCACCACGGACCCGGGTCTGGACTCCCTGAGGGACCTGTACGACCTGGTCCGCGGGATGCGGAACGTGCCGACGGAGAAGGTGCAGTTCCTGACCGTCCCCCGGACCGAGTACCGCGCCGACCCGAACCGCGACGAACTCGTACAGCCGGACGCCGACCGGCTGTTCAAGCAGTTGCGTGAGGACGAACCCGTCGCCGTGGTCCCCGCCGACCGGCTCGACGCGGGTGATTCACAGACGGGTCACAGTTCCGGGAAGGATCCGTCCGGCCAGGAGTCCGGCGAGACGGCCGGGAGCCCGACCCCCGCCCCCACGTATTCGGGGTCGAATGCGGCGGACGACCCGTGCGACTCGTAAAACAATTGCCAAGCAGTGGACGACAATCGGAGCGGAATAGGCGTAATGCCCGGTTGTAAGGAGCGTGGAATGTGTCACGCGCGTCCCCTGTGGCCGATTCAGCCGGATAGTGTGACGCGATCCGGTGCTCGCGGCCAACAGGCCGCGCACGGCCGGACCGAGCGACCGAGCGTCCGGCCGGGGAGGGCGTCTCGCGTGGCACCGACGGAGGATTCAGGACACCGTGGACGGGCATAGCCGTGGACGGGCGGACGAAAGTCCCGCCGACCAGTGGGTGCTCAACCCACGGACCGGCAATTACGAATTGCGACTGGACAACTCCGGAAGAGAGTCGTCGGAACCTCCGCGCGCGCGGGACCGCTCGGGGGCTTCACGCCCACGGGAGCGTTCCGCGCCCTCACACCCACGCGACCGCTCCGGCAGTCGGCAGGAATCCGCTTCCCTCCGTGGCGAGGTGCCCGCGCAGCGGGCCCGGAGGCAGCCGGGACAGGGGCGCGGGCAGCAACCGCCGGCCGCCCGCAACGGCCGCAGGAAGTTCTCGGCGCGGCGGAAAAGGGCCCTGCTGTGGACCTGCGGGGTCACGGCGTTCGTGATCGTCGCCGGTTCGGCGGGCGCCTACGCGCTCTACCAGAAGTTCAACGGCAACCTGGACACCGTCGACGTCGGTGACGCGGGCAGCAAGAACGTCGCCGGCGAGGGCCCGCTCGACATCCTGGTCATCGGCACCGACAAGCGCACCGGCGAGGGCAACGAGGGCTACGGCGACAAGGGCAGCGCGGGGCACGCCGACACCAACATCCTGTTCCACGTCTCCGCCGACCGGACCAACGCGACGGCGATGAGCATCCCCCGGGACCTCGTCACGGACATCCCGGACTGCACCACCAAACAGGCGGACGGTTCGCGGAAGGTCGTACCCGGAACGCGGAACGCGCGTTTCAACGTCAGCCTCGGCCAGGAGGGGCGTGACCCCGGCTGCACCATGCGGACGGTCAAGAAGATCACCGGCGTGTCGGTGGACCACTTCATGATGGTCGACTTCAACGCGGTGAAGACCCTCTCCACGGCCGTCGGCGGCGTCGAGGTCTGCCTGGACAAGGCGGTGAAGGACCCGGACTCCCACCTCGACCTGCCGGCGGGCAAGTCCACGGTCCAGGGGGAGGACGCGCTGGCCTTCGTCCGCACCCGGCACAGCTTCGGGAACCAGAGCGACCTCGACCGGATCAAGGTCCAGCAGCAGTTCATCGGCTCGATGATCCGTCGGATGAAGTCCGACGACACGCTGAGCGACCCGGGCAAGCTCTTCGATCTCGCCGACGCGGCGACCAAGGCGCTCACCGTGGACTACGGGATCGGGTCGATCAACAAGCTGACCTCCCTCGCCCGGGAACTCGGCAGGATCGACACGAAGAACATCACCTTCGTGACGATGCCGGTGAAGGACAACCCGGCCGAGCCGACACCGGTCACCGTGGTCCTGGAGCCGCAGAAGGCCGGACAGCTGTTCGCCATGCTGCGCTCCGACACCTCTCTCAGCGAGGTGAAGAAGAAGGAGCAGGCCGCCAGGAGCAAGCAGCAGGCGGTCCTGGAGGGCAGCAGGGCCGAGGCCGCCGACATACGCGTCGACGTGCTCAACGGCGGCGACATCACCGGCGCGGCGGGCGCGACCGTCGAATGGCTGCGGAGCGAGCAGGGGGTCACGCAGTCCACGAACCGGGCGAACGCCCCGGCGAAGATCGACAGGACGACGCTGGCGTACGCGCCGGCCCAGGCGGACCAGGCCCGCGCGCTCGCGGACATCATGGGCCTGCCCGCCACCGCACTCAAGCAGGGGACGTCGGACACCGAAGGCCTTCAGGCGATGGTGCTGACCCTGGGGGCGGACTTCGAAGGGGCGGGGGTCCCTCTCACGGGTCCGGCGAAGGCGCCGGAGGACATCCAGAGGGCCGGCGCCGACACGGCGGTATGCGCGAAGTGACGACGGGTCGTCGCGCCACATCGGAATTCAGACGAGCAGGGGGGCCCTGGTGGGACGAAGCAGCACGCGCGAGGAGGGGACACGGCCGCGCAAAGGGCACGACGGACCGCAGGGCGACCGCGGTACCTCCGCGTCCGGCAGCCGGGCCGCCGGACGCGGAGGTCGCGGCCGCCGGCAGCCGTCCGCCGCACCGGAGGGCGGGGAGCAGCCGGTCGGCCCCGGCCGGGGGGCACGCCGGCCCGCCAAAGGCGGCAAGCGACGCATACTGCGCTGGGCGGCGTCGGTACTCGCGCTGCTCATACTCGGCACCGGCGGCGCCGGTTACCTCTACTACCGCCACCTCAACGCCAACATCAAGAAGGAGGACCTGACCCTCGGCGACAAGCAGATGGCCGACCACAAGGCCAACGCCGCCGGGCAGACCCCTCTGAACATCCTGATCATCGGCTCCGACGCCCGGGACTCCAAGGAGAACCAGAAGCTCGGCGGCGCCAAGGAGACCTTCGGGGGCACTCCGCTCGCGGACGTGCAGATGCTGCTCCACCTGTCCGCCGACCGCAGCAACATCTCCGTGGTGAGCATGCCCCGCGACACGATGCTCACGATGCCGAAGTGCACGGACCCGGACACGAAGAAGGTGTACCAGGCCAGCACGAAGCCCGTGCAGACGAACGAGAGCCTCGGCCGTGGCGGGCCCGGCTGCACGGTGGCCGCCTGGTACGAACTCACCGGCATCACGATCGACCACTTCATGATGATCGACTTCGCGGGTGTGGTCTCGATGGCCGACGCCGTCGGCGGCGTACCGGTCTGTGTCGACGCCAACGTCTACTCGCACGGCCTCGACGGCAAGGGCTCCGGGCTGAAGCTGAAGGAGGGCACCACCCCGGTCAAGGGCGAGCAGGCCCTCCAGTGGCTGCGCACCCGGTACGGCTTCGAGGACAACACCGACCTGGGGCGGGCGAAGGCCCAGCACCAGTACCTGAACTCGATGGTGCGTGAGCTGCGCAAGGGCACGAAGCTCACCGACCCGGGCAAGCTGATGGACCTCGCCGAGGCCGCGACGAACGCACTGACCGTCGACAAGGGGCTCGACACGGTCAAGAAGCTCTACGACCTGGCCGAGGAGCTCAAGAAGGCCCCGACGAACCGCATCACCATGACGACGATGCCGAACGTCTACGGGACGGGCTATCTCAGCGGCCGGGTGTTCCCCAAGCCCGGCGAGGCCGAGCAGCTGTTCCGCATGGTCCGGGAGGACATCCCGCTGGACGGCAAGGCCTCCGAGCGGAAGACCCCGGTCGCCAAGGACACCTCCGCACCGGTGGGCGAGATCGCGATCACCGTGCGCAACGCGACCGGCACGGACACCCAGGGCCCCGCGCGGGGCCGGGCGAACACGGTCAAGGACCAGCTGACCGAGGCGGGCTTCGCCAAGGCCGGCGTCGACTCCCAGGACGTCGAACCGGCGGCCACGACGGGGATCCTCTTCCCGAGCGCGGACCTGGAGGGCGACGCCCAGGCGGCCGCGAAGGCTCTCGGGATCCCGGTCTCGCAGGTCAAGAAGTCGACCGGTGTCTCGGGCATCGTGCTGGCCGTGGGCGCGGACTGGCGCGAGGACGGGGCCTACCCGGCCAAGGCGGGCAAGGAGAAGACGCCCGATTCGGCGGGTGCGCTCAACGGCGCCGACGAGGAGGCGTGCATGCACGTCAACCCGGGCTACACCTGGTAGGACACCGACGAGGAGGGGCCCGCCGTGAACGGCGGGCCCCTCCTCGTTCTCCCGGTGCGGTCAGACCGTCTGCTCCCGCACGGCCGGACGGCGGCTGGCGATGACCTTCTTCGCGAGCGAGCGGGGGCTGGTCAGGAAGCCGTAGCCCCACGACATGTGCATGGTGGCCAGCGCCACCGGGATCTGTGCCCGCGCCTTGAGCGGCAGGCCCTTCCCGGCCGGCAGCGATCCGGCGACGATCGCGGCGGCGTACCCGGCCGGCACGACGAACGCCCACGGGGTGACGGCCGCGCCCACGACGAGGCCGGCCGCGATCGCGCAGACCGCGGTCGGCGGGGCCAGGTAACGCAGGTTGATCGAGCCGGAGTGGTACCGGGCGACGACGTGACGCCAGCGGCCGTACTCCTTGTACTGCTTGGACAGGGCGCGGATGCTGGGCCGCGGGCGGTACTGGACCTTCAGCTCCGGGGAGAACCAGATCAGGCCGCCGGCCTCGCGGATCCGGAAGTTCAGCTCCCAGTCCTGGGCGCGGATGAACTCCACGTTGTAGCCGTCGGCGCGCTCCAGCGCCTCGCGGCGGAACACCCCGAGATACACGGTCTCGGCCGGGCCCGCCTTCCCTCCGGTGTGGAAGGCCGCGTTGCCGACACCGATCCTGGACGTCATCGCGGCGGCGACGGCGTCCTCCCAGGCGTTCTCGCCCTCGGCGTGCATGATGCCGCCCACGTTCTGCGCGCCGGTCTCCTCCAGGAGCCGCACCGCGGTCGCGATGTAGTTCGGCGAGAGCATGCCGTGGCCGTCCACGCGTACCACGATCGGGTGATGCGACGCCTTGATCGCGGCGTTGAGCGCGGCAGGGGTGCGGCCGGTGGGATTGGGGACCGTGTGGACCCGGGAATCCTCCCGGACCAGCTCGGCGGCGATCTCGTCCGTGCGGTCGTCCGACGGGCCGAGGGCGATCACGACCTCCATCTCGCCGGCGTACTCCTGCTCCAGGATGTGCCGGACCGAGTTCCTGAGATGGCGTTCCTCGTTGAGCACCGGCATGATCACGGAGACGGCGGGGTACTGCGCGGCAGACATGTGGTCCTCGGGGGGTCCTCGGGGGTTGCCGGTGTTCCGGGGGATGTCGCACCCCAGGAGGCGGCGTGATTCGGCCGCCACGTTACCGCGAACGGGGGACAGCGGCGCGCGCCGCCGGGTCTCCTCCCGGTCTGCAAGTCGTATGGGCCTACCGTGCGAAAGTCCCACTCGCTCGCGCGGAGGTGTCCCTCGTGCCCACGCCGCACCGATCGCCCCGTCCACCGCACCCCCGCACCGCTCCACCGCAGCGCAGGCCCGCACGGCAGCCCGGAGCGAAGGCCGCCCGCCCGGCCGGGCGGAACGGGAGGCGGAAGCCGCCGCCCCGGTGGGGCATGCGGATCGTCACCGGGCTGTCCGTGCTGGTGCTCGGCGCCGGCGGGATCGGTCATGCCGTGGTGAGCGGTCTGGAGACGGGCATCGACCGGGTCGACCCCTTCAAGGACATGAAGAACCGCCCCGCCGGCGGCCACGGCATGAACTTCCTGCTCGTCGGCACCGACGGCCGCGACAAGATCTCCCCGGCGGACAAGAAGAAGTACAGGCTGGGCGGCGCGCCCTGCCACTGCACGGACACCCTCATGCTCGTCCATGTCTCGGCCGACAAGCAGCGCGCCAGCGTCGTCAGCCTGCCGCGCGACAGCTACGCCGAGCTCCCGGAGCACACCGACGGCACGACCGGCAAGAAGCACTCCGCCCATCCGGTGAAGCTGAACGCCGCCTACGCCGAGGGCGGGCCCCACCTCACGGTGCGGACCGTCGAGCAGATGACGGGAGTCAAGATCGACCACTATCTGGAGGTCGACTTCACCAGCTTCATGAAGACGGTCGACACCCTGGGCGGGGTGGAGATCTGCACGGCCAAACCGCTCAAGGACGCGTACACCGGCCTGGACCTGACCGCGGGCACCCACAAGCTGGACGGCGGCCAGGCCCTCCAGTACGTACGCTCCCGGCACCTCGACGGGGCGGCCGACCTGGGCCGGATGCAGCGCCAGCAGAGGTTCATGGCCGCGCTGATCAAGCAGACGACCAGCAGCGGGGTGCTGATGAACCCCGTGAAGTTCCAGGACGTCGCCTCGTCGATGCTCAAGTCGGTCCGCGCCGACAAGGGCTTCGGCACGGAGCAGATGCTGGAGCTCGGCAAGGCCATGCGCGGGTTCACCCCGTCCTCGTCGGAGTTCGCCTCCGTGCCCCTGGAGGAGGAGGGCTTCCAGGTCAAGGGCATCGGTTCCACCGTGAAGTGGGACGCCGAGAAGTCCAGGAAGATGTTCCGCGCCCTGCGTGAGGACCAGCCGCTCGCCCCGCACGTGCCGAAGCAGCCCAGGGCGACGCTCGTCGACGTGGCACCGGAGCAGATCCGGGTGCAGGTCTACAACGGGACGTCGAAGGACGGGCTCGGTCAGGACGTCGACGAGGCGCTGCGCTCCACCGGCTTCAACACCACCCGCGCTCCGCTGGGCGGCGGGGCCGGTGAACTGGAGCGGACCCTGGTCTCCTACGACCCGCGCTGGGACCGGTCGGCGAAGTCTCTGGCCGCCGCGCTGCCCGGATGCGAGCTCCGGGCGGTGAAGGGGCAGGGCGGGACGATGAAGGTCACGGCGGGTTCGGACTTCACCGAGGTGCAGCGGGTGAAGGCGGAAGACCCGCAGCGAGGTGAGTTCGGCACGGTCACGGGCGACCAGGTGGTCTGTCCGTGACCGTGCCGGCGGGGTCACGCCTCGCGGCGCCGTGAGAAGGCGGTCGCCACGAGCGCGATGACCGCCGCGGCCGAGGCGGCCAGCCAGAGGGCGGTGTAGCCGCCCTCCCCCGGTTCGCCGGTGGAGGGCGAGAGGAACGCGCCGAGCAGGGCGGCGAAGACCCCGCCGGCCACGGCCCCGCCCAGTGTCTTCACGTTGTTGTAGAGCGCTGCGGCGATCCCGGTCCTGGACGGGTCGGAGGCCTCGACGATCACCGTCGGCATGGCGCCGAGGGCGAGTCCGATGCCCAGGCCGGTGAAGGCGGACCCGGCCGCCATCTGCCAGATCTCCTCGTGCAGGAACGCGAACTGCAGGAAGGTCAGCGCGACCAGCCCGAAGGCCGCCATGAGCGTGGGCCGGTAGCCGAACCGCCGGGCGACGGCCGCCGTGGCCAGCGAACCGACGACACTGCCGACGGCCCCGGGCAGCAGCACCAGCGAGATGGACAGCGCGCTCAGCCCGAATCCGTAACCGGTGGCCTCGGGGTCCGCCGCGTAGAAGGTCGAGTTGGGCGCCTGGCTCCCGAAGTAGAAGACGCCGAAGAGGAACGCCGCGCAGTAGAAGGGAGCGGTGGTCCGGGCGGCCAGCGCCCGCACGTCGACCAGGGGTTCGGAAGCCCGCAGCTCCACCAGCACCCACACCGCCAGCAGGACGAGCCCGAGCGCCACGGGTCCCAGGACCCGGACGGAACCCCAGGAACCGCCCTCCGCCCCGGAGACCCCGCCGAGCAGGGCCACCATCGCGCCGCCGAGCAGCATCACACCGGCCCAGTCCACACGGCCGCCGGCCCTCTCCCGCGATTCCGGTACGGCGACGAAGGACACGGGCACGCAGATCACCGCCAGCGCGGCGGGCACCAGCAGGGTCAGCCGCAGGTTGCCGAACGCGGAGTCGACCAGTCCCATCACGACACCGCCCGCCATGGCGCCGAGCGTCAGCGCGCCCACCAGGCGGGCGATC
>Ga0164308_10000871_pt1 | contig 16283 bp, 11 predicted proteins | sample Whisoiple_246_MG_FD_109983 | JGI IMG/M metagenome (GOLD analysis project Ga0164308, IMG submission 109983) | Soil microbial communities amended with fresh organic matter from upstate New York, USA - Whitman soil sample_246_MG | ecosystem: Environmental > Terrestrial > Soil > Unclassified >...
TAAGGGAGCCGACTCATGGCTGGTATTGACACTGGCGGCGGTCACGGCGGTAAACGCGCGACCAACCACGAAATCCCGCTGATTCCGTTCATCGACTTCTTGCTGTGTTTGGTGGCGTTCCTCCTAGTGACCGCAGTGTGGTCTCAGATGGCTCGCATCAACGCCGACGCGCGCGTTCCTGGCCCCCCGAAGGACGAGCCGCCGGAAGAGCAGAAGAAAGAGAAGCAGCTCAACGTCGAGATGAAGGGTGAGACCAAGTTCCAACTCGTTTGGAAAGAGGGCAACACCGTCGTCAACACGATCGACGTCGACCGCAAGGCCGTACCGACGGGCTCGAATGGTGACATCCGCTTCCCCGATCTGGCCAAAAAGATCGAAGAAGAGTGGACCGCCAACGGCGCGCACCGCGCCGGCTCGGATAAGAAGTTCGACTTGGCGATCCTGCACACGGACAACACCACCCCGTTCTCCGACGTGATCGCGGTCATCGACGCAATCTACACTCCGAAGCGCGACTTCGACTTCGCCGGTAAGAGCGAAAAAGTGCCGTCCTTCAACGTGACCTTCGCGGTGAACTGAAATGTCGTCCGAAAAAGCTCTCAGCCGTTTTCATCAGCCGATCGCGGTTCCCGGCCGGCGCCTGATGCATGCCATCCCGCTCGCCTTCGTGAAAAAGAAGGTGATCGGCGGCGGCGGTCGCGCGACCAACCACGAAGTGCCGCTGATCCCGTTCATCGACTTCTTGCTGTGCATCGTGTGCTTCTTGCTCGCGAGCTTCTCCGCCTCTGGCGAGTTGCCCGTCGACAAGAACGTCAAGTTGCCCAACGCGGAAAACGTGATGGACATGACCGAGGCACCGATGGTGGCCATCACTGGGACCCAAATCTTGGTGGATGGCACGCCCGCCGGCAACACGCGAGCCATCGAAGAGGCCAACCGCTTGCAGCGTGTCGATGAGCTGTTCAACGTGTTGAAGAACAAGCGTGAGCTCTGGAAGCAAATCAATCCGGGTAAGGAATTCCCCGGGGTGGTGGTGCTTCAGGTCGACCGCAAGGTCCAGGCACTGGTCGTGAAGAGCGTGTTCCAGACCGCGGCTTTCGCGGGCTTTCCGAACGTGAGCTTCATGGTCGGTCGTATGGGTAAGTGAAGCGTCCGATCGGCGGTTTTTTCCGCTGATCGGCTGCTCGAGCAAAGAAGGGAGCGACTCCGAAGCGGAGTGGCTCCCTTCGTCGCTTCGAGGGCTCGAAACCGTGGCCTTACCCAAGAGCAAAGCAGTCACCGATTCCGGGCTGCCCTCGCTGAACCAAGCGCGCGCGGAGCGCCGTCGTGCGATCGCTCTCGGTCGCGTGCGAATGGCCTCGATTCCGCCGCAGTTCTGGCTCTGGACGGCGATCGTGCTGGGCGCGTTCAGCGTCGTGTATTGGCGCATCGCCCAGGGGCAAATCGAAACTCGCCGCAGCCAAGTCATGGCCAAGCAGCGCGCGATCGCCCAGACCTTGGGCCCCAAGATCATCCCCTTCCGCGAGCAGGTGGAAGGCTGGGTGCGCGAGCTGGCCGCAAATTTCCCCGGTGATTTCGTAGATCCCAGCGCTTCGCTGGACAAGATCAGCACCAGCCCGGGCGTGTATTTTCGGCTGCGCATGGCCAACACCGGCTCGGTGAAGGCGATTCGCGCGGCAGCGCGTGCTTCGCTGCACGACGGCTTTACGTCTTGTCTGTTCGTACGCGTCGGCGCCACTGATCCGACCAAGGGCCCCGCCTGTCGCGTGACGTCGGACTGCACCTCGGGCTTGTTGTGCAACGAGTGGAACACGTGCAACGAGCCCCCGCGCCCGTACAACATGCGCCTCGCGTACCGTGCTCTGCGCGTGCTCTCCAGTGATTGGACGGATGAGGTGCACGAGGCCGACACCGAGCTCGGTCTGAATGCCTATGATCGTGACCTCGACAGCGTCTCCAAGCGGGACGTGCCAGTGGCAATCGAGCTGCTCTCACGTTCGCGCTACTTCACCCTGGTGTTGGACGAAGATCCCGCCGCCGGTGTGCCGCCAGAAGCGCCAGACGCAGGGGAGACCCCGGATGAGCGCGTGCAGCGCGAGCCCCACGCGGCGCGCATCGGCATCTGGGACCTAAAGACGAAGAGTCCACTCTTGCGACTAAAAGCCGATGCCTCGGGCCATTTCGTTCCCGTTGGCGATCGCGTCGTACAAAACCCCGAGACGGTCATGGCTCAACAGCGCCAAACGAACAGCTGTGCGCTGGCGTTGGCGGTCAAAGACGCGCTGTCCAAAGAGCCCGCTCAGCCCGCACCGTAACCGCCGCCGCCCGGGGTCTCGATGCGCAGCCGGTCACCGATCGCGACATCGAACAAAGCGTGCCCCGGCAACTCCCGGCCGTTCAGCAAGTTCCGCGCGGGCGCGCCGGGCGAGCCGCCGCCGAGCCCAAAGGGTGCAGTCGAGCGCCGTTCGGTCAGCAACGACACGGTCATCGGTTCCAAAAACTCGTATTCGCGGCACGCGCCGTCGCCACCTGCGTGCAGTCCTAGGCCGCCGGAGCCGGCGCGCACCGAGAATTCGCGAATCCGCACCGGGAAGCGTTGCTCGATGATTTCTGGATCGGTGATGCGCGTGTTGGTCATGTGCGTATGCACCGCGCTGGCCCCGCAAAAGCCCGGTCCCGCGCCGGCGCCGCCGGCGATCGTTTCGTAATAGCCGAAGCCAGCCTGCCCAAAGCTCACGTTGTTCATCGTCCCTTGGCTCGCCGCGGCGCGTCCCAAGGCGCCGAGCAACACATCTACGACGCGCTGCGATGTTTCGACATTTCCGCCGGCTACCGCGCGACCCGGCGAGGGATTCAAAATGCAGTGCTCCGGGATGTACACGCTGACATCCCGCAGACAGCCGCTATTGAGCGGAATTGCACGGCCCACGAGCGCGCGCAGCACATACAGAACGGCCGCCAACGTGACCGCCCGGGGAGCATTCAGATTTCCTGCCGATTCAGCGCCGCTCTCGCCGAAGTCGATGGCGAGCTTGCCGCCCGCAACGCGCAGGTTGACCGCGATTGGCGTGCCGTCGTCGAGCTGGTCTTGAAAGCGATAGCTGCCTTCGGGGAGTTCTCGAATCACTCGCGCCACGCTGTCTCCAGCGAGTTCCTGCACGGCGCGCATGTAGCGAGCGACCTCGGTTTCGCCTCGCTCACGGACCAAGTCGTGGAGCAGCCGGGCACCGGTACGCGCTGCGGCGAGCTGCGCCTCTAAATCGGCCAAATTCTCCAACGGGCGGCGCGCAGGATACGGGCCGCGTTCGAGCGTCTCGAGGATCAACGCGCGATCCAGCTTGCCCGCGCGACTCACCTTGAGCGCACTGAAGACGCAGCCTTCTTCGGCCAAATGGCTGGAAAACGCTGGCATCGAGCCTGGAGTGATCCCGCCAATGTCCGAGTGGTGGCCGCGCGTGGCAGTGAAGAAACGGAGCGCGCCGCTTGAGTCGTGCACGGGCAGAACTACGGTGATGTCCGGCAAGTGTGAGCCGCCGCTAGCCGGATCGTTGGTGACGAAGACATCGCCTGCAGCAAGGGTTGGGTGCGCTGTCAGCACCGCCCGCACGGACTCGCTCATCGCGCCCAAGTGCACGGGAATGTGCGGAGCGTTGGCAACCAGACCGCCCTCTACGTCGAAGATGGCACACGAGAAGTCCAGGCGTTCGCGAATGTTCGTGCTCTGGGCGGTGCGTTGCAGAGTATGGCCCATTTGCTCGGCAATCGACATGAACGCGTTGCTCATTACCTCCAGCGTGATCGGATCGACCGTCGTCTCGAGTGCCTGGGGCAGGGCAGTCGCGGCTTCGCTCGAGACTTCCAGCGGGCGTGCGAGCAAGATGCCATCAGCGCGGCACTCGAGCTCGAAACCTGGGTCGACCACGATCGTGGCGATGGCTTCGGCGATTAGCGCCGGCCCGCGGATGAGCGCGCCTGCCGTGAGCGACTCGCGCTCGAAAACCGGCACCTGGTCGTAGCGCTTTCCGTTGTGCCACAGCGTCGTTTGCCGTCCGGGCTGCGGCGGATGGCCGACGGCAAGGCCGGCCGGGCGTGCATTGCGTAGGGCGGAGGCGAGGCGCGCTTCGACGCGCAACGCGGTGATTTCGAGCCCGGCTTCCGGTCGGGCGTGGCCGAAGCTCTGGGCATGCAGCCTCTCGAAGCGCTCGCGCAGCTCCCTTTCGGTTTCGCTCCCGTTGCCCAGGGTCAGCGTGAGGGTGGTCTCCGTCCCCGAGTAACGGAGGTCCACGCGACGTGTGCACTCCGCGCCGGACTCGCCGGACGCGCCGGACGCGCCGGACTGCGCCGTCACAGTCGCGCGCGCTCCCCGCTCGAGGGCTTCGAACTCCGGGACAATCCCGCTGAGTACGACGTCGCTCAAGGGCCGCGCGCCGGCGTCGACCGAAACGTGGTGGGTCACATCGGCTAGGGCCATGCCGTACGCCGACAGCACGCCGGCTAGCGGATGAAAGACGATCTGCTCGATGCCCAGCAAGCGCGATAGCGCGCAGGCGTGTTGCCCGCCAGCGCCGCCGAACACGACCAGCGTATGGTCGCGCACATCGAAACCCCGCGCGACCGAGACCTTGCGCAAGGCCTCGGCCATGTTGCAATTGGCGATCTCGAAGAAGCCTTCGGCGACTCGCTGGGCGTCGCCATCGTGGCCGAGTTCGCGCAGGTCCGCGGCGATTCGTTCCAGTGCGAGCAGCGCTTTCGAGGGCTCGAGCGACATCGGGAAGCGGTGCGTGGCTAAACGGCCGAGCGCCAGATTCACGTCGCTGATGGTCAGGTCTCGCGCGCCCGAGCGGCCGTAGCAGAGTGGTCCCGGATCGGAGCCTGCGCTGTCCGGCCCGACGGTGAGACGCCCATCGCTCAAGCGGCAAATCGAACCGCCACCCGCTGCAACGGTGTGGATCGACAGCATCGGCGCGACGACCCGAACACCCGCGATTTCGTGTTCGTAGCGGCGCTCGAGTTCGCCCGCGTAGCGTGAAACGTCCGTCGAAGTGCCGCCCATGTCGAAACCGAGCACCTGTTCGATACCCAGATCGTGCGCGATCCGTGCGAGGGCCACGCTACCGCCGGCAGGCCCGGAGAGCAGCGCGTTCGGACCGCGGAAATGCGCCGCATCACACAGCCCGCCGCTCGATTGCATCAGATGCACCGAGCTGCCCGGCAGCTCGGTGTGCAGCGTCTCGAGATAGCGAGCCAGGCGAGGAGTCAAATACGCATCCACGCAGGCGGTGTCGGCGCGTACGAGGAGGCCCCAGTGCGGCGCGAGCTGGTGTGACAGCGAGACTTCGGCGATGCCCGCGGCTCGACAGAGCTCGGCGATTTCGCGCTCCAGCGCACCGCTGCGATGATCCCCGAGCACGGCTACGGCGACGCAGTTGATGCCGCGCGCGCGCAGCGCCATCAAGTGCGCGAGCAGCTGCGTAGGATCGGGGCGCTCGAGCGGAACGCCCGCGCGGTCGCAGCGCGCATTGACCTCCAGAACTTCGTCGTAAAGCACGCTCGCTTTGCGAATCCACAGCGAGAACAGGTCCGGCCGGGCCTGCGTGCCAATCTGGAGCAGGTCGCGGAAGCCGCGCGTGATCAGGAGCGCGAAGCGCTCGCCTTTGCGCTCCAAGAGCGCGTTCGTCGCGAGGGTCGTGCCCATGCGTACGCGGCACGCGGGGATCGGCTGATCCGCAGCGAGGCCGAGCAGGTGACGGATTCCTTCGAGCGGCGCGCGGTCGGACGACGGCACCTTGGCCAGGCGCAGCGTGCCGTGCTCATCGACCGCCAAACAATCGGTGAACGTGCCACCGCGGTCGATGAAAAAATCCAAGCCAGCGCGCCGCGTTGCTGCGGTTAGTTCAAAAGGCGTGGGTGAGGGACACCCTGGGCGTCGATGCCGCGCAGGTCGAAAGTGATCGCGCCGCTTTCGGCGCGAACGATCACATGACCGCCGTGTTCGAGTTGACCGAAGAGCAGCTCGTCACCCAGCGGCTTTTTGATCTCGTCTTGGATCAACCGACCGAGCGGTCGCGCGCCGTTCGATTTGTCGAAGCCCTTCTCGGCGAGGTAGGCTCGGGCGGACTCTGCGAGCTCGATGGTGACGTCACGCTCTGCCAGCTGATCGCCCAGCTCACGGATGAACTTGTCGACGACCCGGCCCATGACCGACGGCGACAGCGGATCGAAGGCGATGCGCGCGTCCAACCGGTTGCGGAACTCGGGGCTGAAGGTGTTGCGCAGCGCGAGTGAATCATTGCCCTGAGCATCGCGGTTGCCGAAGCCCACCATGCCGCGGGCCATGTCTTGAGCGCCCACGTTGCTGGTCATGATCAACACGACGTGCCGAAAATCGCCCTGTTTGCCGTTGTTGTCGGTGAGCGTGCCGTGGTCCATGACCTGCAGCAGCACGTTGAAGACGTCCGGGTGTGCCTTTTCGATCTCGTCCAACAGCAAGACGGCGTGCGGCGTCTTGGCTACCGCTTCGGTCAGCAGACCACCGCGATCGTAGCCGACGTAGCCTGGCGGTGCGCCGATCAGCCGTGAGACGGTGTGGCGCTCCATGTACTCGCTCATGTCGAAGCGAATCAGCTCGATGCCCATGGTCTTGGCCAATTGGCGTGCGGCCTCGGTCTTGCCAACGCCGGTGGGGCCGGTGAACAGGTACGAGCCGATCGGCTTCTCCTTGGGGCGCAACCCTGCGCGCGAAAGCTTGATGGCCGAAGCCAGCTCCGCGAGCGCCCGATCTTGGCCGAAGACCGCCTTCTGCAGATCCGATTCCAAATTCTTGAGCGCGGATTTCGCGTCCGCGGTGACCTGGCGCGTTGGAATTTGCGCCATGCGCGAAAGCACGGCCTCGATTCGCTCGACGTCGACGATCACCGTCTCGGCGTCGATCGCCGCTTCCAACTTGGCGTCGGCGCCGCCTTCGTCCATCAAGTCGATGGCCTTGTCGGGCATCTTCTTGTCGCGCAGGTGTCGGTCCGCGAGCGTGGCGGCGGCTTCGAGCGCGGCGTCGGTATAGGCAACGCCGTGGAACTCTTCGTAGCGGCTGCGCAAGCCCTTGAGGATTTGGATCGTCTCGCTGAGGCTCGGCTCGAGCACGTCGATCTTTTGGAACCGACGCGCGAGCGCGCGATCCTTTTCGAAGTGAGAACGGTACTCTTCGAAAGTAGTCGCGCCGATGCAGCGCAGCTTGCCGTTCGCCAGCGCCGGCTTCAGCAGGTTGGCTGCGTCCAGCGTGCCGCCACTGGCTGCGCCAGCGCCGACCATGGTGTGGATCTCGTCCACGAACAAGACCGCGTGAGGCAAGCTCTCCAGCTGCTTGAGCACTGCTTTGACGCGGTTCTCGAAGTCACCGCGGAAGCGCGTACCGGCCACCAGCGCGCCCATGTCCAGCGCGTAAATGACGACCTTGGACAGCGGCGCGGGGATGTCTTTGGCCACGATTTTCGCAGCCAAACCCTCCACGATCGCCGTCTTACCCACGCCGGCGTCGCCCACGAACATGGGGTTGTTCTTACGCCTTCGGCACAGCACCTGGATCGCGCGCCGCAGTTCTTTCTCGCGGCCGACCAAGGGCTCGATGTTGCCTGCCTTGGCTTGCTCGTTCAGGTTGATCGCGAACTTGGCCAGGGCATCGGCGGGGGGCGCCGCGTCGGCGTCTTCGTCGTTGTCGGCGGCTCGTTCGCCGGAAGTGAGCGCGTCCTCGTCCTCGCCATCTTTACTCACGCCGTGAGAGACGAAGTTGACCAGATCGTAGCGAGTGAGCCCGGCCTCCGTCAGCGCGGCTACGGCGGGCGAATCCAGCTCACTGAAGATGGCGATCAGGACGTTGTGTCCCTTGAGCTCTTCCTTGCCGCTGTTTTGTACGTTGATCGCGGCCCGGCTCAGCACCCGCTGAAAGCCGCGCGATGCGCTCAAATCCAGCTCTTCCGGTTCCGGGACGCGGCTCACTTCCTCGTCGAGAAAGCGATCCAGAGCACGTTTGAGCTTGTCTACGTCACCCCCGGCGGCCTTCGCGGCGCGGGCGGTAGCGGGATCCTGCAACAAACCGTAGAGCAAATGCTCCACGGTCATGACGTCGTGGCGACGACGGATGGCTTCACTCTGCGCGAACGCGCAGGCTGCTTCGACCTCAGCGCTGACTTTCACTCTTCGGACCCTCCGAAGCCTTCCGGCTCTGCAGTGCACTTGAGCGGGTGACCGTGCTCTTTGGCGTAATCCATCACCAGGGCGGCTTTGGTTTCGGCGATATCGCGGGTGAAAATGCCCGCCACGCCCCAGCCCTTGCGATGAATATTGAGCATGACGGTCGTCGCACCCGTTTCGTCCAGATGAAAAAACTTCATCAAGACGTGGACCACGAATTCCATGGTCGTGTAATCGTCGTTGTGGAAGACGACGACGTACTTGCGCGGCCGTTTCGTTTTCGGCCGTTCCGCGATGGCGAGGCCGTCATCGCGCTCCGGGTTCACTCGCTCGTTGGGCGGCATGAAGTACCGGTTGAATCTGAGCACGCTCGCCTCAAATGTCGAGGGGGAGTCGGCAATCCGGCCCGCAGCGCGCGATGTTTCCCGTCTACGGCCGCAGTCTCGCAGCGCGCCAACGGTATCGCTGAAATTTAGAACTGAGCTTGGGGCGCCACTCGGGGCACCCCAAAAAGACCGGATCCGGCCGCGCAGGCGGCCGAACGCATCAGGTTGCGGTCTTGGCCGGGGTCTTCGGCGCGGCGGCTTGCGCGTTCTCTTGGGCGCGCTTCAGCTCCCATTCAGCGTTTTTCTTGGCGCGGCGTTCGCGCTTGCGGCGGGCGGTGCGAGGATCTTGCGGGCTTCCCATAGTGGGCGGCTGTCTAGCAGAGGTTTTGCGCTGTGTCGCCCATAATTCGTATCGGGGTCCCGCCGAACCAATGCGTTTCGTGAATTCCCCGCGATTCCCCAGCGCTGATCCGCACTTGCGCATGCGGGCTGCGGCGGGGCGCCCCGAACCCGGGCGCTCCAGTTCGAACGCGGGCACGGCTTCGGTGACGTGCCCGGGAGCGCAGTTCAAGTGGTCGGTGCAGCGTGCTTTTCTAGCAGGGTGGCCAGGCGCGGGGCGGCGCTCTCGACTTGCTTTTCAGCCATACCACGCATCTTTTCGTAGGTTTTTTTGATGGTCGCGCTGTCCACACGGGCGGCGCGCGCGTCGGTGACGGCGAGCAGCGCTTGGGCGACGCGTGAGCTGTTCTGCTGCAGGTACGCGCCAGCGGGCGTCTTCTTGGCGGCGGCTTCCTGGTACACCGGGTCCACCGCGTCCAAGAAATCGTCGAGCAAATTGTTCACAGTGTCTTTCACGAAGCCAGGCCGGATCCCCTGCACGATCTTGTAAGCGCCCTTGATGGCAATCCCGCTCAGGCCGCTCTTGTCTGCGACTTCGGCGTCCAACACTTGGCAGGCATCGGCGATGACCGCGTTCCGCTTATCCCCAGTTCCCATCTGTTCCCGCAGGCTCGACATGTTTCCCTAGCTTTCTGGCGCCGCCCAGCGCCTCAATTGGCGATGGCGGCGCTATATACCGCGGGCCGCTGTGCAGGCCCAGTCCTAGGACGGTGCCGCCAGCGCGCGCTCGGTCGCTCGGGATTCCGGCCATACTCCACGAACTTGACGGGCCCCCGCTGGTTTGGGCCTAATGGAACGCCCGGCTTACGCGCGCCGTCGCGAAAAAGTCGCACGATTTAGGCCACTCGTCTGCACGTTTAGGATGACCGAAGAGCTCAAGCAAGGATCCCGGCTCGGCAACTACGAGCTGCTGCTGAGAGTCGGACGTGGCGGCATGGCTACGGTATGGGTCGCGCGCGAACGCGCCCAAACGAGCAAGGACGATCGACTCGTGGCCATCAAGGTGATGCTCACCGAGCTGGCGGACGAAAGCGAATTCATCAAGATGTTTTTGGACGAGGTGCGCCTCGTCCGCAGCATCCGTCACCCGAACGTGGTCGACGTCTACGACGTCGGCGAGCACGACGGCATGATGTGGATGGCGATGGAGTGGGTGGAGGGGGAATCCCTGCACACGGTGATTGCGGAAGCCGGTAAACGCCGCGCCATTCCGCCGGAGTTGGCGGTTCGGATCATCGCGGACGCCGCGGCTGGGCTGCACGCCGCTCACGAACTGCGCGACGTGGACGGAGCCCTGCGCGGCGTCGTGCACCGCGATATCTCGCCGCACAACATCCTGATCGGCACCAACGGCGCGGTCAAGCTCGTGGACTTTGGCGTAGCCAAGGCCGTGGGTCGCATCAGTGAAGCGACTCGCGCTGGCCAGCTCAAAGGCAAGTTCGGGTACATGTCCCCCGAGCAAGCGCTCGGGAAGGGGGTCGATCGCCGGAGTGATATCTTTTCGCTGGGGATCGTGCTCTTCGAGCTGACCACGAGTCGGCGTTTGTTCCGCGGTGAACACGACATCGAGACGCTGCGCTTGGTGATCTCGGGCGCCATCCCCAAGCCCACGATGATCGATGCCAAGTATCCGCTCGAACTCGAGCGGATCGTACTGAAGGCGCTCGATCGCGATGTCTCTGCGCGCTACCAAACTGCGGCTGAGTTCGAGCACGATCTGCACGCCTATCTGAAGGCGGAGCGCCTGATCGTGCCGCAGAGCGGCGTAGCCGGGATTCTGAAGCGGGTTCTCGGGGAGCGCATCGAACAGCGTCGCAAGGCGGTGCGTGGCTCGCTCAAAGCATTGAGCAGCGGGAGCGTGCCGGCTGCGCAACTGTTGCCGAACGACCCCGCGTTCACGCCGACTGGCAAAGATCGCATCACCGTCAGCGGGGTCAGCAGCGTGACTGGTACCGGCTCCAGCGCGCTGAGCGGGTTCAGTTCTCCCGGGACCTCGCCGAGCGTGGCCTTGCCGGCAACGCAGCGCAGTCAGCCCGGCGTTCAGCGCGCAGCGCTTGGCAGCAGGCTCAGCACCGCGAGCGTGCTGGGTTACGCCATTGGTCTCACCGGCTTGGTGATCGCCCTCTTCGTTCTGCTTTTCATGCGTTGAAGGCGCGCACTCGGGTCAGTCGGGGAGGGGCTCCTGCCGAGCCGGCGGGCCGTTCGCGGTGCGCGGCTCGGGGCTCGGATTCCAGAGACCCGGTAGCGCCAGCCCCGCGCGTCGCGCTTACGGACCGCGCATCGACCCGCGCTGAGTCGGCCGCGGTGTGCTTCCTGGGATCCGTGCGCTAGAGTCTGCACAGGGTTCCGATCCGAGCAACATGGGTAAGATTCTCGTCGTTGACGACCAACGCAATATGCGCACGACGCTGGCCATGATGCTGCGTGGCGGTGGCTATGAGGTCGATGAAGCGGCAGACGGTGCACAAGGCCGCGAGCTGGGCGCCACTGGGGCCTACGATGTCGTGATCACCGATCTGCGGATGGGTGAGTTCGACGGCATCGACGTGTTGCGCGCGACCAAAGAAAAGCAGCCGATGACCGAGGTGATCGTGATGACCGCCTACGGTACGATCGAGAGCGCGGTCGAGGCCATGCGGGTGGGAGCGTTCGACTACATTCAAAAGCCGTTCAGCGAACAAGAGCTGATCGTGAAAGTGTCGAAGGCGTTCGAGAGTCGCCGTCTACACGGTCAAGTCCAGCTATTCGCCCAGGAATTCAAGGAGCGCTACCATCTCGAGAAGATCATCGGCCGCTCGCAGTCGATCCGTGACGTGCTCACGCGCGTGGTCAAGATTGCGCCAACCGATGCGATCGTGCTGATCACCGGCGAGAGCGGCACCGGTAAAGAGCTGGTCGCGCGTGCGGTGCATGCGAATAGCAAGCGCGCGCACCGCCCGTTCGTGACCGTGAACTGCGCAGCGATCAGTGAGACTCTGCTGGAGAGCGAGCTGTTCGGCCATGCCCGCGGCGCCTTCACCGGCGCCGTCTCCGCGCGCAAGGGATTATTCGAGGAAGCCGACGGCGGGACTTTCTTCTTCGACGAGATCGCCGAGACGACGCCCAGCTTCCAAGCCAAGCTCTTGCGCTCGATTCAAGAGGGTGAAGTGCGGCGGGTAGGTGAGAACAAGCCGATCGCGATCGACATTCGAGTGGTGGCGGCAACCAACGTCGATCTCAGCCTAGCCGTCGAAGAACGCCGCTTCCGTCAGGACTTGTACTATCGGCTCAACGTGGCGCGCTTTCACTTGCCGCCTCTGCGTGAGCGGCGTGAAGACATCCCGCTCTTGGCAGAGTTCTTCTTGGACAAATACAATCGCAAGATGAACGCGCGCGCCCGTCCCGCGGAGGGTGTGATGGATAAGCTCATCGCCTACGATTTTCCCGGCAACGTGCGTGAGCTGGAAAATCTGATCGAGCAGTCGGTCGCGCTCTGTTCCGGTGGGTTGATTACGGTCGATGACGTGCTGCCAGAGGTCCCGCGCAAGACCGGTCGAGCTCCGGGCAAGACGCTGGCGGATATCGTGGACGAATCGGAGCGCCAAGCGTTGGAATCGGCGCTGCGCGCCTCCGACGGCAGCCGCGAGCGCGCTGCGGAGGCCTTGGACATCAGCCCCACCACGCTCTGGCGGAAGATGACTCGCCTCGGAATTACCTTCGAAAATCGTTGAGCGCCGCTCCCAGCAGGCCTGCTCGTCGGCGGGCGCGGTCTCGGTCGAACGCCCTCTTGGCTAGCTTTCCGTGGCCAAATCTGCTTGCTTCCGCGCGTGAAAACCGCGGACCTGGACTACGAGCTTCCGGAGGCGCTGATTGCGGCGCACCCCGCCGAGCGTCGTGACGGCGCGCGGCTGCTGATCTTGGACGGAGACACGGTACGAGACGGGTTGGTCACGGACCTTTCGCATTTGATTCCAGAAGCGGCGCTGGTGGTGGTCAACGATACTCGCGTTCGTCGGGCGCGCATCTTTGGCTCGCGGCAGGGCAGCGGTGGACGCATCGAGCTATTGTTCATTCGCCGTAGCGCTCTGGCAGAGGATGGTCGCGAGCACTGGCAAGCAATCGGTCGTGCGAGCAAGCCGCTGCGCGTAGGAACGCTGATCGAATGGGCGGAAATCCGTATCGAGGTGCTGGAGAAATCGGCTGAAGGAACCTTGCTCGTAGCCGTCGATGCACGCGGCGCGGACTTCGAACACATTTTGGACCAGCGCGGGCACTTGCCGTTGCCGCCCTACATGCGGCGTGCGGACGAAGGTGTCGACTTGGAACGCTACCAGACGGTGTATGCCCGGCGCACGGCCTCTGCTGCCGCGCCGACCGCCGGGCTGCACTTGACACCGGAGTTGTTTGCGAAGCTGCACGCACGCAAAGTGGAAGTTGCGCGGCTCGAACTGGAAATCGGTCTGGGCACGTTTCGCGCGGTGACCGCCCAGGATCTGGACGATCACCCGATGCACGCGGAGACCTTCACCATTGGCCCCGAGCTGGTGCAAGCGGTGCGATCGGCGCGCGAACGAGGCGCGCCGATCGTAGCGATCGGTACTACCGTCGTGCGAGCGTTGGAGAGCGCGGCCGACCCGGATCGCGCCGGCGAGGTGCGCGCCACCGAGGGCGAGACACGGCTGTTGATTCAACCCGGCTACCAGTTTCAGGTGGTGGACGCCCTACTGACCAACTTTCACGTGCCTCAGAGCACTTTGCTGGCCTTGGTTTCGGCCTTCGCTGGATACGACGCGGTGATGAACGCTTATCGACATGCCGTAGCAGCTCGCTACCGCTTCCTTTCCTATGGAGATGCGATGTGGATCCCAAAGAGGCGCGCTTGATCTCGCTGCGCATCGACAAGACAGCGGGTCACGCGCGAACGGGCGTGCTGACTTCGCCACACGGGGAGGTGCCGACCCCTGCGTTCATGCCGGTAGGCACTCAAGCGGTGGTGAAGGGGGTCTCGAGCGAAGAGGTGCTCGCGACCGGAGCCAAAATGCAAATCATGAACACCTACCACCTATGGGTCCGGCCGGGGCCGGAGCTGGTGGCGGAGCTCGGTGGCTTGCACGGCTTTTCCCGCTGGCCGCACACGATCGTTACGGATTCTGGCGGCTTTCAGGCCTTTTCTTTGGCCAAGAACATGCGCGCGACCGAACACGGTTTCGAGTTCGCTTCACACTTGGATGGCAAGAAGATGTTGCTCACGCCCGAGGAGGCGATGCGTGTGCAGGGTTTGCTCGGCTCGGACATCGCGATGCAACTGGACGTGTGTCCGCCGGGAGGCTCCCTGCGTCCGGATCTCGTGGCCGCAGTCGAGCGCACGACTCGCTGGGCGGAGCGCTGCCTCGCGGCGCGCGCGCCGAAGCAAGGCGTTTTCGGCATCGTGCAAGGCGGCACGGACGTCGAACTTCGGCTGTCGCACATCGAAGCACTCGCCAAGCTGCCGTTCGACGGTCTGGCCCTCGGGGGATTCAGCGTGGGCGAGCCGATTCCGGAGATGTATCGCGCCCTCGCGCAAGTGGGGCCGGCGCTGCCTGCGGACCGTCCGCGTTACTTGATGGGGGTCGGCATGCCCAGCGACATCCTGACCGCCGTGGGCGCAGGCATCGACATGTTCGATTGCGTGATTCCGACGCGCAACGCACGGAACGGCCAAGTCTTTACATGGGGTGGCAAGATCACGATCAAGAACGCGCGCTACCGCGCGGATGCGCGTCCGCTCGAGGAAGATTGCGCATGCGGAGCGTGCCGAGTCCCTTACTCCCGAGCCTACCTGCGGCACTTGTATCTGCAGGGCGAGATCTTGGGGCTCAGCCTGCTGAGCCAGCACAACCTTCACTTTTACGGTCGATTGATGGCCGCGGCACGGGCCGCCATCGTGCGGGGCGATTTTGCGGCTTGGTCCGCACGAAATCTCGCGCTTTGGGCCAAATCTCCGGCATGATCGCGATCTCTGGGCGTTTTCCGTCGAGATCGCCCGCAGTCTCGTGGATAATCAAAGTTTCGGATGAGCGAGAAGAAGCAGATCGGTAAAATCCTACTGCGACAGCGCGCGCTCACCCCCGAGCAGCTGGAGCGCGCGCTCGCCGAGCAGAAGGGTGACCGGCTCGCTTCACGGCTGGCCGCAGATGGCACGATCAGCGACGTTGCGGCGCTGAAAGCGCTGAGCGAGCAGTTCGGTATCCCGGGCATCGATTTGACCCAGATCTGCCTGAAGCTCGACGACCTCGAACTCTTGCCCCGCGAGATCGCCCAAAAGCACCTGATCTTGCCCGTGCTCGTTCGCGACGACCGGCTGTTCATCGCGATGGGCAATCCGCGCGAGAAGAAGGTGATCGACGAGTTGGAGTTCGTCACAGGCAAGAAGGTTTATCCGTACGTTGCACTCGACGCTGCACTGTCGCGCGTGATCGCCGAAGCCTATGAGCGCAAAGCTCGCGGCGACAGCTACTACGTCGGCCCGAATTGCCCGGCCGAGGTGCTGTCGAAGCTCAATCTGGATCCGGATGGAAACGCCATCAATTCGGAGCCTTCGGGCCCGCTCGACTTCGGCGCGCTGTCTCCGAATCCGAATCAGCGCACTCTGGAAGCGCCCGGCCTGGTCGTGGATGACGCAACGTCCGAGATCTCCCGTTCGGAGGACATCGAAGAGAGCGAGTTCGGCGACACCTCGCGCGAGCTGAGCGTGGTCACGGAGCTGCCGACCGAGAGCGCGCCGACGGTGCCGCCAGTTGCTGGTGCCAAGACCGTCTTGATCATCGACGATGAAGCCGAGATCCGCAAAATGCTGACCCGGCTGCTTTCGCACAAGGGGCATCACGTGCTCGAAGCCGAACGCGGTCACCAGGCGCTGCGCATGGTCAAAGAGTACGCTCCAGACTTAATCGTGCTCGACGCGATGCTGCCGGAAGTTCACGGATTCGAGATCGCCCGACGCATCAAGGGCAGCCAACGCTACGGCCAGATCCCGATCATCATGGTCAGCGCGGTGTATCGGGGCTGGCGCTATGCCGAGGACCTCAAGCAGACTTGCGGCGTCGACTACTTCATCGAAAAGCCGTTCAAGATTGCCGAGGTGCTGGCGGCGGTCGAAGCATGCCTGAGTCCGGGTAAAGCTCCGAGCGAGCGCCCCGACGTTTCGGGTGAGGCGGAGGAGGCGCTGAACGCCGGCGTTGCGGCTTACAAAGCCGGTCGGCTGGACGAGGCGATTGCCCACCTGGCTAGGGGTGTCGGCATCGACCCGCTGGCCTACCGTCTACACTTCCACCTAGGCCTACTGTACGGCAAGAAGGGGCAGGTGTACGACGCCATCAGTGAGCTGGAAACGGCCGTTAAAATCAACTCGCACCA
>Ga0164308_10000872_pt1 | contig 16274 bp, 13 predicted proteins | sample Whisoiple_246_MG_FD_109983 | JGI IMG/M metagenome (GOLD analysis project Ga0164308, IMG submission 109983) | Soil microbial communities amended with fresh organic matter from upstate New York, USA - Whitman soil sample_246_MG | ecosystem: Environmental > Terrestrial > Soil > Unclassified >...
AGCGGCGCTCGTCGAAGTCCTGCGTGGAGTTCATGAAGCCGGCACGGACACCGAGGGCGCGCAGAGCGTCCACCTGGTCCTGCATGAGGGCGATCAGCGGGGAGATCACGATGCCGGTACCCGGCCTGACCAGGGCGGGGATCTGGTAGCAGAGGGACTTGCCGCCACCCGTGGGCATGAGGACGACCGCGTCGCCGCCCCCGACGACGTGCTCGATCACCGCGCCCTGCTCGCCGCGGAACGCCTCGTACCCGAAGACCTTGTGCAGCGTCTGCTGCGCAGCGCTCTCGGTCGTCACACTCATGGTCGCGCCCGTCCGTCCGTCCTCACCCGTCCACAGCAACCATAGGCGCCGCGTACGACAACGCCGGACGGGCTTGACTTTCCAAGGCCCGTCCGGCGTCGCAGCGCGTTCCTGTCGTTACCGCACGAACACTCCGGCCTGGCCGGCCAGGTCCAGGAAGTACTGGGGGGCCAGGCCGAGCACCAGGGTCACGGCGACCCCGACCGCGATCGTGGTCATCGTCAGCGGGGACGGGACGGCGACCGTGGGGCCGTCCGCCTTCGGCTCGCTGAAGAACATCAGGACGATGACCCGGATGTAGAAGAACGCGGCGATGGCCGACGAGATCACACCGACCACGACGAGCCCGCTCGCCCCGCCGTCCGCCGCCGCCTTGAAGACGGCGAACTTGCCGGAGAAGCCCGAGGTGAGCGGGATACCGGCGAAGGACAGCAGGAACACGGCGAAGACCGCCGCGGTGAGCGGCGAGCGCCGGCCGAGGCCGGCCCACTTCGACAGGTGGGTCGCCTCGCCGCCCGCGTCCCGCACCAGGGTCACGACGGCGAAGGCGCCGACGGTCACGAAGGAGTACACGCCCAGGTAGAAGAGGACGGACGAGATGCCCTCGGGGCTGGCCGCGATGACGCCGGCGAGGATGAAACCGGCGTGGGCGATCGAGGAGTAGGCCAGGAGCCGCTTGATGTCGGTCTGGGTGATCGCGACGATCGCCCCGCCCAGCATCGTGACGATCGCGACGCCCCACATGACGGGGCGCAGATCCCAGGTGAGGCCGGGCAGCACCACGTAGAGCAGGCGCAGCAGCGCGCCGAAGGCGGCGACCTTGGTGGCCGCGGCCATGAAGCCGGTGACCGGGGTCGGGGCGCCCTGGTAGACGTCCGGGGTCCACATGTGGAACGGGACCGCGCCGACCTTGAAGAGCAGGCCCATGAGGATCATCGCCCCGCCGATCAGCAGCAGCGCGTCGTTGCCCATGGTGGAGGCGAGCGCCGGGTCGATCTGCTGGACGCTGCCGTCGACGACGTTCGCGATGCCCGCGTACGAGACGGTGCCCGCGTATCCGTAGAGCAGGGCGATCCCGAAGAGCAGGAAGGCCGAGGAGAACGCCCCGAGCAGGAAGTACTTCACGGCCGCCTCCTGTGACATCAGCCGCTTGCGGCGGGCGACGGCACACAGGAGGTAGAGCGGGAGGGAGAAGACCTCGAGCGCGATGAAGAGCGTCAGCAGGTCGTTGGCCGCCGGGAAGACCAGCATGCCCGCCACGGAGAAGAGGGCCAGCGGGAAGACCTCGGTCGTGGTGAACCCGGCCTTGACCGCGGCCTTCTCGCCGTCGCTGCCCGGTACCGAACCCGCCTGGGCGGCGAAGGAGTCCACCCGGGTGCCGTGCGAGGCCGGGTCGAGGCGCCGCTCGGCGAAGGTGAACACGGAGACCACCGAGACGAGCAGGATGGTGCCCTGGAGGAACAGTGCGGGACCGTCGACGGCGACGGCGCCCATCGCGGCGATGTGCGCGTTCTTCGTGGCGTATCCGTCGGCGGCGAGCCCGATCACCGCGGCGAACGCCGCCGCGATCGCGACGACCGTCAGGAACACCTGGGTGGTGTAGCGGGCCCGTCGCGGGACGAACGCCTCCACCAGGATTCCGAGGACGGCGGCCCCGACCACGATCAGGACGGGTGCCAGTTGGGCGTACTCGATGGTCGGTGCGGTGAACCTGTCGCCCGGCGCGGCCGTCGTCACCTCGCCCGCCGTCGTCCACAGGCTGTGGACAGCTGTTGCGCTCACTTGGCGGCCTCCACCTCGGGCTGGGGGTCCTTCTTCTGTACGTCGTGCATGGTGTGCTGGACCGCGGGGTTGACCACCTCGGTCAGCGGCTGCGGGAAGACACCCAGGAAGATCAGCAGGGCGATCAGCGGAAGGGCCACCGCCAGCTCACGGACCTTGAGGTCGGGCATGCCTCCGATGCCCTCCCTGACCGGTCCCGTCATCGTCCGCTGGTAGAGGACGAGGACGTACAGCGCGGCGAGCACGATGCCCACCGTGGCGATGATGCCGACCACCGGATACGCGCTGAACGCGCCCACCAGGACGAGGAACTCACTGACGAACGGGGCGAGACCGGGCAGCGAGAGCGTCGCCAGTCCGCCGACGAGGAAGGTCCCCGCCAGGACGGGGGCCACCTTCTGCACCCCGCCGTAGTCCGCGATGAGACGCGAGCCCCGCCGGGTGATCAGGAAGCCGGCGACCAGCATCAGCGCGGCCGTCGAGAGCCCGTGGTTGACCATGTAGAGCGTGGCGCCCGACTGGCCCTGGCTGGTCATCGCGAAGATGCCGAGCACGATGAAGCCGAAGTGCGAGATCGACGCGTAGGCGATGAGCCGTTTGATGTCGCGCTGGCCGACGGCGAGCAGGGCGCCGTAGACGATGGAGATCAGCGCCAGGACCAGGATCACCGGCGTCGCCCACTTGCTGGCCTCCGGGAACAGCTGGAGGCAGAAGCGGAGCATCGCGAAGGTGCCGACCTTGTCGACGACCGCGGTGATCAGGACGGCCACCGGGGTGGTCGCCTCCCCCATGGCGTTCGGCAGCCAGGTGTGCAGCGGCCAGAGCGGGGCCTTCACCGCGAAGGCGAAGAAGAACCCGAGGAAGAGCCACCGCTCGGTGGAGGTCGCCATGTCCAGCGAGCCGTTGGCCCGCGCCTCGGCGATCTCCGAGAGCGAGAAGCTCCCCGCGACGACGTAGAGCCCGATGACGGCGGCCAGCATGATGAGCCCGCCGGCCAGGTTGTAGAGGAGGAACTTCACCGCGGCGTAGCTGCGCTGCGCCGCCGCGTTCTCGTCGCTGCCGGTGTGGGCCCGGTCCCCGAAGCCGCCGATGAGGAAGTACATCGGGATGAGCATGGCTTCGAAGAGGATGTAGAAGAGGAAGACGTCGGTGGCCACGAAGGAGAGGATCACCATCGCTTCCACCATGAGGATCAGGGCGAAGAAGCCCTGGGTGGGGCGCCAGCGGCTGGAGTTCGTCTCCAGGACGTCGGCGTCGTGCCAGCCGGCCAGGATCACGAACGGGATCAGCAGGGCGGTGAGCGCGAGGAGCGCCACCCCGATGCCGTCGACGCCGAGTTCGTAGCGGACGCCGAAGTCCTTGATCCAGGCGTGCGATTCGGTGAGCTGGTAGCGGTCGCCGCCCGGTTCGAAGCGGGCGAACACGATGCCGGCCAGGACGAGCGTCGCCAGCGAGACGGCCAGGGCGAGCCACTTGGCCGCCGTGCGCCGGGCCGCGGGGACGGCGGCGGTGGCAATCGCGCCGATCGCCGGGAGCGCCGCCGTCGCTGTCAGGAGGGGAAAGGACATGGGATCAGACCGCCCTCATCAGCAGGGTCGCGGCGATGAGGACCGCCGCACCGCCGAACATCGAGACCGCGTAGGAGCGGGCGTAGCCGTTCTGCAGCTTGCGCAGCCGGCCGGAGAGCCCGCCCATCGAGGCGGCCGTGCCGTTGACGACACCGTCGACCAGGGTGTGGTCGACGTAGACCAGGGAGCGGGTGAGGTGTTCGCCGCCGCGGACCAGGACCACGTGGTTGAAGTCGTCCTGGAGGAGGTCCCGGCGGGCGGCCCTGGTGAGCAGGGAGCCGCGCGGGGCGACCGCGGGGACGGGCCTGCGCCCGTACATCGCCCAGGCGATGGCGACACCGATGACGAGCACCACCATGGTGGCGGCGGTGACGGTGGCCGCGCTGACCGGGGCGTGTCCGTGGTCGTGGCCGGTGACGGGCTCCAGCCAGTGCAGGAAGCGGTCGCCGAGGGAGAAGAAGCCTCCGGCGAAGACCGACCCGAAGGCCAGCACGATCATCGGGATCGTCATGGACTTCGGCGACTCGTGCGGGTGCGGCTCGTGGCCCTCGGCGTCCGGCTGCCAGCGCTTCTCCCCGAAGAACGTCATCAGCATCACGCGCGTCATGTAGAACGCGGTGATCGCGGCGCCCAGCAGGGTGACGGAGCCGAGGATCCAGCCCTCGGTGCCGCCCTTGGCGAAGGCCGCCTCGATGATCATGTCCTTGGAGAAGAAGCCGGACAGGCCGGGGAAGCCGATGATCGCGAGGTACCCGAGGCCGAAGGTGACGAAGGTGACCGGCATGAACTTCCGCAGGCCGCCGTACCTCCGCATGTCCACCTCGTCGTTCATGCCGTGCATGACCGAACCGGCGCCGAGGAAGAGCCCGGCCTTGAAGAAGCCGTGCGTCACCAGGTGCATGATCGCGAAGACGTAGCCGATGGGGCCGAGGCCCGCGGCGAGGATCATGTAGCCGATCTGCGACATCGTCGAGCCGGCGAGGGCCTTCTTGATGTCGTCCTTCGCGCAACCGACGATCGCACCGAAGAGGAGCGTGACGGCTCCGACCACCACGACGACCAGCTGCGCGTCGGGCGCCCCGTTGAAGACCGCTCCGGAGCGGACGATGAGGTAGACGCCCGCGGTCACCATGGTCGCGGCGTGGATGAGGGCGGAGACCGGGGTCGGGCCCTCCATCGCGTCACCGAGCCAGGACTGCAGCGGCACCTGGGCCGACTTGCCGCAGGCGGCGAGGAGCAGCATCAGGCCGATCGCGGTGAGCTTGCCCTCGCTCGTGTCGCCGGTGGCCTCGAAGACGGGCCCGAAGGCGAAGGTGCCGAAGGTGGTGAACATCAGCATGATCGCGATGGACAGGCCGATGTCACCGACCCGGTTGACCAGGAAGGCCTTCTTGGCGGCGGTGGCAGCGCTGGGCTTGTGCTGCCAGAAGCCGATGAGCAGGTACGACGCCAGACCGACGCCCTCCCACCCGACGTACAGCAGGAGGTAGTTGTCGGCGATGACCAGGATGAGCATCGCCGCGAGGAAGAGGTTCAGGTAGCCGAAGAAGCGGCGTCGCCGCTCGTCGTGCTCCATGTACCCGATGGAGTAGATGTGGATCAGCGTGCCCACACCCGTGATCAGCAGGACGAACGTCATCGACAACTGGTCGAGCTGGAAGGCCACGTCGGCCTGGAACCCCTCGACGGGGATCCAGCTGTACAGGTGCTGGCGCAGGGTGCGGTCCTCGGCCCCCTTGCCCAGCATGTCGGTGAACAGCACCGCGCCGACGACGAACGACGCGGCGGCGAGCACCGTGCCGATCCAGTGTCCGGCCCGGTCGAGCCGGCGTCCGCCGCAGAGCAGGACCGCCGCTCCGAGCAGGGGCGCCGCGACCAGCAGCGCAATCAGGTTTTCCACGATTCCGACCCCTTACAGCTTCATCAGGCTGGCGTCGTCGACCGAGGCCGAGTGGCGGGAGCGGAAGAGCGACACGATGATCGCGAGCCCGATGACGACCTCCGCGGCGGCCACGACCATCGTGAAGAACGCGATGATCTGGCCGTCGAGGTTGCCGTGCATCCGGGAGAACGCGACGAGCGTGAGGTTGCAGGCGTTGAGCATCAGCTCGACGCACATGAACACCACGATCGCGTTCCGCCTGATCAGCACACCGGAGGCGCCGATCGTGAACAAAAGGGCCGCGAGGTAGAGGTAGTTGACCGGATTCACTTGGCGACCTCCTCCTCTTCTTCCGCATGGTCACGGGCTGGTCCGCGGTCACGGCCGAGCCGCTCCCCGGAGCGCTGTTCCAGCGCCTTGAGCTCGGCGAGCGAGTCGCCGGACACGTCGCGGATCTGGCCGCGCTGCCGCAGCGTCCGCATCACGGTGAGCTCGGACGGGGTGCCGTCCGGGAGCAGTCCCGCGATGTCCACGGCGTTGTGCCGGGCGTAGACACCGGGCGCCGGCAGGGGCGGCAGATGGCTGCTGCGCACCCGCTCCTGCGAGAGCTCGCGCTGCGTCTTGGCGCGTTCGGTGCGCTCGCGGTGCGTGAGCAGCATCGCGCCGACGGTCGCCGTGATCAGCAGGGCGCCGGTGATCTCGAACGCGAAGACGTACTTGGTGAAGATGAGGTTGGCGAGGCCCTCGACGTTTCCGCCGTGCTGCGCGTTCGCCGCCCCCAGGCCGTTGAAGGACTGGAGGGACGCCTGTCCGATCCCGGCGATCAGCAGGATGCCGAAGCCGAGTCCGCAGGCGGCGGCCAGCCAGCGCTGGCCCTTGAGGGTCTCCTTCAGCGAGTCCGCCGCCGTGACGCCGACGAGCATGACCACGAAGAGGAACAGCATCATGATCGCGCCGGTGTAGACGACGACCTGGACGATGCCCAGGAAGTAGGCGCCGTTGGCGAGGTAGAAGACCGCCAGCACGATCATGGTGCCGGCGAGCGACAGCGCGCTGTGCACCGCCTTCTTCATCAGGACGGTGGAGAGGGCGCCGACGACGGCGACGGTGCCGAGGATCCAGAACTGGACGGCCTCGCCGGTCGAGGTCGTGGTGGCCGCTGCGGCCAGGCCGGCGGTCATGCGTCCACCCCCTTGTCCGCTTCTCCCTTGGAGACGGCGGCCTGACGCTCCGTGCCGGGAGCCGCCTCGGTCACCAGACCGCGGTAGTAGTCCTGTTCGTCCATGCCGGGGAAGATCGCGTGCGGGCTGTCGACCATGCCTTCCTCCAGGCCCGCGAGCAGCTCGTCCTTGGTGTAGATGAGGCTCTCGCGGGTGGTGTTGGCGAGCTCGAACTCGTTGGTCATCGTCAGCGCCCGGGTGGGGCAGGCCTCGATGCAGAGCCCGCACAGGATGCAGCGTGCGTAGTTGATCTGGTAGACGCGGCCGTAGCGTTCGCCCGGGGAGTAGCGCTCCTCGTCCGTGTTGTCCGCGCCCTCGACGTAGATCGCGTCCGCCGGACACGCCCAGGCGCAGAGCTCGCAGCCGACGCACTTCTCCAGTCCGTCGGGATGACGGTTGAGCTGGTGCCGGCCGTGGAAGCGCGGCGCCGTCACCTTCTGCGTCTCCGGGTACTGCTCGGTCAGCCGCTTCTTGAACATGGCCTTGAAGGTCACGCCGAAGCCGGCCACAGGATTCTGGAACTTCTCCCCTGAGGGTTCTGACGACTCAGACACCGTCGGCCTCCCTTCCGTCACTCGAACTTCCCGCACTCGCATGGTCGTCACTCTGAGTATCCGGTCCGCCACTGACAACGAGCTCGCGCTCGCGTCGCGGACTGCGGCGCGGCACCGGCGGCAGGGTCTGGCCGGGCAGCGGCGGCACGGGGAATCCGCCCGCCATCGGGTCGAACGCCGGCTCCGGACCGGCCGCCTCCTCGGCGGCCCTGGTCCTGCGGTCCCGGAAGGTGTCCGCGACGAAGGAGATCAGCAGGACGGCAATGACGGCTCCCGCGACGTACAGCAGGATCTTGGAGTAGTCGTAGCCCTCGTTGTTCAGCGCCCTGACGGTGGCGACCAGCATGAGCCAGACCACGGAGACCGGGATCAGGACCTTCCAGCCGAGCTTCATCAGCTGGTCGTAGCGGACGCGGGGCAGCGTGCCGCGCAGCCAGATGAAGAAGAAGAGGAGGAGCTGCACCTTGATCACGAACCAGAGCAGCGGCCACCAGCCGTGGTTGGCGCCCTCCCAGAAGGTGCTGATCGGGTACGGGGCCCGCCAGCCGCCCAGGAAGAGGGTCACGGAGACCGCGGAGACCGTCACCATGTTGACGTACTCGGCGAGCATGAACATCGCGAACTTGATCGAGGAGTACTCGGTGTTGAAGCCGCCGACCAGGTCTCCCTCGGACTCCGGCATGTCGAACGGCGCCCGGTTGGTCTCCCCGACCATCGTGACGACGTAGATGAGGAAGGAGACCGGCAGCAGCAGGACGAACCAGCGGTCCTGCTGCGCCGCGACGATCTCCGAGGTCGACATCGAACCGGAGTAGAGGAACACCGAGGCGAAGGCGGCGCCCATCGCGATCTCGTAACTGATCATCTGGGCGCAGGAGCGCAGACCGCCGAGCAGCGGGTACGTCGATCCGGAGGACCAGCCGGCCAGCACGATGCCGTAGATGCCGACGGAGGCGACCGCGAGGATGTACAGCATCGCGATCGGCAGGTCGGTCAGCTGCATCGTCGTGCGCTGGCCGAAGATCGAGACCTCGTTGCCGGCCGGGCCGAACGGGATCACCGCGATCGCCATGAACGCCGGGGCGGCGGCCACGATCGGGGCCAGGATGTAGACGACCTTGTCGGCGCGCTTGACGACGACGTCTTCCTTCAGCATCAGCTTGATGCCGTCGGCGAGCGACTGGAGCATGCCCCAGGGGCCGTGCCGGTTGGGGCCGATGCGCAGCTGCATCCAGGCGACGACCTTGCGCTCCCACACGATGGAGAAGAGCACGGTCACCATCAGGAACGCGAAGCAGAACACCGCCTTGACGACGACGAGCCACCAGGGGTCGGTGCCGAACATCGAGAGGTCCTCGGCCGCGAGGACGGTCCCCCCCGGTGCCGTGGCGAGTTGGGCGAGGCCGGTCACTCTCCTACCTCCGTTGTCACGACGTGGGATCCCGGGGCGGCCGGACCGATCCGGACCAGTCCGCCGGGCTGGGCGCCGGTGTCGGCGGGGACGCCCCGGCCGACGGAGTTGAGCGGGACCCAGACCACCCGGTCCGGCATCTCGGTGACCGCCAGGGTGAGTTCGGTGGTGCCGGCGGGGCCGGTGACGGCGAGCAGGTCGCCGTCCTTCACTCCGGACTCGGCCGCGGTGACCGGGGAGAGCCGGGCGACGGCCGCGTGCCGGGTACCGGCCAGCGCCTCGTCGCCCTCCTGGAGCCGGCCCCGGTCGAGCAGCATCCGGTGGCCCGCGAGGACCGCCTCGCCGTCACCGGGCCGGGGCACCGGGCGGGACGTGGCCCGCGGGTCGTCGGCGTGACCGCCCTGCCAGCCGCCGAGGCGGTCGAGTTCACGGCGGGCCGCGCGCAGGTCGGGCAGGGCGAGGTGCACGTCGAGCGCGTCGGCCAGCATGTGGAGCACCCGCGCGTCGGTCGGGCAGAGCGTCCTCGGCATCTGCTCGGGCTTCAGCGCGGCCTCGAACATCCGTGCCCGGCCTTCCCAGTTGAGGAAGGTACCGGGCTTCTCGGCGACGGCGGCGACGGGCAGGACCACGTCGGCGCGCTCGGTGACCGCACCGGGCCGGAGCTCCAGGGAGACCAGGAAGCCGACCTCGTCCAGGGCCCGCAGCGCTCCCGCCGGGTCGGGCAGGTCCTCGGGGTCGACGCCCGCGACCAGCAGCGCGCCCAGTTCTCCGGTGGCCGCGGCCTCCACGATCTGGCCGGTGTCCCGGCCGAAGCGGGCGGGGAGTTCGGCGACGCCCCAGACGGACGCCACCTCCTCCCTGGCCCGGGGGTCCGTCGCGGGACGGCCTCCGGGCAGCAGCGACGGGAGGGCGCCCGCCTCCAGCGCGCCGCGTTCGCCGGCCCGGCGCGGGATCCACACCAGTGCGGCGCCGGTCGCCGCCGCGGTGCGCAGGGCGGCGGTGAGTCCGCCGGGCACCGCGGCGAGCCGTTCGCCGACCACGATCACGGCGCCTTCGCCGCGCAGCGCCTCGGCCGCCACGGCTCCGTCACCGTCCAGGCCGACCCCGCCCGCGAGGGCGTCCAGCCATTCGGTCTCGGTGCCGGGCGCGGCGGGGAGCAGGGTGCCGCCCGCCTTCTCCAGGCCCCGGCTGGCGTGCGAGGCGAGCGCGAACGTCCGCTGCCCGTGCTTGCGGTGGGCCTTGCGGAGCCGCAGGAAGACGCCGGGCGCCTCCTCCTCGGACTCGAAGCCGGCCAGCAGGACGGCCGGGGCCTTCTCCAGCGCGGTGTACGTGACTCCGCTGCCGTCCAGGTCGCGGCCTCGGCCGGCCACCCGCGAGGCGAGGAAGTCGGCCTCCTCGCCGCTGTGGACGCGTGCGCGGAAGTCGATGTCGTTGGTGTCGAGGGCGATCCGCGCGAACTTGCTGTAGGCGTAGGCGTCCTCGACGGTCAGCCGGCCTCCGGTGAGCACCCCGGTCCTGCCCCGGGCCGCCGAGAGTCCGGCCGCCGCGGCTTCGAGCGCCTCGGGCCAGCTCGCCGGTTCCAGCACGCCGTCCGCGTTGCGCACGAGCGGGGTGGTGAGCCGGTCACGCTGCTGGGCGTAGCGGAAGCCGAAGCGGCCCTTGTCGCAGAGCCACTCCTCGTTGACCTCGGGGTCGTTGGCGGCGAGCCGCCGCATGACCTTGCCGCGGCGGTGGTCGGTCCGGGTCGCGCAGCCGCCGGCGCAGTGCTCGCACACGGAGGGCGCGGACACCAGGTCGAAGGGCCGGGACCGGAAGCGGTACGCCGCCGAGGTGAGCGCCCCGACGGGGCAGATCTGGATGGTGTTGCCCGAGAAGTACGACTCGAAGGGGTCGCCCTCACCGGTGCCGACCTGCTGGAGCGCGCCGCGCTCGATCAGCTCGATCATCGGGTCGCCCGCCACCTGGTTGGAGAACCGGGTGCAGCGCGCGCAGAGCACGCACCGCTCACGGTCGAGCAGCACCTGGGTGGAGATGGGGACGGGCTTCTCGAAGGTGCGCTTCTTCCCGTCGAAGCGGGAGTCGGCGCCTCCGTGCGACATCGCCTGGTTCTGCAGGGGGCACTCGCCGCCCTTGTCGCAGACCGGGCAGTCCAGCGGGTGGTTGATGAGCAGGAGCTCCATCACCCCCTTCTGGGCCTTCTCCGCGACGGGCGAGGTGATCTGCGACTTCACGACCATGCCGTCGGTGCACGTGATGGTGCAGGACGCCATCGGCTTGCGCTGCCCCTCGACCTCGACGATGCACTGCCGGCAGGCGCCGGCGGGGTCGAGGAGCGGGTGGTCGCAGAAGCGCGGGATCTCGATGCCGAGGAGTTCGGCGGCGCGGATGACCAGGGTGCCCTTGGGCACGCTGATCTCGATGCCGTCGATCGTGAGCGTGACGAGGTCCTCGGGCGGAACGGCCGCCTCGCCGCCCCCGGAGGGCGCACTCGTGGTGACTGTCATGCGTTCACCCCCCGGTGAGCGTTCTTGTCGTCTTTGTCGTCGGCCCACAGGGTCGACCTGGCCGGGTCGAAGGGACAGCCCTTACCGGTGATGTGCTGCTCGTACTCCTCGCGGAAGTACTTCAGCGAGGAGAAGATCGGCGAGGCGGCACCGTCCCCGAGCGCGCAGAACGACTTGCCGTTGATGTTGTCGGCGATGTCGTTCAGCTTGTCGAGGTCGTCCATCCGGCCCTTGCCCGCCTCGATGTCGCGCAGCAGCTGGACGAGCCAGTACGTGCCCTCGCGGCACGGTGTGCACTTGCCGCAGGACTCGTGGGCGTAGAACTCGGTCCAGCGGGTGACGGCACGCACCACGCAGGTGGTCTCGTCGAAACACTGCAGCGCCTTGGTGCCGAGCATGGATCCGGCGGCGCCGACGCCCTCGTAGTCGAGGGGGACGTCGAGGTGTTCGTCGGTGAACATCGGGGTGGAGGAGCCGCCGGGGGTCCAGAACTTGAGGCGGTGCCCCTCCCGGATGCCGCCGCTCATGTCGAGCAGCTGGCGCAGGGTGATGCCGAGCGGTGCCTCGTACTGGCCGGGGCTGGTGACGTGCCCGCTGAGCGAGTACAGCGTGAAGCCCGGGGACTTCTCGCTGCCCATCGACTTGAACCAGTCCTTGCCCTTGTTCAGGATCGCGGGAACCGAGGCGATGGACTCGACGTTGTTCACCACGGTGGGGCAGGCGTACAGGCCGGCGACCGCGGGGAAGGGCGGCCGCAGCCGGGGCTGTCCGCGCCGTCCTTCGAGCGAGTCGAGGAGCGCGGTCTCCTCTCCGCAGATGTAGGCGCCCGCGCCGGCGTGGACCGTGAGCTCGAGGTCGAGCCCCGAGCCGAGGACGTTCGTCCCCAGGTAGCCCGCCTCGTACGCCTCGCGCACGGCCTCGTGCAGCCGCCGGAGTACGGGCACGACCTCGCCGCGCAGATAGATGAAGGCGTGCGAGGAGCGGATCGCGTAACAGGCGATCACGATGCCCTCGATGAGGCTGTGCGGGTTGGCGAAGAGGAGCGGGATGTCCTTGCAGGTGCCGGGCTCCGACTCGTCGGCGTTGACGACGAGGTAGTGCGGCTTGCCGTCGCCCTGCGGGATGAACTGCCACTTCATCCCGGTGGGGAAGCCGGCGCCCCCGCGTCCGCGCAGACCGGAGTCCTTGACGTAGGCGATGAGGTCGTCGGGTTCCATGGCCAGGGCCTTGCGCAGACCCTCGTACCCGTCGTGGCGGTGGTAGGTATCCAGCGTCCAGGACTCCGGCTCGTCCCAGAAGGCGGAGAGGACCGGGGCCAGGAGCTTCTCCGGGCTGGTCCCGTTCTTGTCGATCTCGGCTGCCAACGTCATCACTCCCCCTCCTCGGCGGCGGGCCCGGCCGGGTGCTCCGGGTCGGAGGCCGACGTCTTCTGCGGTGCGTCGTGCGAGCTGAGGTGCTCGGTCGGCGACGGGTCGTGGGGCGCCGCGTCCTCGGGCTGCACGTCCTTGGTGCCCCGGGGCGTCTCGCCCCTCGGTCCGACCACACGTGCCTGCGGGGCGGCCTCGCCCCTGGCCAGCTTCAGACCGATCAGCGAGGCGGCTCCCGCCCCGCCGCTCGCCTCGACCGCGCCGGGGCGCGGGTCGGGGAAGCCGGCCAGGATGCGGGCGGTGTCCTTGTACGTGCACAGGGGCGCGCCGCGGGTGGGCTCGACGGTGCGGCCGGCGATCAGGTCGTCGACGAGCCGCGTCGCGCTCTCCGGTGTCTGGTTGTCGAAGAACTCCCAGTTGACCATCACGACGGGCGCGAAGTCGCAGGCCGCGTTGCACTCGATGTGTTCGAGGGTGACCTTGCCGTCGTCGGTCGTCTCGTCGTTGCCGACGCCCAGGTGCTCCTTGAGCCGGTCGAAGATGGCGTCGCCGCCCATGACCGCGCACAGGGTGTTGGTGCAGACGCCGACCTGGTAGTCACCGCTCGGCCGGCGCCGGTACATCGTGTAGAAGGTGGCGACCGCGGTGACCTCCGCCGTGGTGAGGCCGAGCTGGTCGGCGCAGAACGCCATGCCCGTACGGGAGACGTACCCCTCCTCCGACTGCACGAGGTGCAGCAGCGGCAGCAGCGCGGAACGGCTGCCGGGATAGCGGGCGATCACCTCCTTCGCGTCCGCTTCGAGCCGGGCGAGCACCTCGGCCGGGTAGGCGGGGGCGGGGAGCTGCGGCATCCCCAGGCTGACTTCTTGGTTGGATGCGGTCACCGGTCGACGCCTCCCATCACGGGGTCGATGGACGCGACGGCGACGATGACGTCGGCGACCTGGCCGCCCTCGCACATCGCCGCCATGGCCTGCAGATTGGTGAACGACGGGTCGCGGAAGTGGACCCGGAACGGGCGGGTGCCGCCGTCCGAGACCACGTGCACGCCGAGTTCGCCCTTGGGGGACTCCAGGGCGGTGTACGCCTGCCCCGCCGGGACCCGGAAGCCCTCGGTCACCAGCTTGAAGTGGTGGATCAGGGCCTCCATGGAGGTGCCCATGATCTTCTTGATGTGGTCGAGCGAGTTGCCGAGCCCGTCGGGTCCGAGCGCGAGCTGCGCGGGCCAGGCGATCTTCTTGTCGGCGACCATGACCGGACCCGGTTCGAGCCGTTCCAGGCACTGCTCGACGATCCTGAGCGACTGGCGCATCTCCTCCAGGCGGATGAGGAAGCGCCCGTAGGCGTCGCAGGTGTCCGCGGTCGGGACGTCGAAGTCGTACGTCTCGTAGCCGCAGTACGGATCGGTCTTGCGCAGGTCGTGCGGGAGTCCTGCGGACCTGAGGACCGGGCCGGTGGCGCCGAGCGCCACGCAGCCGGTGAGGTCGAGGTATCCGACGTCCTGCATACGGGCCTTGAAGATGGGGTTGCCGGTCGCGAGCTTGTCGTACTCCGGCAGGTTCTTCTTCATGGTCTTCACGAACTCGCGGAGCCGGTCGACCGCGCCCATGGGAAGGTCCTGGGCGAGGCCGCCGGGGCGGATGAACGCGTGGTTCATCCGGAGCCCGGTGATCAGCTCGAAGAGGTCGAGGACGAGTTCACGGTCCCGGAATCCGTAGATCATGATCGTCGTGGCGCCGAGCTCCATACCGCCGGTGGCGATGCACACCAGGTGCGAGGAGATCCGGTTGAGCTCCATCAGGAGCACGCGCAGGACGGTGGCCCGGTCGGGGACCTGGTCCTCGATGCCGAGCAGCTTCTCGACCCCGAGGCAGTACGCCGCCTCGTTGAAGAAGGGGGTCAGGTAGTCCATGCGCGTGACGAAGGTGGTGCCCTGCGTCCAGTTGCGGAACTCGAGGTTCTTCTCGATGCCGGTGTGGAGGTAACCGATGCCGCAGCGGGCCTCGGTGACGGTCTCGCCGTCGATCTCCAGGATCAGCCGCAGCACGCCGTGCGTGGAGGGGTGCTGGGGACCCATGTTGACGATGATGCGTTCGTCGTCCGACTTGGCGGCGGACTCGACGACCTCGTCCCAGTCGCCGCCGGTGACTGTATATACAGTCCCCTCGGTCGTGGCACGGGCGTCGGAGAACGGTGTCCCGGACACGCCGGGCGTCGCGTGGGAATGGGGAGTGGTCATCAGCTGTACGACCTCCGCTGGTCCGGAGCCGGGATCTGGGCGCCCTTGTACTCGACGGCGATGCCGCCGAGCGGGTAGTCCTTGCGCTGCGGGAAGCCCTGCCAGTCGTCCGGCATCATGATCCGGGTCAGGGCGGGGTGCCCGTCGAAGATCAGGCCGAAGAAGTCGTAGGTCTCGCGCTCGTGCCAGTCGTTGGTGGGGTAGACCCCGACGAGTGACGGGATGTGCGGATCGCTGTCCGGGGCGGACACCTCGAGACGGATCAGCCGTCCGTGGGTGAGTGAGCGCAGGTGGTACACCGCGTGCAGCTCGCGCCCCTTGTCCCCCGGGTAGTGGACGCCGCTGACGCCCGTGCAGAGCTCGAAGCGCAGGGCCGGGTCGTCGCGCAGGGTGCGGGCGACCTGGACCAGGTGCTCGCGCGCGACGAAGAAGGTGATCTCGCCCCGGTCGACGACGGTCTTCTCGAGGGCGTTCGCGGGGAGCAGGTCCTGCTCCTCCAAGGCCCCTTCGAGCTCGTCGGCGACCTCGTCGAACCAGCCGCCGTACGGCCGCGCGGTGGCGCCCGGAAGGCTCACCGTGCGGACGAGTCCCCCGTAGCCGGAGGTGTCACCGCCGTTGTTCGCGCCGAACATGCCCTTGCGTACGCCGATGACCTCACCGGAGTCCTCGCGCGGGACGGGTACCTGGCCGCTGTTGCTGTTGGATTCGTCGCTCATCGCAGCAGCCCCTTCATCTCGATCAGGGGAAGTGCCTTGAGCGCCGCCTCCTCCGCCTCGCGGGCGGCCTCCTCCGCGTTGACCCCGAGCTTGGAGCCCTGGATCTTCTGGTGGAGCTTGAGGATCGCGTCGATCAGCATCTCGGGACGCGGCGGGCATCCCGGCAAATAGATGTCGACCGGGACAATATGATCAACACCCTGAACAATGGCGTAATTATTGAACATTCCACCTGATGACGCACAAACCCCCATGGAGATCACCCACTTGGGGCTGGGCATCTGGTCGTAGACCTGCCGCAGGACGGGGGCCATCTTCTGGCTCACCCGCCCCGCGACGATCATCAGATCCGCCTGTCGCGGCGAACCGCGGAAGACCTCCATCCCGAAACGGGCCAGGTCGTACCGCCCCGCGCCGGTCGTCATCATCTCGATGGCGCAGCAGGCGAGGCCGAAGGTGGCAGGGAAGACGGAGGACTTCCGTACCCAGCCGGCGGCCTGTTCGACGGTGGTCAGCACAAAGCCGCTCGGCAGCTTCTCTTCGAGTCCCATGTGTGCCCCTCAGCCCCTCAGTCCCATTCCAGGCCGCCCCGGCGCCACACATACGCGTAGGCGACGAAGACGGTGAGCACGAAGAGCAGCATCTCCACGAGCCCGAAGATCCCCAGGGCGTCGAAGGTGACCGCCCAGGGATAGAGGAAGACGATCTCGATGTCGAAGACGATGAA
>Ga0164308_10000873_pt1 | contig 16268 bp, 12 predicted proteins | sample Whisoiple_246_MG_FD_109983 | JGI IMG/M metagenome (GOLD analysis project Ga0164308, IMG submission 109983) | Soil microbial communities amended with fresh organic matter from upstate New York, USA - Whitman soil sample_246_MG | ecosystem: Environmental > Terrestrial > Soil > Unclassified >...
AGCGAAAGCGCGGCCACGGACAGGTTTGCGATTCGCCGTCTGCTTTGCTGAATCACACCCATCGCTTCGCGCTCCGAGGCTGGGCAACGACCGCAGCGCAGTTTGGATTAGGGGCTCTCCGTTCGAACTCAGAGGCAGTCTCGCAGGCCCTTCAGCCCGTTGCATCGCGTCGACGAACTCGCCGACTCAGCAGCGCCATCGCCGCGATGCCGAGTGCCCACCAATGAGCGCTGCTGCGCGGCGCGCGCCCAATGCTACAGCCGTTGTCCGATGCGCTCGCGGCTGCACCGTTCGAAGAACCCGCACTGCTTGGGGCGCCGCTCGTCGCCACACCGCTGCCTGCTGCGGCGTTCGAAGAGCCAGCGGAGGTTGGGCCCCCGCCGATTGCCACCGCTCCGGCCGCGCTGTTAGAGCCAGCGACCGCCAGGGCTCCACTCGAGCCGCCGGAACCAGTCACTGGTCCGGCACCCCCGGAACCGCTGGGCATCGCGCCAGCGGGGCCGAGAGCATCGTCGGCAGTGAGCGAAAGTACCGCATAACCATCGATGAAATTGACGTTTTCAGGGTCGTGCGTGGAATGGTTCTTCGGTGACGCCCAGCTGCCCGTCAACCAACCGTCAGGTAAGGTGCCAGCATCGAAGTCCTCACGCCAAGCGAGGGTGAATGCGCCGTCTTGATACGTCGAGTATTGAACCCAGTCGACGTATTGGTGCACGGGGAGAATGCTTGGACTGAAGTTGCCTCCAAATGTGGCATCTCCGGGCCACACGTTGAAGTGAATTTGCATCCCAGCGCTCGCGTTGTCCGCATATGCCTGCGCGGTTGCCCCGGTTTCGCGTCGGATCTCGGTGCCGTCCACCAGCCAGACGATCGCCTCGGGCGTCCACTCATAGGTATAAGTATGATACGCACCGCAAAGGTCCAACTGTAGCGCGTGCTGCTTGCTGTGATCCGTGCTTGGGTTGCCGAAGATCGGATTGGTCTGGACGTGACAGTCTCCGCCGAGCTTCTCGAAGTCGAGCTCGTTCCAGAATGTGCCTGCTTTCTCGGAGCCGTCTTTCCACATGAAGAAAGAGCTCACGACGCCGTCACCTGGAGCGAAACGGGCGCGTGTTTCGAAGCGGCCGTAGCCGTAGGACTTAGAGGTGTAAAGCTCTGCACTGCCAACCGCCAAGCAAACCTGTGGTGATAGAACAGCTGCGATTAATATCGGGAATTTCAGCAAGTTTTTCATCGAAATGAGAGGCTCTCGAGCAATGGCAAACCGCGGGCGTGCTGCCGCGCTTGGGTTTGTTTGCCGGGTGCCGCGTTTGTCAAAATAGTTTCGTGGGCGGGCGCGATGGGAAACGTCATTGACGAATTGCTCGCGAACGCTTGCCCGTCTGGGGTGCGGTCGACATAGTGACTCGTCCAATGATCATCGAGCGAGTGACCCTCGCGTGCGTTGCTTGGCTCATGTTCGCTTGTGGGCACGAGCCGAAACCAGCTTCGTCTCGAGCGACGAGTTCGGGGCGTACACCGTCCCCGTCTTTGCAACCGTCCGTGGCTTCGCCCAAGCGGCTCACCACCTTGGGCGTCTCGGCATATCAAAGCAAAATCGCCATGGGTGACGACGCGGTTTACTTGATGACGAGCAACGCCGCGTACCGCTTGGTCGACGGCGAGCCCGCGCAGGGGCTTCCGCTCCCGCTCGGGGTGGGGCCGGTGCTGACTCCCTCGTCCTTCGTATTTTGGTGGCAGGGCGACATCTGGAGCGCGCCAAAAGAAGGCGGCCCCGCGCGTGAAGTTGCGAAATTCCCGCATCAGCCGCAATACTTCGTGAGCTCGGGGGACGCGCTTGCCTGGGTGGACCAGTCGGATGACGGTCTGTACACGATCCAAACTTTGGATGGTTCAAAGCCGCGCGTCTTGTTGTCGTCGATGGGTGAGATCCGCGCGCTCGACATGATTGGCGAGCGGGTCTACTTCGTGCAGCGACCGGCGGACGACTCGTGGCACATCGGATTCGTTCATCGCGACGGCGGAGAGCCTCGGTACGCCGTCACGAAAAAGGGCCGCGCACCGTCGCAGCTCAGCGGTTCGGACGCCATTTATTACTACGACTTGGATACGAAGCGCATTCTCAGGCTCTCCCTCGACCTTCACGAGGAGGAGGTTCAATTGAGCGACCTCGTGTGTTCGCCCATCCATGTGTCGAAGCGCATCTACTGCGGCTGTGTCGAAGGCCTGTTCGACGTCGACAAAGACACGCACCAGCCGAGGGTGCTCGTTTACAATCGCCCGGGAACGATCACGAGCATCACATCCAATTCGAAGGCGGTTGCGTGGACGGTCGACGTCGGATCGGAACAGCTGGCGGTGGATTTCTTGCCGTTGTCCGAGACCGAGAGATCCGCGCCGGTACCTTGAACTCAGTTTGGCGGCACCGGGCGGCCCAGCTCACCCATCAACCAAGTCATCGCAGAGCGCGGCGTCGTGCCGTTGACCAGGCCGGTGTTGGCGACCCAAGTTCTGCCGTTGATCCAGCCCCAGATGGTGACGCCTTTGACGGCGGCTGTGTTGCGGAAGATCGGGATTTGAGCCTTGTAGGTCGCCAACTGAGTCGCATCATTGGCTTCGCCGATATCGTACTCGGTGATGTAGATCGGAAGTCCGGTTTGGCTCGCCATCGTGTCCAGATTTTTCTGAAGCTGTGAAGCGGACATCGTACGCAGTGCGTGAGACTGGCAGCCGACCGCGTCGATCGGAGCCCCTGCGGCCTTGATCTGCTTCACGATGTCGATGAAATGGCTTTCTTGGTCGCCGTACTCGATGTTGTTGTAGTCGTTCATGATCAGAACCGCGCCCGGGCAATACTGACGCGCGAGCTTGAACGCCTTGGTGATCCAACCATACGTGCCCGTCTCACCGGCACCCAAGTTTGCCGTGTAGTTGGGTGTGGTGTGGGGCGGCGGTTCGTTCACGACGTCGATCAGTCGCGTGTTGGGGTAGCGCTGACAGAACGACTTGATCCAGTTTTCGACCTGAGCCAGGGTCGGCGTGCCGCTCGGCTGCTGCGAGCCCCAGACGAACGTGTGCTGCTTGAAGATGATGTGATTCGTTTCGGTGTACTCATAGATGGCGTCCATGGCAGACCAGTTGAAGTCGCCGCTCGCTGAACGCTGGATCGAACCCCATTTCCCCGCGTTTTCCGGGGTGATCTGATCCCAATACTTGGAGAACTTCATTCCGCCGGTGTCGATGGAACTGCCTGTCGTGATGTTGCCGACGAACTTTCCGAGTGCAGGCGCGCCGCCCGAAGCCGCGCCTGCCGACGAGTGGCCTGACGCACCCGCAGTTCCGCTCATCCCGCCGCGACCGCCCACGCTCGAGCCGCCCTGCGACGTCCCGCCGTAACCCCCACCTGCGGTGCCGCCGAACGAGCCACCGCTACCACCTCGTGCTTGCGCGCCGCCCGCGCCTGCGCCGGCACCTGCAGCACCGGGAGTACCAGCTGCAGGTGAGCCGCTAGTTCCGCTCTTGCCAGCAGCCGACGGCGCGCCGCTCGAATGCATGCTGCCATCCTCAGTGAAGGAGCCGCCTTCGTCGCCGTTGTCGCTTGCGGCGCAGCCGCCGATGCAAAGCCCCGCAACCAGCACCAGCAGTAGTTCGAAGCCGTGCTTTCGCACGACGGCTCCCGCGCGAATCGAAAATTGCATCTTCGCCGTTCGTTCTTCGGCGGCAGTGGGCTCGAGCGGCATCATCGTGTGGGCAATAGCGTCGGATGGCTGTTTCCGTCGGGTAAAGCGCGCTTGCCTCGAGGTGTGCCACCTGCGACGAGCGCCAGTCGAAGTTTCCGGCGGTTGCAGATCGGGACGTTCCTTTACCAACGGCGCGCCCCTATTCGAGCTCACGACGCACGACGCACGACGCTGCGCTCGGCTCGAAGCGTTGTTGCTTTCGAACTGCTGCGGGAGTGGTCGAACCGTGCCGACGTTCGAGTGACAACTTCGGTCACTCTCCGACAAGCATTACAAACAGATGAGCCCATTTCACGCGCCGGTGCCGTCTGCCAGCCCACCGCCATCATGTCGAAGCGTTTACCTCAAGTCTGCCTGTCGTTAGTGGCGGGGGCGAGCCGACGCGACGCCAGCGACGCCGAGCTCGCTCACGCGCTTGCGGCCGGCGAAGCATGGGCGATCGGCGTGGCGTGGTCCCGCTTTGCGCCAATGGTGCTCACCCTTGCCGAACGTTCACTTGGCTCGCGGTCGGATGCCGAGGATCTGGCGCAGGACGTTTTTATCGACGTTTTTCAGAGCAAGAAGACCCTGCGCGAGCCTGAGAAGCTGCGCAGCTTCGTTTATTCCGTCGCGATCTTCGCACTGAAGACCGAGCTTCGACGCCGCAAATTGCGCGGTTGGCTCTCGTTCTTGACACCCGAAGCATTGGTCGATCTCGGCTCGCGGAGCGTGGACGTAGAATCGCGGGATCTCTTGCGTCGCTTCTATGCCTTGCTCGACCGCCTTCCGGCGCGAGATCGGCTCGTCTTCAGCTTGAGAGAATTGGAATCCATGACGGTCGAGGAGATCGCCGAGGTCACGGACATTTCCGTGTCCACGGTCAAGCGCTCGCTCGCGCGCGCCATGACCCGTCTATCGTGCTGGATCATGGCAGACGCGGATCTCGCGGACGTGTTCGACACGCGACGGTGGCAGTGATGAACGGGCGCGAGCCGCCGATCGAGCTCCGAGCACTGCATGTCCTCGCCAACCTCGTACGCGACACGGTGCAGCCCCCGACCGCTGCCGCGCTCGACCGCGGGCTCAATCGGCTCATGTTCCGCGCTGCAGCTCGGAGGCCGTCTCGTCCCAAACTCGCCTACTGGGCACTCGCTGCGGTATGCGCCGCCGTTTGCGTGGCGTTGGGGGTGCAAGCTGCGTCACACTTGCGCGAGAGCGACACGCCCGCACTCGTCTATCGCGTCGAAGGTGGGAGCCTTCTAGCGGGTGGGTACCTACGCGACTCGGGCGAGGATGGAATGCGACTTTTCTTCAACGAGGGAACCAGAGTCGAATTGTTGCCCGGCGCTCACGGACGTTTGCGGACGGTGAACAAAGAAGGCACGCGCGTCGTGATCGATCAAGGCTCCGCCTCCTTCGACGTGGCGCGCAGCGAAGACAGAAGGTGGTTCGTCGAAGCCGGTCCGTTCTCCGTTGCGGTCAAAGGAACATCGTTCAGCGTTTCGTGGGAGCCTTCGAGCGAACGCTTCGAGCTGTGCCTGGAGCACGGTAGGGTCGTCGTGAACGGCCCGATTGCGGGTGGCGACATCGAGTTGCGTGGGGGGCAGCGCTTGCTCGTCAACCTGCCCAAGTCAGAGACGTTGATTAGCGAGGGGCAAGCATTCGCCGCGGCAGCGAACAGCGCGCCGGCGCTTCCCAGCGCGGCCCCGGCCGTTGCACCGGCGAGTTCCGCTTCTGAAAAGAGCTCGTCGCTAGCAGTTGCGTCCACCGCTCTCGCCGCAAAAAAACAACGCAACGGGTCGTGGTCCGAGTACCTGACTCGAGGCCATTGGGATCGCATTCTTCTGGAAGCCGAGGAGAGGGGTGTCGATACGACACTGGCGACTGCATCCAGTGACGAGTTATTCGCGCTTGCAGACGCCGCGCGCTACCGCCGACGGAGTGACTTGGCTCGCGAGGCATTGCTCGCTCAGCGGCGCAGATTCTCGAGCTCTGCGCGTTCGCTCGACGCAACGTTCTTGCTGGGTCGCGTGGCAGAGTCACGCGACCGCGCTCGGGCAGTCGCTTGGTACGACGAGTACCTGGCGCGCGCGCCGACCGGTAGCTACGCGGCAGAGGCCTGGGGGCGAAAGTTGGTGCTCACGAACGAGCTCCAGGGAGGCGCACTCGCGCGGCCAATTGCGGAAGAGTATCTGCGACGCTTTCCCGACGGCAGCTATGCCGGGATCGCGCGCGCCCTGTGCGCCAACCCCTGAGTGTATCCGTGGCGCGGATTCCGCTCCGCGCCACGGATGGCCCTCCGCTCAGACCGTGACTGAGTCAGAACTGGCTGAAGAATTTCCAGACTTCTTGATACTGCCAGCTATTGCCTGACTGGCCATTGTCCGGATCCGGTGTGTGGTCACCATTGAAGGAGCAAAATTCCAGCGGAAACCCCGTCGAGCAGCCCATCAAGTTGCTGCATACGTGCGCGCCGCTCGTCACTTTCGTCGGAGTTGCCCAAGTGCAACCGTTCGCCTTGGCGAAATTTTGCGCGAGCCCGACTCCGTTGTCGTAATTCAGCACCGAATCATGTGTGCCATGCGAGGCGTAGTAGGCGACGGGTTTGCTCGGAGTGCAATTACCGCTGAGCTGAGAGCCAGAATAGACCGCGATGGCGCGCACGAATCCATTGGCGACTCCACCTAGCGGTCTTTCACACGCCGTCTTGTAAGACATGCTCCCGCCGTAGCTCCATCCAGTGGCAAAGATGCGATTCGTATCGACGCAGAAGTTCTCTTCGATTTGCGCCACGATTGCGTCGGCAAGTTGCAAATCCGAGTTGTTCGGATTGGGCCAGCCACACCCGGAAGCCTGCGTGCAGTTCTTGTTACTCTGCTGGCCGTTCGGAGCCACGAAGATCGTGCTGTTGTTCGACAGTGGCAGGAGATGATAGTACTGATTCTTGTACATCTCGTCGTCGTTGCCATTGAGCTCGTGGTAGGCAATGATTAGTTTGTACGGTTTGCCGTTGTCATAGTTGCTCGGCACATTCAGTACGTACTCGCGTTGCATTCCAGCAGCCGTGATCGAGATGTGGTGACCGTTGTTGTAGTCGCTGCTGGGGATCGTGGGCATCTTGCCGCAGCCTGCGGACTTGCCGGTGCCCGAGCCCCCCGAGCCTCCAACTCCTGCGGCTCCAGCCGTACCCGCGCCAGCCGCGCCCGTGTTCGCGCCGCCCGATCCAACCGCCCCGCCCTTACCACCGGCGCTCGATGCGCCCGCTGTTCCTGGCGTGCCTCCGGTGCTGGACGAGCCGGCCACGCCCGTCGAACCTGCCGAACTGTTGCCACCGCTGCTCGTCGAGCCCGCCGAACTCGTCGAGCCCGCCGAACTCGTCGAGCCCGCCGAACTCGTTCCCGCGGCGCCGATTTTCCCGCCGGAACCCGCCGCGCTGGCGGCGCCACCCGTGGCGTGATTTCCACCCGCTCCTGGGTTGTCGTTAGAAGATTCGCTGCTGCAGGCAGCGGCTCCGCCGAAGCACAAGACGAGTCCGCCAAGCACCGCTAGCGATTCGCGCTGCAGTGACGAGCGCAGGATAGAAAATTGCAGCATGTCTTTCTTCTTTGTCTGTTGAGGGCGCGTACGTGCCTGGTCGCGGAGAGCGCAGTGGAAGCGAGACCGGGGCGAAGGGATCCTCGGTGCAATAGCGGCAGCCCCTCCGTTCCGTCGACCTAAATGCAGTGACGGTTCCGAGAACGGACCGCCGTGCAGGGGGTGAGCCGCGCGAGCCCAGACACGCGCACGATGCGGCGTTCGCCGCGAAACACGAGCGCATGGGGGCGGCCGATTCTGTCCTCCCGGAGAACCGGTAAACATCCACTCTGATTGACACGAATCAGAAGCGGATACGCAGAGTCTCACTGCGAAGCCACGAGTGGCGCGCCGACGTCGAAGGGGGAGGGCGCAATTGTCCTCTGACGAGAGTAATTGCTTGGCGGTAATACGTCTGCGACGCCCTCGAGGAACTCGCGGGACGAACTGCGTATGCGTCGTTGCCGCGGTAGCGGCGCATGGGCGAGTGCTTCAATCGAAAACGCGTGCCCAGAACGCGCGCGAACGTCGAACCGTCGATGCTGACTGGTCCGCCAAGCTGCTGGAGAAGTAAATGCGAACAACGACCAAGCGAATCGCTGCCAATCTTTGCGTACTAGGTGTCTTCCTCGTGGGCACTTCGGCGTGTGGTTCTGACAATGGTGATTCATCGGGCGGTAGCGCGGGCGCGATCGGCATTGCGGGTTCAAAGGCCGCTGGCGGTGCGCCCGGGAGCGCCGGCAGCGTCGCAAATCCAGGAAGTGGTGGCGCAGGTGCGGGCAATATCGGCGTGTCAGGCAGCGGTGGCTCCGTGCTCGGTCAGGGCGGAGCTCCCGGGGTTGCGGGCTCACTCGGGACCGCGGGTGCTGGCGTGGCCGGTGGCAATAGCGGCTTCGCCGGACAACCCGGGGGCGGGGGCATGTCTTCAACGGCTGGCGCGGGCGGCAGCGGAACGGCCACCGCTGGCACGACGGGTACCGGGGGCGGCGCGACTGGCGCGTGCACGAAAGGCCAAACCAAGGGCAATCAGGTGGCGGTGATCGGCGAGTCGTTCATCGCAGCGACGCATGGCATCACGCAAGAAATCGAAAAACAGGCCAAGGCAAACGGCTCGCTCGGCCAAAGTGAGCACTACGTCGACAATTCGGTCAGCGGCACGTTGCTGTCGGGCAGTGACGCGAATGCCATCCCGAATCAGTACAAGAAGGCCGCTCAGGGCGGGATGATCAAGTACGTGCTCATGGACGGCGGTGGTAACGACTGCCTGCAGGCGAACAACGGTGACGCAGCGCTGACGGCGGCACAAGCGCTATTCCCGAACATGGCGAAGGATGGCGTGGAGAAGGTCGTGTATTTCTTCTATCCCGACCCATTGGGTTCGTTCGCGAGTGGAACGCTCAAAACCTGCCTCGACGCACTTCGACCGAAGATGAAGGCCCTGTGCGACGGACTCACCGCGCCCAAGTGCTACTGGATGGATCTGCGCACGGTCTGGAACGGCCACAGTGAATACACGTCGGACGGCATTCACCCTACCTCCGCTGGAAGCGTGGCAACCGGCGACGCGATCTGGGAGGTGATGAAGAGCAACTGCGTCGCGCAGTAACCCATAGAGCGAAGTCGGGAAAACGGTCTTTGCATGCGAAATTCGTTCGTCTGTTGGGCCGAGAGCGTTTTGCTCGTCGCCTCATCCCTTCTCCTCGGCTGCGGCCCCGACGCGTCGCCGGGGGGGATGCAATCGGGGGGCGCTGGCGCGACGGCCTCTGGTGGCGCTGGGGCCGGCGGGAGCCCGGGCCCAGCGGGGAGCGGCGGGTCGGGCGGGCTCGTGGACGGAGTCTCGACCATCGACGAGTGCGTGATCACGACACCCACGCACTGGAGCTCTGGTGTTCACTTGGCCAGTTGCAAAATCGAGGTCAGCAGCGCGCTGACCATCGATCCCGGTGCAGTGATCAAATTCGGTCTCGGTTCATACCTCAACGTCCTCCCTGGGGGCACGCTCACGGCGATGGGCAGCGATTTGCTGCCCATCGTCTTTACGTCTGCCAAGGATGATGCACATGGGGGGGACAGCAACGGCGACGGCGCGAGCGTGGCGGCCGCGAACGATTGGGGCTGCCAGGGATCGTGCGGCGACCTGAACCTCCAAGGCGATGGCTGCGTGCTCGAGCACGTGCAAGCGCTTTACGGCAGCAACGGCGTTTACGTCCAGGCGGCGTCGACCCGCATCGCGAAATCGAGCTTCGCCCACCACAACAGCTACGGTTTGGTGATCGACGGGCGGTTCCCGGTCGAGACGACGCAGCTGAGCGACAACGCTTTCTTCGACAACCACGGTTACCCCCTGCGTTTGGAGAAACCGGTGTTTCTCGACGCCAGCAACGTCTTTCACGACCGCGAAAACCCGGAGCAGAAGAACGGCAAGCAATGCGTCGAACTCGCTACCGATCTCGACCAACTCGTCGTGTTGGGTGTCACGGAGCTTGGTTTCTTCTTCAGTGGCCGCCGAATCAGCGCCGAAGTGCTGACCCCTCCCGGCGTGATCTTCAAAGCTCAGGACGCTGCGATCTACTTGGACGCGGGCGGCAGCCTCTACAATGGGCCGAACGCGATCTTCACGTCCTACAAGGACGACTCCCTGGGTGGAGACTGCGTGGGTGATGGCCCAAGTTCGCCCGCTGCTGGCGATTGGGAAGGGCTGATGATCGACGATGGGACGAAGGCGGACTACGCTGCGCCAGTCGATTACGTCCGCTATGCCTCGAAGTCCGGGACTGCCGTATTGCATTGAGGTCTACGCACCGTCGCGCAAAATCAAAATCCCATCATGAATGTGATTGCGCCTTTTATGACCGCGGGCGGGGAACCCTGGAATATTCGAAGGAGCAAGTAGGTGAGCGCGCTGAGTGTTCGGTCCATCCGGCGCTCCTGACCGCCCCGTTGTCGGCAGCGAGCTATGTTTGTCAGACGAATTGAACGCGCTTTGCTTTTTCAACAGGCCAGTCGCGGAACGCGAGCTGATGCGAACTAGGCATCGACTCTCGGACGTCTGCAGCGGATGATTTCAATGGTGATGGGAGGGCGAGATCGCACCCTCGCTTTTCCAACGAAGGTGCCATTTAGATGAGCCGTTTATCGACGCTCGAGACGTCTGCTCAGCATCGTCCGGAACGCTGCCTATGCCTTCGACAACAACGAATTCTTGCGCTCTAGCCACTGTCCTCATCGTCCTCGCGTGTTCTGCCGAGTCCACGACTCCAGGATCGACATCAGACGGCGGCTCGACGAGCAAGGGAGGAATGAGCAACGTGGGGGGCTCGCCGGCCAATCACGCTGGAACACCCGGAGGGGTGAACACGAGTGCGGGGGCCGGCGGAAGTTCCGCGGGTGGCTACTCGGCCATGGCTGGCTCGCCATTCGGTGGTCCTCAGGCTGGCACCTCTGCTGGAGGTGCGGTGGGGGGCAGCGCTGCCGGGGGTGGGGGCCGATTCGGGTTCGGAGGCAACGGGGCAGGAGGTAAAGCGAGCGGCGGCAGTGGCAGCGGTGGAGCGGGCGGGAAGGCCGGCGGAGGCGCGGCCGGTGCGAGCTCGGGCAGCGGTGGCGCTACGCCACTCGACTGCAACGCGACGATGCCGACCAACGGCACGAAGCACACAGGGAACGGCCAGGGCGGGAAGGACAACCTCGCCTGGCAGCTTTGGGCCAACAACGCGAGCAACGGAAGCATTACCACCTTCAGCACTCCTGCGTTCGAAGCGGATTGGAACAACGCGGGGGACTTCTTGGCTCGCATCGGCTTCGAGTGGGGGAACGCCGGCAAGACCTACGATACGTACGGCGCGATCACGGCAGACTTCGCGTACAAAAAGACGGGCAGCGGTGGTGGCTACTCGTACATAGGAATCTACGGCTGGTCGACCAACCCGTGCGTCGAATGGTACATCGTCGATGACTCGTTCAATGGCATGCCGGTCAACCCAGGGAACACCAGCAACAAGGGTACCGTGAAGATCGATGGGGGCGATTACATCCTCTACACGCGGCAAACGACCGGGACGGGTGGCTCGCGCTGCAACGGTGTGTCGAGTTGGGCGCAATACTACAGCATTCGGAAAACTGCCCGTCAGTGCGGGACGATATCCATCACTCAACACTTCGATGCGTGGAAGGCAGCGAGCATGCCACTCGGAAACCTGCTCGAAGCGAAGATTCTCGTCGAAGTCGGCGGCGGCAACGGCAGCGTCCAGTTTCCGGTTGCGAACGTGATGCTCGCCAAGTGAGCGAGCGCCCTTGCCCGTCGTCGGGGAGTGGCAAGGCGCGGGGACCCGCGCCATGAACACGCCTCGATGAATGGCGGCAACTGGAGTCGACGGCTAGAATTGCTTCAGGAAAGCGGTGATGGCGCTGCTGCCGAAGCTCGGGATGCCGTGGGGGCCATCCCACTCGCACCAAGTCACGTCGTAGCCGGCGTCACAGCCTTCGTACTTGACGCAGGGGCTGGGCTCCACCGGGGTGGTCGTAGTTCCACAATGGTTCTCCTGCAGGATCTTGTCGCGTGCCGCGCGGCCGTTGTCGATTGGAACGACCGTGTCGTTCAGGCCGTGTGAGCCCCACATCGCAACGTGAGGGCCAGTGCCTTTGCAGCTGGGATCGCTGTAGAGCGCACCTGACATCGGAGCGATCGCACGGAAGGTGTCGCTCATTTCGCAGCCCAACGCGAACGACATCATGCCGCCGTAGCTGAACCCGACCGAGAAGATGCGCGCGCTGTCGACGCAGTACTTGCCTTTTACGTCTGCCAGCATGGCCTTCGTGAACGCAATGTCTTGCCCATTAGTATTGGCCCATCCGGGACCGTTATTCCCTGCATCCAAGCCCTGTGGGGTGACGAAGATCGAATCCGGCAGACCGGAGTTCAATTGGTACATGGTGAGGGCCTGGTCAGCCGAGCCGCCCCAAGGGTGGAATTGAAAGACGAGCCGATACGGCGTCGAGGCGTTGTAGTTCTTCGGAAGCTGCACGTAGTACTGCCGATCGGTCCCGCTCACGTTGAGGCTGCACGTCGTGCCCTTCGAGCCACAAGGTGAGGTCGTGGTCGCCGAGCCGCAGCCGGAGGACACCGGACCGACTCCGCCCGCGCCCCCGCTGTTCGCCGAGCCGGCGATCACACCGGCCCCGCTCGTGCCACCACCGCTCGTGCCACTCCCGCCGATACCGCTACCACCGCCGCCAGTAGCCACCCCACCGCCCACGGTTCCTGCTTCGCCGCTCGGATTGCCCAAGCCAGCGCCGCCGAGCGCATTCGCTCCGCCGGCGCTGATTGCACCACCCTTACCAGCGGAATCGTTTTGCGACGCGCCCGCGTTGCCGCCGCTCGCAGTCGAAGGTTTGTCGCCTCCGCACGCCCAGACCACCGACCCGCTGCAAATGAAACAAACATACGGTAGCTGACTTCGAAATGTCATGGGCGCTCTCCACCTGTGTTTTCGCGGCACAGCCGCTTCTGGTCGACATGCAAAGACCAACGAATAGCCGTGTAGAATAGTAACCGCTCTTGAAACGAGCAGGCTCGCGCAGCGACGTTCAGGTTGATGATCGAGCAGCGCCGCCCAGTGTCATCGTGAGCTGCAATTCCGTAAGAGCTGTGGCGACGGTGCGGGGCTTGTCGTTCGTGCCAAGTTCTTGTCACTGAATTTCGAACAACCGTGAACGACGAAGAAATGAGTGCTCCGAGAAATGCTGACCCAACCTCGTTTCTTGCGACTCCGCTTTGACGACGATGCCCTGCGCGGTCGCAGCGAGGCGCCAGTGAGCGCAGAGCGACAGAATTCAATGCCAATTGCCGATCTCAATTCGAGGGCCCAAATCCTGATTCTCGCGGCGCGAGTAGAATTGCGACCTGCGGCAGGCGAGCGTGAACGGCTCGAAGCGCTCGTCAGCGCACGCATCGGCGCGCGCGAGCCGTGGATCAGCGTTGAACATTCGAGCTCCCGATCGCCGGACAGTGTGCGCTGACGACTACTTGCGCTCGTAGAACGTGATACTAACGCCGCCGGAACCCGAGCCGGGGGCAGAACTCAGAAACTTGCCGTCGTTGAGGAACTTGTACGGACCATCGATGGCCGCCTCGAATGCCGGAACGAGGCTGTTGATGGGACCGCAATTGCGCACGATGATGAAGGCGCCATCGCTCGGCGCCAGCGTATACCGTGCGTCCAGCGTGGTGCCAGAAGAGCCTGCAAGCTGATAGTCCGCGCCGCCGTCGAGGATCTTCCCGGCGACTTTGCCGGTCGTGGTACCACCGGTGATCGGGATGATGTTGCGGCTGCCGCGCTTGGCATTGCTGACGCTGAAGGATGAGCCAAGCGTGACATTTTCGGTGAACACCGAGTCCCCCTTGCTGCCGCTTCCGCCCACACAGTCCCACGACGTGTTGGGCACACCGGACGGATCCTTGAGTTGGATCTTGGTTGTCGCCGTAGCAGCTTTGGATACGTCGTAGACGTCGAGCGTGATCTTGTCGCCTGTGACCACGCGCGTGCCGACCAGCTTCGTCGTGTTGAGCCAGGCATAGGAACCGGAGGTAGGAGCTTCGATGTCGGGCACGATGCGAACCGCCTGATCTCCAGCGGCCGCTACGCCGCAGTTGCGCACGAAGACGCTGGTATTATCGCTGGTCTTGTAGACGAGCACTTCTTCGAGCTCCATTGCGCCGTTCGACAGGGTGAGCTCGTAGTCGAGGCCGCCGCTGAGCACCGTGCCTTTGAGCTTGTCACCGGTGATGGTTCCACCCGATACGTCGAGCTGACGCCGCTTTCCGTACTGCGTATTTCCGACGTTGTGCGTGGCGCTGACCGTGAGCGAGACGCTGAACACGAGCGTCCCCGTGGTCGGAGACGGAATGCCTTCGGGCATCCCGCAAGTCCAAGAAGGATCGGGCACGAGCATCGCATCGCCGCTGGCGCTGCCGGCGTTGCCTCCGCTAGCGCTGCCGCCGACGCTCGTAGCGCCCGCGCCGCCTGCGGAGGAGATCATGCCGCCCATCCCGTCGCTTGCGCCCGCCGCACCGGTACTGCCACCGGTGCTGCTCGATCCGCCGGTCAGGCTTGCCGTGCCAGCGTTCCCTGGTGCTCCTCCAGGGCCGGAGCCGGCGCTCGCTGGGCTGCCGGCGCCACCGGAGTCGGCGCGCGCGCCCGCTTGCGCCGTTGCGCCCGCAGCACCGCTGGGTGTCGTGTCCGACTGACCGCACCCAGCGAGCCCGCCGAAACCGATCGATACCAGAGAGCAGAGCAGGAGCCTCATCATTTGCCGAACAGCAAACGAAATCGCATCATTTCTTGGGGGAGAGAGCATGATGGTGGTGTTTCGCTACAGGGGTAAACGAGGCAACCCCGGCCGTTTGAAATGCCAAAACCGTGGCGATATGCGACTAGCCGCGTATTGGCCGAGAAATTGGGAGTCTGCAGCACCGACTGCCATGGTGCTCGATGACTTCGACGCGCACCGACGCACGCCCGACACGCGGGCACCTTACTCTCCCTTGGGTCCGAGGACAGGGGGCAGTTCTGTCCTCCCATCGCTACTGAAGTTATCCAGGCACGCCCCCCGCGAGCCCGTTCGCGCAAACCTCGAGTTCGGTCGCGCTTTTCTCCAGACGATTCCGTATCTCGCTGCTACTCGCCGCACCAGTCCAGGTGATACCGTTTCTTGATATACCTTAAGAGTTATTTGCGAGCAGAGTTGGGGACGACAGCGACGAAGGTGCCGTCGCCGTCGACGAAGTGCTCATGAGAAAAAAAGGGCACTCGTGCCAGCACGTGATCAGGCGTGCGACCTGGCTCGCTGGACCACGAGTGCGAGAAAGTGGTTTGCGCACCGAGCCTGCCGCGTCGTGTCTCTGCCACCATTTTCCGCGTCTACCGTCTTAGGGATCCAGAATCGGTCGGGTGCGCTTTTGTAAACGGAAATCGGGGGCTGTCGCTATTGCTGGGCAGACGGTGAAGATCGCCAACTGCGCCTCAATCGGGAGAGCTTCGTGAACAGAATCCATACGCTCGGCTTGGCGCGATACCTCGCCTTGGCCCTGGCGCCACTGCTCCTGACGGCGGTTGGTTGCACCGTGTCGGGCGCGGCCGGCGACAGGAATGATCCCGGTTCGGGGCTCACGGCTGGGGCTAGCGCGGGCGGAGCCACGGGTGGTAGCGCCCCAGGCCAGGGTCAAACCAGCGGTGCCGGGCCGATCGCGCTGAGCGGCCAGCCTCTTTACAGCCGCTTCTTGCGCCTCACGAACAGCCAGTGGGAGCACACCGTGCGCGACATTCTCAAGCTGTCCGCGCCCACCGGTCAGTCCGACCAGTTCCTACACGCCGTCGCAAACACCACCGACTTCGACAACAACGAGCGGGTCGTCGTGGTGAACAACGACAACTGGGGTGATTTTCAGGGGGCTGCGGAAGCGGTCGTTGCCAAGGTCACGGCGACGGATCAGGCGCTGAAGGCGGTCGTCAATACGACTGACTCCGCCACATTCATCAAGACATTTGGTCGGCGCGCGTTCCGCCGTGACCTCACGGACGCGGAAGTCAGCACGTACGCCGCGCTGTACCAAACAGGCAGCACGTACTCGGGTTCGCAAAGCGCGTTTACCAAGGGCGCGGCACTGGTGATGACTGCGATGCTGCAGTCCCCACATTTTCTTTACCGGACGGAGCTCGGGGACAATGGCGCTCCGCTCTCCGGTTACGAAATGGCGGCCAAGCTTTCATTCTGGCTCTGGAATACGACGCCCTCCGATTCGCTGCTCGACGCCGCAGGCAAAGGCTCGTTCGACTCGGCTGACGGTGCGCTCGCCCAAGCGAAAACGATGCTCGACGACGCTGCTGCCGTCGAAGCCATCCGCGAGATGCACGGCCAGTTGTACAAAATCCCGCTCTTCGACACGATCACCAAGGATAGCAGCGTCCAAGGCTATAGCGA
>Ga0164308_10000874_pt1 | contig 16255 bp, 15 predicted proteins | sample Whisoiple_246_MG_FD_109983 | JGI IMG/M metagenome (GOLD analysis project Ga0164308, IMG submission 109983) | Soil microbial communities amended with fresh organic matter from upstate New York, USA - Whitman soil sample_246_MG | ecosystem: Environmental > Terrestrial > Soil > Unclassified >...
CCGCGCCCGCGGCGTCGACCACGCCTCCTCCCGTTGCGGAGCCGGTACCACCTCCGGTGGCCGAGCCAGCTCCTGCGACCGAGCCTGCGCCTCCGCCGGCTGCCGCTCCCGCGGCGGCTGCTCCGGCAGCAGCCGAGCCCGCGCCAGTCGTGGACGATCCTCGCTATCCGGCGCCCGGCGAAGGGGCGCTCGTTCGCGACGAACCCGAGCCGCTGCCGATCGAGCTTGGCGTGATGTGGGACCTGAGCTTGCCCGTGGGTTCGACGATGGATTTCGTCAATTCCTTCAGCGGGCGCGGCTTCGCCCTCGACTTTCGCTACTGGGGCTTCGGCAAGCTCGGCATCGGCGGAGACTTCGTGTGGGACACCATGTCCGACAAGGGCATGAACACGCGGACGATCGGCAATGCCACCGTCTCCGGCGTCACCGTGAAGGAGCTCGACTCGAACTTGCTCCACGCCAAGGTCTTCGTCTCCAACGTCGACTGGCGTGAGGCACGCAAGATCGGCAAGGCGTCCAAGGTGCCGCGCTCGTTCGTGCCCTACGCAGCGTTCGGCTTCGGCGGTGCCCGCATCGTCCGGCGCGTGGACATCTCGGTCAGCCGCTACATCGACGAGAGTTGGCATTGGGCCATCGCACCCGAGATCGGCGTCGAGGTGCCTACCGACTGGGTCACCTGGATGCTGGCAGTGCGCTACAACTACATCGCTGGTTCGAGCGATGCGCCCGAGCAGATGTTCATGAACTTCGGTATCGGCGGCGGCTTCTGACGTGCCGATCCAAATTGCACCGCTGACGCTGCTGGCGGCCCTCCTTTTGCTTGCGGCGCCGGCCGGGGCGCAGCAGGCAGGTCGCTTCGAGCTCGACGCAGCGATCGGCTACCGCTTCGGCGGCGGTGCCGACGTGGAAGCCGAGGGCGCCGAAGGACGCGTCACCCTGAGCGACGAGGTGGCCTTCACCGCCATCGCCGGCTACCGCGTGCAACCGAACGGCACGGTGTACCTCAACTACACGCGCCAGGTTTCCACGCTGCGCTACTTGTCCGACGACTTGAAGACGACCGGCGAGGAGCCGTTCTCGACCGACGTCGTGAACTTCGGCGGCAGCTTGGAGCTGCCGCGCGGTCGCGTCGTACCGTACATGGGCTTCAGCATCGGCGCGACGCGCTTTGCCTCGCTCGACCTCGGCTACGATAGCTGGGCCTTCTCGATGGCGCTCGATGGGGGCGTCCGGGTCGACATCACCGAGTGGCTGCACCTGCGCTTCCTCGGCCGCATCCCCATGACCTTCGTCACCTCCGAAGCAGGCGCTTTCTGCGTGTCGCCGGTGGGCTGCGTCATCCTCGTCAGCGGCGGGCCGATCGTTCAGGGCGAAGTTTACGCTGGATTCGGCTTCACGTTCTGAAGCCGCGGCGCCGCTCTATCGAAGCTCTCACGGTCGGGCGTCCGACCGCAGCGTAGCAGCACTCCTGCCATCGGGGTGCATGTGGGAGGTATGGCTACCGCTGAAATATTTCATGAGCTGTTGATTTCAGGATTCCGGGATCGTTACCCTGCCTAGTGGGCGATCGAGGGTCTGGGAAGGGAAGCAGCACTTGTCGACTCACGGAGACGCAGATCAGGGGTTCCGGATTGAGCAGCGCGGAGACGCCATCCTGATCACGGCTTGGGGATTCTGGAGCGCGGAGTTCGTACCCCAGTTCCTCCCGGTCGTGATGGCTGCGCTGGAAGCCAAAGGTAAGGGCGGAGCGCTGACCATCGACCTCAAGGATCTGCGTCCGCTGCGCGACGAAGGGCAGCAGGCGTTCAAGGTGCTCATCACCAAGGCCCTCGCGTACGCCACGGGCGGAGTGGAGCTTCAGGGAGCCTCTGCGCTCACCAAGCTGCAGATGCTGCGGCTCACGCGTGACCTCGGGGCGCAAGATCGCATTCGTGTGACCTGACGGTGCGCAGGGCGCAACGAAAGACAGAAAGGGAACGAAGTTGGAAGCAGAGGAACGCGAAGTAGAGGCAGCTGTTCGTCGGTTCTACGACGCCATCGAGACCATGGTGGTTGGCGGTGGTGTGGATGCCATGAGCGAGGCCTGGCACCACACGGATCGGGTCACCAGTCGCCATCCGATCGACGATTGGTCGGTGGGCTGGGAGCAGATTTGGGCTACTTGGCAGTTCACAGCCTCGTTCGGCAGGGCCGATCGGGGCGGCGCGAAGCTCGTCAGCAGTCGCGTGTTCGTCTACGGCGAGGTTGCCTATGCAACGGTCGTGTTCGAAGCCGCACCGTCCTGGGGCGGCGAGAGGATCATGTGCACGAATGTCCTTCTAAAGAAGGGCGGAGTCTGGAAGGTCATCCATCACCACGCTGACCCGAGCCCCGGCATGCAGGCAGCGCTCGAGCGCATGCTCGCTGAATGAGGGAGCGGCGCGCGGATTGCGGGATGGTGTTGGTGACGTTTTAGCGACAGCGAAATATTGATGCGACACTTGCCCCGCCGGCTAGGCGCGCGACACTCGACCTGTGATGGGGTTCGCGGGAGTGGCCTGGCACGACGCGCGTCGAGCGCGGATTAGGAAAGATCACCCTGAGGTTCGAGACCTGTACGGACAGGATGCTCGGACCCAGCTTGCATCGCTGGCGCTCGTAGCGGCGCAGTTCGGCGTTGCGCGCGCGCTGGCGGGGGCGACGCTCGGGCCTTGGCTCGGCGCCACCTTGGTCGTCGGTCCCGCGATCCAGCACGCGCTCGGCGTGCTCATTCACGAGGCGACGCACAACCTCATCGCCAAGGAGACCCCGGCCAACAAGGTCTGGGGCCTGATTCTCAATCTGCCACTGGGCGCGCCGGCCGCCATGGAGTTCCGGACGCAGCATCTGCTTCACCATCGTCACCTCGGGGAGGCGGATGCCGAGACGGGTCAGGACACGCAGGCGCCCGCCTGGGCCGAAGACGCTTGGGTCGGCTCCTCGGCACTGCGCAAGGTCGCGTCGTTCACGGCCGGACGCTTCTATTGGAAGGGGCGTCCAGCCAGCAAGGTTCCGTTCGACGGTTGGATGACCGCCAACTGGATCACCTCGTTCGGCGCCATCACTTTGGTTGGGGTCGGCTGGGGCGCGGCGCCGTCGCTCTACCTGCTCTGCTCGTCGCTGCTCGCATTCGGACCGCACACGTTCGGCGCCCGCCGCTTGTCCGAGCATTTCCCCGTGCGGGACGGCCAGCCCACGAACTCCTACTATGGTCCGCTCAACGCGGTGAGCTTCAACGTGGGCTACCACGTCGAGCATCACGATTTCCCCAACATCGCCTGGACGCGCATCAAGAAGCTGCGCGAGCTGGCGCCCGAGGAGTACGACGAATTGTTCGCGTTCACCTCGTGGACCAAGCTCATCACCAGCTACTTCTTCGACGTGCGTTACCGGGTTCGTCACTACGTCGGCATGGCCGCCGCTCTCGGCGAGGAGGTCGTCATGCAGCGGCGTTGGGCCCGAGCCGAGGCCGACGCTGATGACTTCGATGACGCCAGCGACCCAATCCCCACCGGCCCCAACGTTCCGAGCGGCTTCTTTCCGACGGACCGGGGAGCGGAGCGTGAGTCCGAGCGGGAAGGGTGGGGCAAGGACGAACCCGAGCAGCGAGCCGGCTGAGGCCTGTCGACGGCGTCAGGCGATGAGGCCTGGAAGTGGGCCCTGTCCGTCGGAAAGACGCGGATCGCCGAACTCGGTCACGTCATCGAATCCCATGTAGTGGAAGGCTGCCACCAAAAGGTCGGCGAAGGAGCCGCCGCTTTCGAGGTCGAGCAGCCGGGCTTTCTCGAAGAAACCCTGTGCGCCACCGGCGATGACCGTCAGCACGTCGTGCAGCGTGTGACCGTCCCCCTGGCCGAGCTCGTTCCAGTGGATGATGGCCGTGTGGTCCCAAAGGCTGCCTTCGCCTTCCGGCGTCGCCAGCAGTTCCTCGTAGAGCGTGGTCGTGTTCTGCCAAAGGTGCCGGTGAATCGCGCGGATTTGGCCGAAGGAGTCGGCATCGCTCTTGTGTGAGATGTCGTGGTGGCCTTCGACCAGACCCAAGTTCGCGTAGATGCGCTGGCTCACACTGCCGTGCCAGTTGAAGCTCGCGACGCGCGAAAGATCGCAAGCAAAGGAGAGCGCGATGATCTTGAAGAAGGCTTCGGCGATCTGCACGTGGTTCTGCTGATCGTACGGTTGTACCGGGTCACCGAGGTCGAGCGCTCGGCATTGAGCGGATTGGGTGCCTGCGGCCAGGGTCCGTTCGAGGTCGCGAATGGCCTCGGCATGGAGCTCGAGTCGGCTTCGATCCTCCGCACCGAGCTGGCTGCCGAGCTCTCCGAGCTGGCCGTGCACCAAATCCAGGACGGACCTGTTCATGCTCAGGTTGTGCTTGAGCTCTGCTTCCGACTCATCATTGTCGAAGAAGCCGAACAAGCGGGCATAGGCGGAATAAGGGTCGGTTTCTGGCAGGATGGGGTTCTTGGTGCCCACCGGTCCGGCATGCGACTGCATGTTCCAAATGTCATTGCCGGGGTCCCCCACGCGATAGACTAGGTGGCGGTATGGAATCTCGGGCGTCGCCGCGAGAACTCGGTCGCCGATCACGTAGTCCGCGCTCGGTCCGAGCACGTAGCCGATGGTTCGTTCCTCGCCACCAACGGGAAAGTCTCCTTCGCCGAAGGTCCACGGCGCGAGCGACGCGCAACCGACCTGATGCCGGTCGCCCTGCTCGTCCGTCTCCAGCCGATGATAGTTCTTGTTGATGCGGTGGACGAACAAGAGATCGTCTCGGTAGGGCTCGAGCGGAGCCAGGAACTCACCCAGCACGAAGTCCGTTTCGTGCACGGTGTCGAAACGTCGGTCGACTTCATCGCCATTGGGTTTGAACTCGAAGATGAGGCGCCGAATGCCTGCGGTCTGAGCGCGAGCCCGCGTGCGCATGGCATCGAGGAAGGGAAGCGCGATGGCGGCACCAGCAGCGCCGCGAATGAGCGCCCTACGCGATAGGCGCGGTAGCAGAGTGGTTCGCAGTGGCCGCCTCATGGGGATTCCTCCGCTTCCTCGTCAGAGCGGCCGACTTTGTAGAGAAATGCGTCGGTGCGGGCGAGCCCGACGAAGAGCTCGGCCAGGCTCTGACCGGATGCCTGGAAGTATTCGGTCAGCTGCGCCTGTGAACACAGGTCCTTCCGCTCGGCCTCTCTACCGAAAAAGAAGCGGAAGTTCTGGATCAGGTAGCATTGCTCCATCTCGCGACTGCCGGCCAGGCTCAGTGCTACCGCATCCACCGAGTCGACTGGCCCATCGATGTCCATCGTGCTCACGAACTCGCCGCCAGTGACGATAGGCGCGCCGTACTCGTCCGCCACTCTTGGTCGACCTACCGCATCGAACGCGTCGAACGCGACGCCAATCGGGTCCATCAGCTCGTGACAACCGACGCAGCCGCCCTGGTTGCGGTGAAGTGCGAGCCGCGCGGCCTGCGAGAGATCGGTGCCGATGCCGTCCAACGTCAGGTCCACGTTGTCGGGGGGCGCCGGCACCGTTTGGCACAGAAAGTCCGTACGGATCTTGAGTCCTCGGCGCACCATCGAAGTTCGCGTTGGGGCGTCCTGCACGGCGAGTATGCCTTGCGTCAGGATGCCGCGGCGGCCCGGGGCGTCCACGCGCTCGAATACGTCGCCTGCGGGCCCGTCGAGCCCATAGTGGCTCGACAGGGCAGCGTTGGCGAATGTGTGCTCGGCCGACAGGAGGTCCGTGAGCGTGGAGTCACCATCGTGGAGCAGGTCCTCGACGAACGCCCGATTCTCGGCGCGCAAGAGCTGCGCGAGGTTTCCCGGCAAGTCGGGATAGAGCGTCACGTCGCGGTCGACGGTCGTCAGCTCGTCCAGGTCGAGCCACTGTTCGAAAAACTCGTAGACGCGCAGGGCGCGCCCACTCGACAGGAGACGCCGCACCTGCTCCTCGACTCCTTCGTCGGTGTCCAGCTCGCCAGCTTCGGCCGCAGCGAGCAGTGCCTCGTCCGGTGGGGACTGCCAGAACGTGTACGACAGGCGCGAGGCCATTTCGTAGCCCGTGACGCGAGCCGTTTTGGCCTCGGGGATTTCCACACGATACAGAAAGTGGGGACTCTGCAGCATGGCTTCGACCACCCACGCGATGGCGGTGTCGAACGCATCGCCCCCTGCCTCCCCAGCGTCGTACAGCGCCAGATAGGCGCTGATCTCGTCGTCCGCGAGCGGCCTTCGGTGTAAGCGGCGACCCAGGTCGCGCACGAAACTCTCAGCGCAATCGCGCCCGGCTTCGTTGTCGACGCATGCTGGAACCAGGCGGCTCGAGAAGGTCTTGGCGACGCGCGCGTATTCTTGAGCCATTAGCGTGTCGACGTTTAGGGTCCGCGCGCCGTTGCGAAACCCCAGCGAGATGGGCTCGCTCGGCAGGTTGACGGTTGCCTCGTCGATCTCGTCACGTGGCAGCCCGAGCTCTTCCAGAGTGTTCCGGTACTCGGCGTTGGTCAGTCGGCGCAGCGGGGAATCACCGGGCTCGGGGGTTTGGCACATGTCCGAGGCCAGCACGGCCTGCGGATCGACCTGATCCAGCCACGCTCCCTCTGGCAGCTCGGGGGTTACCTGATCGCCGCTGCAGCCTGCGAGCAAGCTGAGCGTGCCGAGCACGACGGGCGACCAGGGCTTGTTCATGGGCCTCCAGCACCGCCGGCGCCGCCACCACCACCCGCGCCGTCGTCGCAGATCTCCTCGAGCTCGGGCGGATCTCCGCTGAAGAACTCGACCTCATCCAGCCAGTAGTCGAAGGTGTTCCCCTGAGCGATTTCGAAGTTGACGTTGACCATCTCATCGAGATCGAAATCGCCGCCGTCCATCCCCCAGCCATCCTGTTCGAACTGGTCCCAGGTGAAGCTCAGATGCTGCCAGCACTCGGTGGGGCTGATCCTCACCTTGTGCCAGTCGTAGCAGTCACCCATCTCCCCGCTGCAGCGGCCGCCGAGCTCGACGGGGATGATGTCCGCCTCGAGGAAGCCGACCTTGATCACGCCGCGATCCTGCGCGACTGCGGCGCCTGTGCTGTCTTCGACCGCGCCTTTGATCCAGAAGCTCATGCCGTCGAACTGCGAAACATCGAACAGACACTCCTGGCTCTTGCCCTCGTCCCAGATCGGCGAGATGCCTTGGCCGGAACCCCACTCGGCAAACCCGCCGCCCACCGTGTGCAGGGCGTAGCCGCCCGGCTCGATGCCGCCCAGGGCGGGCAGCCAGCCGCCTTCGTCGTCCCAAGAGGGAGCTAGGGTCCCGCCCGTGTCGTCGTCGTAGTCGTACCAGTTGCCGTGCAGACCATTCCCGAGCAAGAGCTCGTCGCCATCGTCGAAGTCGTCGGCCATGAGCGACGACCCTGCGCTCGGTAGGGTGCCTTGATCGGGCAAGGAACAGGACTCGAAGGGCGGCAGGACGACGGTCGCACCGCCGCTGCCCCCACTCCCCCCGGTGCCGCCGCTGCCGCCGCTGGGCGGCGCCACGACGATACCGCCTCCCGATCCACCGAGCCCGTCGTCGTCGGGCGGCTCCTCGGCCTGTCCGCAGGCGTAGGACGCCAGGCCCGCTGTTGCCCAGAGCAGGAGGCCCCACGTTCGTTTCGGTCCGCCGAAGCTCGAGGCCAACTTCTCCATGGGCCACAACGTAGCCCGGGCGTGCAAGACGGTCCTCTCATTTGGGCCACGCCTGCTTCTCATTTGCTCGCGCGAACGAAAGCGGTTCCACAGGAGTCACGCGGCCCGGAGGCGGTACTTCGTCTTGCGGTGCGTCTTCCACGAGCGCTGCCGCTTGCTCGCGTGGCTGTTGGTCGTCTCGATGCCGTGGGGGAAGCATTGCGTGCACCCGCGGTCCGCACCGTGTTCGATGCGAGCCATGCGCACGCTGCCGATCTTGGGCGGAGGAGACCAGAAGCCGCCTTCGCCCACGCCGAGCGCGCGCCGAAAAGTCTTGCTCTTGCCAGCCATAGTTATCTCCTGTCCTCGAACGTCGAACAGATCAACATAGCAAGTCGCCGGAGCGGCCGTCAACGCGCTTCTTGTCGGGCGCTGCGCTTGGCATCAAAGTGATTGGGAGCGGGAGGCGAGCGTGAGCAAACGGTTATTGGGCGGGCTGATGCTCGGGGCAGGCGTTTTGGCGCAGGCTGCGGGCTGCGGGAGTCATGACCAGGCGGACGGGGTTAGCTCGGGCGGGGTTAGCTCGGGCGGGGCTAGCTCGGGCGGCACGAATAGCGGCGGGTCGGGCGGGCCTGCTCCGAATGGCGGAAGCAGCGGCGGGCTAGCAGGAGGCGCTTCCGGAGGCACGGCCGCAGGCGATGTCGAGACGGGGTTTGCTGCGCGCTATCCGGGCGACATCGGCATCGAGAACGAGCACAGCCTGATCTTTGCCGATGACTTCGAGAGCTACGGGGATGCGAGTGAGCTCTGGGATCGTTGGGACAACACCTATCAGGAGGACCAGACGCGCATTGCGATCGAACCAGGCAATGTGTTCTTCGGCGAGCAGTCGCTCGAGTTTACGCTGCCGGCCAGCAGTGAAGAGCTGTCGAACGCGGTGCAGAAGGTGCTGACGGACGAGCTCGATGTGCTCTACCTACGTTGGTACGCGAAGTTCGACGCCGACAACGACATCGTCGGCTCGAGCCACAATGGGGGCGGCATTTCAGCCCACTATTTCGTGGGCGATCAGGCAACGCCGGGGATTCCCGCCGATGGCACGAACAAGTTCCTGATGGAGTTCGAACATTGGCGGGGCGATGCGACCACCGCGGCGCCGGGGGAACTCAACGTCTACATCTACCATCCCGAGCAGCGCGACGACTACGGCGACCACTTCTTTCCGTCGGGAAAGGTCCTGCCCAACACGAGCATTCCGTTCGATTTTGGCGATTCGTTCGAGTCACGTCCGGACCTCGTGCCCGAGCTCGAGCGCTGGTACTGCTACGAAGTGATGGTGCGCGCGAACACCGTCGGCGAGCGCGACGGTCAGGTGACCTTGTGGCTCGATGGTGTGAGGGTGGGCGACTTCGGCAACCTCCGCCTGCGCGACGTCGACACGCTGAAGATCGACCGCTTCAACCTGTCGTTCCATGCTCGGGAGACCCCGAGCTCCACCAAACGGTTCTACGACAACGTCGTCGCTGCGACGGCGTACATTGGACCGATGGCCCAACCGTAGCTGCGCCCTCAAGGCCGGCGTTCGAGCACGAGCTCGCGCGATAGCTCCACACGGAAGCGCCCGCGGCCGGTCTTTTCGATTCTGATCAGGCCGCCCCGCTCGTCGAGGCGCCTCCGCAGCGCGATCAATCGCGTTTCGAGGTTGTCCTTCAAGGCAGGCAATCCAACTTCGCTGTCGAGGCGGATTTCCTTGCTGGAGAACTCGTCCCGGTGGTCGTTGACGTAGTTGGATAGGACGCGCCAAAGGATGCGGCCCGCGACGCCCTTGATCAGATAGTCGTCATCGACGAAGACGCTCCCGTCGGATTCGAAATACTTGACCCGTGTGGCCAGCGCACGCGCGCCGAGCGGCCCGCGTTTGGCGGAGACCTCGACTTCCTTCGCAGGTGCGCCCAGGAGCGTGATCATCGCGGCGAGGTGGCGCGCCACGATCACCACGGTCGTCTCGCAGGCGGCGCTGAACGCGCCCGGATCCGGACTCTGAAAGCACAAGACGCCGATGCAGCGGTCGACGTGAACGAGCGGCACGGCCAAGCTGCTCTCCGCATCGGCGAGCCCGGGCAGGGGCAGCGAGGTTGGGTCGGGCTGTTCGATCTCGCGCGCGACGGCGGCCGACATCAAGCGCTCGCGCCGCATGCTGCCGGTGCGAATGGGGATCTTGCGGGCGGCCGCCGTCCCGTAGATGCCTTCGCCCATCGCAATCTCGGCACCGAATCGGGCCTGTTCGAAGCCGCGGCTGGCGACGGTGTAAAGCTCGGTGCCCAAGCCGTCCGCCAGGAGCAAGAAGCCGTGCCGCAGGCCGAGGTGCGTTTCGAACGCTGCGAAGACGTCCTCGAGCAGGCCGTCCACGTCCGTGGCCGCCGCCATCACCGCCGAGATGCGTTCCACCTGCTCGAGCGGGCTGGCGCTCGCGGCTCGTTTTCCGTCCGGTTCGGCGCGGCCGCTCGCCGCTTGCCAATCCTGGACCGAGAGCTCCACCACGCCCGACAGCGCGAAGACGCTGCTCATGCCGGATTGCGATGCGATCCCATGCAGCGTTGCGTCCATGCGCTCGAACACCGGACCCGACTCCATCAAACGATCGAAGCTCGCCTCGAGCAGGTACTCGGCCAGGGTCACCGGGTCGATGACGGCGATCCGTGCGCGCCCTGTCGCCTGCAGGTTGGCGAGGGTTTTGTTCATGAACTGACAGGAAACACCCACGCGCTCGGGCCCGAGCAAGTGAACGATGCTCACAGCCGTGACGTTCGGCTCACGCTCCGCGGAGGCCGTGGCGATGTAGCTCGGGATGACGCCCTGAAAGCAGCCCTCGATCTCCGTGAGCGGGCGCATCAGAGTCTCGCTCCGGCGCCTGGCTTGGGCGACTGGTCGAAGACGCTGTCGACCGTGATGAGCAGGGTCACCAGGTTCAAGCCGCCACCGTACGAGAGCATGCGTTCGGTGGCGTCCGCCGGCATCCCAACGCTCTGAAATGCGGCTTGTACTGCTTGAACGTTGCCCTCGACGAGCGCGACATCAGGTGGAAGTGGCAAGAGCCGACAGGAACCTTTGAACGTGCGTGAGCGGTAGGAGGGGATCTCGATCAAGTTGACGGCCGCTCTCGACTCGGCATCGAGCGCCGCCAGGAGGCCGACCGCTGCTGCTCGTTGCACGTCGATCTCGAGGCCGTCGGGGTCTGCTGCGCTGCGCGCCCCCCACACGCGGGCGATCTCGGGCAGGCCGTCCGGCCGAACGACGGTGACCATGCCGGCCAACCCTGGCCTGACCCACTCCCGGAGCTCCGATGAAATCGCAGACACGCCGTCCTCCAGCCGCCGCAGGATACCACCAGACGCCTGGCCGACCCTCGATCCTGGTCGGATAGGAAACTTGTAGGGTTTGCTTAGGGAACTCGGAGGATCGCCGCGAGCCGAAATTGCTTACATCGAGGTGGTCCACAGCGGCCGCGGGGAGCGGCCAGAAAGAACGAACGAACATGTCCCCTCAAGTCACGCCTGCCCGCATCCTCGAAACGGCCACCGCCTTTTGGCCCGCCAAGACTCTGCTCTCGGCCGTCGAGCTCGGCCTCTTCACCCAGCTTGCCAAGGGGCCGCTGAACAACGACGCCCTATCCGCGGCGCTCGGCATTCGGCCGGAGCGCTCGGCAGACTTCTTCGACGCGCTGGTGGCCATGGGTTTCTTGTATCGCGAAGGCGATGGCAAGAGCGCTCGCTACTCCAACACCCTGGAGACGGACCTCTTCTTGGACAAGGCCAAGCCGACCTACACGGGGGGCCTCCCCGAAATGCTCAATGCGCGCCTCTACGGCTTCTGGGGCGGGCTCACGGATGCCCTGCGCACTGGCCGCCCGCAGAACGAGGGCAAGGACGGCGCGGAGTCGATGTTCGACACCCTCTACGCCGACGAGGAGCGCCTGGAGCAGTTCATGCAGGCGATGGCGAGCATCCAGGTCGGGAACTTCGTTGCCCTGGCAGCCAAGGTCGACTTTTCGGCCAAGAAGACGGTGCTCGACGTCGGCGGTGCGAGCGCCCTGCTCAGCCGCATCCTGGCCGCCCACCATCCGCACCTTTCCTTCACCAGCTTCGACTTGCCGGCAGTGAGTCCGATCGCCCGCCGTGAGATCGAAAAGGCAGGTCTCATCTCGCGCATCGAGGTGGTCTCCGGCAACTTCTTCGCCGACCCTCTGCCGCGCGCCGACGTGATCTGCATGGGCAACATCCTGCACGACTGGGACGAGGCCGGAAAGCAGAAGCTCATCGCCAAGGCGTACGCGGCCTTGCCTCCGGGCGGCATGCTCATCGCCATCGAGAACGTGATCGACGACGCTCGTCGTCAGAACGCGTTCGGCCTGCTCATGTCGCTCAACATGCTGATCGAGTTCGGCGCCAGTGGCGGCTTCGACTACAGCGGTGCCCAGTACGACGGTTGGGCAAAGGCCGCCGGTTTCAGCCGGACCGAGATCGTTTCGCTGGCGGGTCCGACCAGCGCCGCCATCGCGTACAAGTGAGCGCCGCTTGCTGCTGAGTGTGCCGGGCCCGTGCGGGCCCGGCGTTCAGCGCGCCGAATGCGGTGCGTCAGGGCGAAAACGTCGCGTCCGGGCCGAGGTCGAAGCTCTTCTGAATCATCTCGGCCGTCAGGGCATCACCGTAGATGCGAAACTCGGTGATGCGGCCTTCGAACGGGGGATCGTCGGTGACGAGCGAGCGGCCTAGATTGTTCGTGTCGTCGTCGATGCCTTCGAGGTGCACGTCGGTGTCGCGATCGGCGATCCAAGCGCCGTTCTTGTAGAGACTGAGACGGTCTGCCGTGTCGTTGACGACGAGGACCACCTGGGTCAGGACTCCCGTCGCCGTGAACTCCATGGTGCGGAGCTGGCGGTCCCCCGTATCCTCGTGACGGATGCCCGCGGCGAGGGCGTTTTGCGCCGCCATGCTGCCCCCCGCCTCGGGCGTCGCGTAGAAATAGCTGCTTGGACTGCCGGGCCCTTGCTTGTGGCCGAAGGCGAAGAGCCATTGCCACTGCTCGCCGCCGTCCCACTCGAACCAGACTTCGATGGTGGCGTTCGGCAAGGCGGAGACGAGGCCGGATGGGAGGGTGACCGAATCGCCTCCGGAGAATGCGAGCTCACCGGAGCTGTCGAGGCTCGTCCCCTGGGCAGTCCCGTTCTTGCCTCCCACCGAATCGACGATGGTCGCGCCCGTGCCGTCGAACGAGTAGCGATTCACCAGCGCAGCGACCAGCGCCACGCACATCGGGTCGGCTGAGTCGCAGTCGACCGTAGCGCCTCCGCTACCGCCGCTACTCGAGCCGCCATCGCCACTCGAGCCGCCGTCGCCACTCGACCCACCGGCTCCCGCGGTGCCTCCGCTGTTTTCGCCCCCGCTGCCGTCCGAGCCGCCCGACGCAGGCTCGCCGCCGGACCCTTGTTCACCGCCGCTGCTCGTCACGCCGCCCGTTGCGTCGTCGCCGCCGCTACCGCTGGTCTCGCCACCTGAAGCGCTGCTGGTCCCGCCGGAGGCGGGGTGCGTGTCGTCGCTGCCGCCCGCCCCGTCCGGGCCGGAGCCCGCGAGGCCATCGAGGTGGTCCATGCCGCCGGTCAGGTCGATCCCGAGGGTGCCACAGGCCGGTGAGCCGATGGCGATGGCCACGACGAGGGCACGAAGCCAGCGCGCGCGCGACGACGTGCGAGCGGCTTGAAGCGGACGCAAGACAGACTTCAACCGAGTGAGTTTACCTCAGCCGGAAAAGCTGTCGACGGCGGTCCTCGGCCCCGATTTGCCTACGCCGGACCACATGAGCGGCTTCGCTCATCCCGGGCAGCAGACCGAGCCCTCGACGGCAACCGGCTCGCCCCCGGTGCTTTTGATCGAGCCGCTCGGTTCGGCGCCGCTGGGGCAGCGGTACTCGGGCTTGTGGATGGCGCCATCACCGATGTCGCCGACAACGGTCCCGCCGCCTGCGGTGCATTCGTCGGCTGTGATCGCGGGACGCTCGGCGTGGGCGGGCGCATCCACTGGAGCTTCTGAGGGCGGCTGGGCGGTCGGCGACTCTGCCGGCGGCGACTCTGCCGGCGGCTTGGAGCCACAGCCAAGGAGAAGCAGGCAGAGCATGAAAGGGGAGACCTTGGTCATCACCGACACCTACCCCAGTTCCGTTTCGCCGTCAGCACGCATGGGCTGCCTAGAGCTCGTCCGCGGTGGAGCGAGGCTCCGGGAACCAGATGCGGAGGACGAGCTCTCCGTTTTCGTAGCGACCGGGGATCGACTCCTTCTCCACATCGTGGCGCCGGAGATCGTTGCAGCCGTAGAAGGCCTCCCATTCGAAGCTGGCGTGGACGCGCACGTCGCCGTTGTCCTTCACCGTCACTTCCTTGATGGCGAAGGTGCCGTCGATGTACACCGCCAAGCGGTCGCAACGTTTCACGTTGGTCGTCAGCGCAAGCCGGAGCCGGTCGTCCCGTTCGAGGAGTGCTCGAATGCCGGAGGCCAAGTCGCCGTCCTCGGCCGCGGGAAGCTCGAATCGCAGTACGGTGGTCGTCATGGGCTAGAGCGAACAGTGTACTCGGACGTTTCGGTTTGCGGATGTTCAGCGTCGACATCTGGAGGGCTCGTGCGTACGGTCGAACGCGCAGGAAGGGACCTGCCAATCATCCGGGTGGAGAGTGGGGCGATGACCTACGGAGCGAGCGCGCGCGTTGGGCGCTATGTCGCGCTGGGACTGTTGACGTTCACGTTTGCGGCGGCTGCCGAGGAGACGCCCGCCCCAGCCAGCCCGCCGACCACGGTCGCGGCTCAGCCGGCGGCAGGAACGAGCCCCGTTTCGGCGGCGCCAGCTGCTCCGACGCCAGCTTCGAAACCCAAGGCGAAGGCCAGCCCCGCGGCAGCGACTGCGGCTCCCGCCCCCAGTGCGACTCCCGCGACTGCGGCTCCAAATCAGGCGCCCGCCGCATCGGCTGGAGCTGCCTTGCCGGCTGCGCCGGATGCCCCCGCCGGCGAGAGTTCGCTCGACGCCTTGCTGGGCGATCTCGATCGCGACAAGAAGGAGCTGGACGACCTGACCCGACGTGCGGCTGCCGCGCAGGGCGAGGAACGTGACCTTCTCCTGCCCCAGCTCCAAGACGTCGCCGAGCGTTATCATCGCCGCTTGGCGGAGGCCGCCTCGGCCGTGGTCGCAACGCCGCCACCCAGCCCGGACGCAGCACGCCTCGAGACCGTCAAGGCGTCCATCGCGGGACAGCTTGCTGCCGAAGAGCGCCGAATTCTCGCGGCCTTCGACGAGAACCATGCGGCGCTGACCCAGGTTCGGCAGAAGCTCGACAAGGCCGCCGGGGACGAGCGGGTCTCTCTGCTCGAGGATCGCCGGACGCACATCGAACGGGCGGGCGACCTCCTGGGCGCGGTGGATGCCAACATTCAGGCGCGCAAGACGCTGAAGCAACCGGCCGACTACGCCATCGCGGGCCTCAAGAAGCGCCTGAGCGAGGGCGCTCGCGTCGTCGACGCCGAGCTGCACAGTCTGGCCGACCAACTCGCCCGTCTGAAGAAGGGAGGCGAGGGGGACCTGCCGGCCGAGCAGAAGGCCAGGCAAGCCGAATGGACCGATCAGCGCACCCTCCTGGCGGAGCTGCAGAAGAAGCAGCTGGCGCTGATGGACACCTACGGACTCGATACTTCTCGCTACAAGCAGGACCTGATCCGCACGACGGGTGAGGTCTCCGAGGACATCCTCGACGCCGAGGTCGCCAAGGGTCTTTTGACCACGCTCAAGGACGATGCCTTGGACTGGCTGAAGGACAACGCGGTCACCATCGCCTTCAAGGCCTTCAGCTTCCTCCTCATCCTGGTCACCTTCGCCTTGCTCGCCCGTGTGGCCCGCTGGCTGGCTCGGCGAGCGGTGGCCCGTGCGACCCAGATCTCTGGTCTTGCGTCGGAGTTCTTCGTCAAGATGGTTGGACGGCTGGTGCTGTTCGCCGGCTGGGTCGTCGCGGCCGCTCAGGTTGGCATCGAGGTCGGCCCAGTCTTGGCTGGCCTCGGCATTGCCGGCTTCGTCCTCGGCTTTGCTCTCCAGGATACGCTGTCCAATTTCGCCTCCGGCATGATGATCATCATGTACCGGCCGTTCGACGTCGGGGACGTGATCGAGGCTGCCGGCGTCATGGGCACGGTGGACGCGATGAACGTGGTGTCGACCTCGATTCTCACGTTCGACAACCAAAGGCTCGTCGTCCCCAACAACAAGATCTGGGGCGGCGTGATTCGCAACGTCACGGCACAGCCGAACCGGCGCATCGATCTGACGTTCGGGACCAGCTACGCCGACGACATCGACCTGGCCCGCAGTGTGCTCGAGGACGTCATCCGCAAGAACGAACGTGTCCTTTCAGAGCCCGCCGCCGTGGTGCGCCTGAACGAGCTGGGCGAGTCGGCGGTGAGGTTCATCGTCCGGCCCTGGGTCAAGACGGAGGATTACTGGGACGCTTATTGGGAGATCACGAGCGAGGTCAAGCGCCGCTTCGACCAGGAAGGCATCCGCATGCCC
>Ga0164308_10000875_pt1 | contig 16254 bp, 17 predicted proteins | sample Whisoiple_246_MG_FD_109983 | JGI IMG/M metagenome (GOLD analysis project Ga0164308, IMG submission 109983) | Soil microbial communities amended with fresh organic matter from upstate New York, USA - Whitman soil sample_246_MG | ecosystem: Environmental > Terrestrial > Soil > Unclassified >...
CGGCGTGCAGCTCAAGCTGGTGCCGCTCGTCGTGACCTTGCGCGTGGGCGCGTAGTTGAGCAGCAGGTTGACGCTGATCTCGCTGAAGTCCGCCATCCCGATGGTGCCCCAGATCTCGTCGGTGTAGCGGTTGCCGGTGGCGGTGAGGGCACGGCCGCCCGAGCCGATCTCGGTCGTCGCCGTCGTGCACTTCTCGTCGCCCTGCGACTTTGCTCGGTTGATGTCCCAGGAGTAGGAGCTGCCGGTCGTGACGAGGTCGTGCGAGGTGTCGAACGGTCCGCTGTAGCTCATCGCGACGTTGACCGTGGCCGTCTCGGACCTGGTGGTCCAATCGGTCTTGGAGGTCGGTTGCGTGAAGGTGAGCGTGCCGCTGAGGGTGCCGCGCACCGGGCCCTGGTCGGCGACGTCGCTGCGCAGCACGTAGGTCTTGGCCGCCTTGCACGACGAGCCGAGGCAGGCGAGCACGTAGTAGGTGCCCTCGGCGAGGGTCTTGGAGACCTTGACCGCCGGCTTGATCTTCTTGGTCGCCTTCGGGCGCAACGTGCCGGTCTTCGCCGTGGCCAGCTTCGTGTCCTTGCCGTCCAGCTTCTTGTCCTTCGACAGCCGGTAGACCACGGACGCCTTGGCCGGCTTCTTGCTCGTGTTGCGGACCGTGGTGGTGACCTTGAAGGCCGCCGCAGCGGTCACGGTCTTCGGGAGCTTGGCGACCTTGGCGACGGTGACGGTCGGCTTCTTCTTGGGCGCCGCGTCGGCGACCGTCGCGGTGGCCGCCAGCCCGGTGGTCGCGACGAGGAGTGCGGCTGCCGCCAGTCCTCCGCGTCGCGCCCGGGACGTGCGGGTCGGTCGGGTCTCGGCCGTGCTCGGCCCAGTTCGCTGCATGGTGCTGCCTCTCCGGTGGGATGGGATCGCTGGGGCGATCTCATCCGCGGGCGGCGGGAGCCGGGCGGGAGCCGAGCGGCAGCGAGCGGCTCACGACGAGGAGATCCACACGCCATGGGCGGGCGCGGCGGGTGTCAGCGGCGCAGGTTCCCTCCGGCGAAGTCGCGGCTCGCCGCCACGATCGCCACCACCGTCTCGAGCTCCTGCTCATCACGCGGGCCGTAGACCATCACGAACCCGGGGGAGAGGCGGTTGCCGGCCAGCGGGTGCATCTGGCCCCAACCGCTGGTCGCCACGTCCGCGGCCAGGTCCGGCGGCAGGGCGAGGTGCATCGAGCCGTCGTACGCCGGGTGGAGGTGCGCGAACTCGGCGGCCTCGGGCACGAGGAACGCCTGGTCGTCGGCGGCCGGACGGGTCGTGAGGAAGGCGCGGGCGCCGGGGACCGAGATGTGCGACGCCCCGACCTGCACGTCGGTGAGCGACGCGACGGCGGTCAGCAGGCGTTCCTGCAGCTCTGGCGAGGCGTTGTCGCTGAGCTGCTGCTGCGGGATCGACCAGGAGACGTCGGGGCGGGGACCGCGGCGCCGGTCGAGCCCGCCCGGGAGCCGCGGCCACGAGACGGCCGTCCGCGGGCCGGGAGTGGGCACCGGGTGACGGGCGAGATAGGTGAGCCGCTCGGCCAGCCAGAGGCCGAGGGCCTCGACGAGCGGTGCGGAGATCCCGTGGCCTCCGGCGTCGCGGTAGGCGCGCGTCGGAGCACCGGAGTCGTTGATGAGGAAGTCCCACGTGCGGGCCAGCAGCTCCGCCGGGATCACGTGGTCGCCGTCGCCCTGGGCGACGAACGCCGAGAGGTGGGCGAGCCGACCCGCCTCCACCGGCACGCCCGCGTCGAACGGGAGCGTGCCGTGGGAGATCGCCAGGCCGGCGTACCGCGCCGGGTCGTCCAGTGCCAGGCCCCCGGCGAAGGCGGCGCCTCCGCTGAAGCCGATGAGCACGACCGGCCGGCCGGCGGGTGCGACCTCGTCGAGCCAGCCGCGGAACCAGTCCATGGTCTCGCGCAGCGACGCCGCGACGGGCCGGCCGATGCCGCGGTTGGCGAACCACGCGTAGCCGCCGCCTTCGGAGATCGGCGCGCGCACGGCGGCGTACGACGGACCGGTGGGCAGCAGCTGCGCCAGCGGCAGGATCGACGCCTCGTCCGCACCTCGCCCGTGCAGGAGGACGACGAGCGGCGCGTGCGGGTCGGCCGACCCGGCGGTCGCGACGGTCGGCGGCGCGAACGTCATCGAGACACGTCCTCGGTCGTCACCGGCACCAGCTCGTGGGCGGTGCGCACGCCGCTCCACCGCCGGACCTCGGCGTCGAGGTCGAGCCGCTCGACCGGCGCGGCCGACTCGTACGCGCCCCAGTCGGCCCGGGGGAGCATCCACTGGATCTCGAACTCGTTGCCGTCGGGGTCCTGGCCGTAGATGCTCTTGGTCGCGCCGTGGCTCGACTGGCCGGTGAGGCCGCCGAGGGCCTGCAGCTCCTCGCGTGCTGTGACGAGGTCGTCGATGGTGTCGACCTGCCACGCCAGGTGGTAGAGGCCGATGGACCCGCGCGGGCGCGGGGGCTGGTCGCCGACGCCGAACAGCCCGAGGTCGTGATGGTTGCCCGATCGGTCGAGCCGCAGGAACGCGGCATCGGCGCGCGGCTCCCTGGCGATGACCGACGCGCCGAGCAGCCGCGTGTAGAAGGAGATGCTGCGCTCGAGGTCGGAGACGAAGAGCACCGCGTGGTTGAGGCGGACGGCGGAGGCGGACATGACGTTCTCCTGGGAACTGGACGAATTGGTTGCACGTTCAACTAGATCGTACGACGAGAAAGTTGTAGATACAAGTAATGAGGCCGTAGGGTCGGCACATGACGACGCGCTGGCTCACGCCCGAGGAGCACGCCGCGTGGGTGCGCCTGGTGGCGATCGTCGAGCTGCTGCCCGGGGCGCTGGACGGCCAGCTGCGCCGGGATGCGGGGCTGATGCACTTCGAGTACTTCGTGCTCGCGGTGCTGTCCGACGCCCCCGAGCAGACCTTGCGGATGACCGCCCTGGCCCAGCGGACCAACGCAACCCTGCCCCGCCTCTCGCACGTCGTACGCCGCCTGGAGGAGCGCGGGCTGGTCGAGCGGTTCCCGTGCCCCGAGGACGCTCGAGCGACGAACGCGCGACTCACGACCGAGGGCCGGTCGCTGCTGGAGGTCGCCGCGCCCGGTCATGTCCAGAACGTGCGGGACAACGTGGTCGACGCACTGACTGGCGACGAGTGCGCCCAGCTCGCGCGCATCGGTGACCGGATCCTGGCTCGACTGGACCCGGACGGTCGGATGACCGCGTTGTACGACGCCTGACCGACCTCGGCCTGTCGGTGAAGCCTCGGTGGCGGAGCGGTGGATCAGCGTGCGTCGAGTGCCTCGGGTCGGAAGGGCTCGCCATGGCCGGGCACGATCAGGGCGGGTCGGAGCTCGAGGAGCGCGGCGCGGGACCGGTCGAGCGCAGCTTGGCCCTCGGCCGTGGGATCGACGGCGGGTCCCTGGGCCGACCACCAGAGATGGGTACAGGCGATGAGGCCGTGCTCGGTCTCGACCAGAGTGGTGATGTCCTCGGCTGTGTGCCCGGGCGTGGCCATCAGCCGGACCGACGGCGAGACCTGGAAGCCGTCCGCCGGCCGGTCGGTCCAGGTGTCGTCCTGGTAGATCGCCCAGAAGTCGTGGAACCGAGCGCGCTCGAACAGGGCGGCGTTCAGCGTGTGGTCGGGATGGTGGTGGCTGAAGACCACCTCGCCGACGTCGGTGGGGTCGACTCCTAGGTTCCTCAGCGGGTCGAGGATCTTGGCCCGGTCCGACACCATCCCGGGATCGACGACGATGGCGTGCCCCTCGTCGCGGATCAGCACGACGGTGCTGGCCACCCGCTCGTCGGCATAGCCAGCGGACAGAACCTGCAGCTCGGCGGTCATGAGGTCATCGTGGCACCCGCCGCGGCACCATGCTCGGCCTCGAGGGCCGCCACCGGCTCTCAGTCTGCCGGTCGGGTGGCCTTCGTTGGGGGCGCGCCCGCGGAGTCGCCGGCCATCGCTACGGTGGTGCGATGAGGGTTGGCCTGACGGGGTTGATCGACCCGCGGCTGATCCCGCTCGTCGACTCGACGCGCGAGTTCTACCGGAGGCGCGGTGTCGGACGCGGCCCCAGCGGCTGGGAGGAGCTGCAGTCGTTCCGAGAGGCGGTGCCGCCTCCCGTCCCGTCGAGCCCGCCCGCCGTCGTCGAGGTCGCCGCCCACGGCGACCGGAGGGTCCCGGTCAGGGTCCACGCTCCGACGTCGACCATCCCTCGAGGGGTGTTCCTCGACATCCACGGCGGCGGGTTCTACATGGGGTCGGCGGCGGCCAGCGACGTCCGCAACCGCGAGCTGGTCGACGCGCTCGACGTCGCGGTCGTCAGCGTCGACTACCGGCTCGCTCCCGAGCACCCGTGGCCGGCGGCGCCCGATGACTGCGAGACCGCCGCGCTGTGGCTCGCGGAGCACGCAGCCGACCGGTTCGGGACGCGCCGCCTCGCCATCGGCGGGTTCTCCGCAGGCGCGACGCTGGCGATGACCACCCTCGTCCGTCTACGCGATCGCGGCGTCGCTGCGTTCAGCGGCGCCGTGCTCCAGTTCGGAACCTTCGACCTCTCCGGGCAGACGCCTGCCGGGCGCCTCATCGCCGACGAGTACTTCATCGACGCGTACGCGGGCGCCACATCGGATCGCACCCAGCCCGACTTCTCGCCGATCTACGCCGACCCGGCGAGCCTGCCGCCGGTGCTGCTCATCGTCGGAGAGGAGGACATCCTGCTGCGCGACAACCTCGCCATGGCCGCAATGCTCTCGGCGACGGGAGTGGACGTCGACCTCCGCGTCTACCCCGCCGCACCCCACGGGTTCACCGGGCACGACACCCCCATGGCCGCCGCTGCCCTCGACGACATCCGCACCTGGCTCCGCGACCACCTCGACCATGCAGCGGGCTCCGCGCGTCGACCGGAGTGACGGGCCGCGGCCCGCTGCGGGGCGCTCGGACCCTGACTCCGAACAGGCACCGGTGGCGGTAGGACGCGCGTCGAGCTGCGTGGATCCGGAAGCGACTGTCACCGGCGCCAGAGGTACGGGGTCGTGGTGGACACCGTGACGAAGCCGTACCTCTCCAGGATCGGGCGGGAGTACTCGGTGGAGTCGCTGTTGATCAGCGTCTTGCCCATCCGCAGCGCCGACGAGGCCCGCGCCGCCGTCAGCGCCCGGTAGATCCCGCGACCACGCCACTCCGGCAGCGTCGACCCGCCCCAGATGCCGGCGAACTCGGTCCCGGGCACCGGTTCGAGTCGACCCGCGGACACGACGGTCCCCGTCGGCTTCGGCGACCCACAGCTCCATGCCGTCATCGAGCGAGAGCCGGCGCAGCAGCGCCTCGGCCACGGCTGCCCCGTCGGCCACGGGGTCCCCGAAGGCTCGCGCGCTCATCGTGGTCATGGCGCGGACGTCGCCCTCGGCGCTGACCCGCCGCAGCGCGACTCCCTCGGGGAGCGGGACCTCGACCGCCAGGCTCTGCGCCGCGCCGATCATGATCGACTCCGGTTCCTCGGCGGTGAAGCCGTGGGCGAGGAGGCTCTGGTGCAGTCCTGGCGCATGGTCGTGCCCACGGGACTTCCACTCCACGCGAGTGATCTCGGGATCCGCTCGATAGTGCGCCAGTGCGGCGCCGACCAGCCGATCGATCTCGTCAGCACCGGCGCCGCCGAGGTCTTGGTAGGTGATGAAGCCGCGGCCACCGGCGAACTGCACCAGCCGCAACGGTCCGAGAGAGTCCACCGAGACCGCGCTCGGTGTCTCCGCATCGGTCCGCAGCTGCTGGTCGTACGCCGAGAGGAACCGGCTCCGCTCATCCATGCCGGTCATGGTCGCCGAGTCCCTGTCCGTGCCGCCATCTGATTCCGGGCACTCCCGCGTTCAGGCGCTCCCGAGCCGCCGGTACAGCTCGATCTCCGTCCTCAGCCGGTACGGGACGGGTGCTCCGAGGACGGCGATCTGTGCGGCGAACCCCTCCAGCGCCGACAGCAGGTCGGCACGCAGCGAGCACTCCACCGAGCTGCGAACTCCGTCGCGATGAGCGGCCCCCAAGCGCGCTCGGGCCAGGGAGACCTCCTGCAGGCACGCGCCGAGGCACTCACGATCACTCGCGCGTACGGTGCCCCTTCGCTCCGGCATCCGCGTCTCCGACCTGCTCCGTCCGCCGGCGCACGGTGTTGACGCCAGGTCGGGCCCGAGCCAGGTACCCAGATCGCCGACGTGCGAACGTCCTGGAGGCACTCGCCACGAGGCGTTGGCGGCGTGCGAGCGAACGCCGCCGATCAGCGGTAGTTGGTGAACTGGACCGCGAAGTCGTAGTCCTGCGCCCGCACCAGCGCCTGCACGGCCTGGAGGTCGTCGCGCTTCTTGGACGACACGCGCAGCTCGTCGCCCTGGATCTGCGCCTTGACGCCCTTGGGGCCCTCGTCGCGGATCAGCTTGGAGATCTTCTTGGCGTCCTCGGAGGAGATGCCCTCCTTGAGCGCGATCGCGATCTTGCTCTGCTGGCCGGACTGGCGCGGCTCGGAGGCGTCGAGGATCTTCAGGCTCTGCTGACGCTTGACGAGCTTGTCCTTGAAGACGTCGAGCACGGCGCTCGCCCGGTCGTCGGCGGAGGCCGAGATCTCGATCGCGTGCTCGCCCTGCCACTCGATGGTGGCGCCGGTGCCCTTGAAGTCGAAACGGGTGGCGATCTCCCGCGCGGCCTGCCCCAGCGCGTTGTCGACCTCCTGGCGGTCGAGCTTGCTGACGATGTCGAACGACGAGTCGGCCATGTCTTCTCCTCTTCGAGCCGGCCCCGCTCGGTCGAGGGGCCTGGCGTTTTCCTGCTGCAGATGTGGCTGCGCTATTGTTTCGCGTTGTCGCCGGACGGCCAAACAGGTTCGTCCGAGACACCCCGGCAGGTTGCCCGAGCGGCCAATGGGAGCGGACTGTAAATCCGTCGGCTTTGCCTTCGCAGGTTCGAATCCTGCACCTGCCACAGAGGGTAGGAGGGCCCCCGATCAGCGACAACGCTAGTCGGGGGCCCTTCGCATTTCGCCCGTCCCTCACCGCCGTCGTCCCCGACGACGGCGGCGAGGGACGGGAGGCCTGCACGCCGGCGCATCAGGGCCGGATCAGGCCTCGGCTCCGGGCGGCGGCCACGGCGGCCGTGCGCGAGTCGACGCCGAGCTTGCCGTAGATGTGCACGAGGTGGGTCTTGACCGTCGCCTGGCTCAGGAACAGGCGCCGGCCGATGTCGGCGTTGGAGAGGCCGTCGGCGACGAGCTCGAGGACCTCGGACTCACGAGGGGTCAGGGCCATACCCGGGGAGCGCATCCGCTCCAGGAGGCGCCCGGCGACCGCAGGCGCCAGTGCCGGCTCGCCCGCGGCGGCGGCGCGGACCGCCGTGGCCAGCTGGTCGGGCGGCGCGTCCTTGAGCAGGTAGCCGCTCGCCCCCGCCTCGATCGCGGCCAGGATGTCGGACTCGGTGTCGTAGGTGGTGAGCACCAGGACGCGGGGGGCTCCGGGGGTCGCGGTGATCGCCGCGGCTGCCTCGACGCCGCCCATCTCCGGGCCGAAGCGCAGGTCCATCAGGACGACGTCGATCCCGCCCTCCGTCGCCCGGGTGACGGCCTCCTCGGCCGTGGCTGCCTCGGCCACGACCTCGAGATCGGGCTCGGCGTTCAGCACCGCCCGCAGCCCCGCGCGGACGACGGGGTGGTCGTCGGCCAGGAGCAGGCGGATCGGCGTCACGGTCGGTCCCCGGGCGCCTCGGGCTCGACGTAGGGGAAGCTGGCCGCCAGCGCGGTCCCCTTCCCGGGCGCGGACTCGACCGCGAAGGAGCCGCCGAGCTCGCGGGCCCGTGCGCCCATGGCTGCCAGGCCGAAGCCGCCGTCCGGGTGCCGCAGGTCGCGTGCGGTCCCAGGATCGAAGCCCACCCCGTCGTCGACCACGTCGAGGCGCACGTGGGTGTCCAGATAGCTGAGGGTCAACCGGGCCCGGTCGGCCCGGGCGTGGCGCACCACGTTGGCCACGCCCGACTGCGCGATCCGCAGCAGCGCGACGTCGTACGACGGGGGCAGCGCGACGGCCTCGCCGTCGACGTCGAGCCGCAGGTCGAGCCCGGTCTGGTCGGCGGTCGTCTCGCAGAGTCGCTGCAGCGCCGCGGGGAGGGTGGCGGTCTCCAGGGCGGCCGGTGCGAGTGCACGGACGACGCGCCGCGCCTCGACCAGGTTGTCCTGAGCCGTCTGCCTGGCGCGGTCGACGTAGGTCGCTGCCACTCCGGGGTCGTCGGGCAGGGCGCGTCCGGCGGCGCGGAGCAGCAGCTGGATGCTGGCCAAGCCCTGGGCGAGGGTGTCGTGGATCTCGCGGGACAGACGCTCGCGCTCGGCGTGCACACCCGCCGTCCGCTCCGCTGCCGCGAGCTCGGCGCGGGTCTCGGTCAGCTCCTCGATGAGTCGTTGTCGCTGCTCGCTCTCCCGGTAGAGCGCGCCGTACCCGAGCACCGTCGCGGTCGCGACGGCGGCACCGAGCACCGGTCCCACGACCGCCGCCGGGGTCGCTCCTTCGTGCCCGGCGAAGCCGAGGATCGCCGCGACCGTCGTGCCGATGACCGCCGCGACCCCGATGGCTGCGGGGAGCAGGTGCAGCTCGAGTAGGAACAGCGGGAAGGCGAGCCAGACGCCGTCCGAGGTGAGCGTCAGCAGCACCAGCCAGGCCGAGAGAAGGACCCCGAGCCAGACCACCGCCCCGGCCCGGGTCGTCCGGACCACGGTCACGGCGGGTCCGATCGCGTAGACGAGGCCGACCAGCAGCGACGCCGCCACCACGGCGGTCGCGCTCGCCTGGTCGCCGGTCAGCGTGCGGCCGACGATGACGACGAGCAGGGTGGCGACCAGCAGGTGCACGCCGGCACGCAGCAGCCGCAGGGGAGCGGACAGGGCATCGGGGTTCACGGCACCGCCAGCGTAGGACGGCCGATCGGGTGCCGCATCAACCAAAGGATGGAGGTCGGCCTCCGCCCTCCGCGCTGCTGAGATCGACCGGCAGCCCGATGGGTCGGGCGTCGCGTCGGACCACCCTGGTCAGTGCTGGCACCCGGCCGGCCCGGACAAGAGGAGTCGAGACGGTCGTGTACGTCGCCTGGAGAGACCTGCGGTTCGCGCGAGGGCGGTTCGCCCTGATGGGGGTGGTCGTCGTGCTCATGACGCTGCTCGTCGTGCTGCTGTCCGGCCTGACGGCCGGCCTGGGGCGCGAGAGCACCTCGGCCATCGCGGACCTGTCCGCCGATCACCTGGCCTTCTCGGCCCCGGCTGCGGGGGAGCAGGTCTCCTTCGCCGACTCGAGCGTCGACGAGTCGCAGTCGCGTCGCTGGGCGCGGGTGCCGGGCGTCGAGCGCGCCGAGCCGGTCGGCATCGGCACCACCGAGGCCGTCGTCGGGACGGCGACGGCCGCGGTGTCGGCCTTCGGCGTCGACCCCGGCTCCGGGCTCGTGCCGGGTCGCGACGACGTCGCTGCCGGAGAGGTGGTGCTGTCGACGGGCGCCGCGGAGGCGCTCGGCGCCGGCCCGGGTGACCGGGTCGACGCCGCAGGTCGGACCATGAGCGTGGCCGCGGTCAGCGGCAGCGACTCCTTCAACCACACCCCGGTGATGTGGACCAGCCTCGACGACTGGCGTCAGCTGACCCGGTCCGATCCCGGCGCGGCTACCGTCATCGCGCTCACCGAGGACGGTGCCGATCTCGCGCACGCGGACGCACAGCTCGGAACGGCGACGGTCGGCCGCGAGGCGGCGTTCGAGGCGATCGGGTCCTATCCGTCGGAGAACGGCTCGTTGCAGCTGATGCGCCTCATGCTCTTCGGCATCTCGGCGCTGGTGGTCGGCGCGTTCTTCACGGTCTGGACGATCCAGCGCACCGGCGACATCGCCGTGCTCAAGGCCCTCGGAGCGAGCAGCGCCTACCTGGTCGGGGATGCGCTCGCGCAGGCGCTCGTGGTGCTCGTGGGCGGGACCGTGCTGGGAGCTGCGGCGGCGGCCGGCATCGGCGCGCTGGCGTCGGGATCGGTGCCCTTCGTCCTCAGCACCGGGTCCGTCGTGGTGCCTGCCGTGGTCATGGTCCTGCTCGGCGGCCTGGGTGCCGCGTTGTCCGTCCGTCGGGTCACCTCGGTCGACCCGCTGATCGCCCTGGGGAGTGCTCGATGAGTCTTGTCCTGTCCGACGTCACCCTGACCTATCCCGACGGCCAGAGCCGCCTGACGGCGCTGGACCGGGTGAGCCTGACCGTCGACGCCGGGTCCACCGTCGCGGTGGTCGGGCCCTCCGGCTCCGGCAAGTCCAGCCTGCTCGCCGTCGCCTCGACGCTCATCACGCCCGACGATGGCGAGGTCCACGTCGCCGGCGTCAGCACCTCCGGTCTCAGTCGGGCGCAGACCACTGCGCTGCGGCGGGACCGGGTCGGCATCGTCTTCCAGCAGCCGCACCTGCTCGCCTCCCTCACGGCTCTCGAGCAGCTCCAGGTCGTCGATCACCTCTCGGGCGGGTCGGCTCGCGCGGCCCGACCGCGCGCCGAAGACCTCCTCGAGGCGGTGGGTCTGGGTGGCCAGGGGCACCGCCGTCCGCACCAGCTCTCCGGCGGTCAGCGGCAGCGGGTGAACATCGCGCGTGCCCTGATGAACAGGCCGGCCGTGCTCCTGGTCGACGAGCCCACCAGCGCGCTCGACCAGGAGCGTGGCGCCGAGATCGTCGACCTGCTCACCGATCTCACGCGGGAGCGCGGCACCGCCACGCTGCTGGTGACCCACGATCTCGACCACCTCGCCCGCGTCGACGGGACGGTCGAGATGGTCGACGGTCGCCTGCGCGCCGGTGCGCGGTCCCGATGACGGAGCCGCAGGTGTGGACCTCCAGTCCGACCCACGGAAGCATGACGCCATGCGGACGCTGACCTTCGCCATGAACGTGAGCCTGGACGGCTACACCGCCGGTCCGGGCGACGACCTCGGCTGGGGCGTCCCGAGCGACGAGCTCTTCCAGTTCTGGTCCGACCGGGTCGCGGCGACCGGTCTGGCGCTGTACGGACGCAGGCTCTGGGAGGCGATGAGCTCCCACTGGCCGACCGCCGACCAGCAGCCGGGCGCCACGCCGGCCGAGATCGAGTTCGCCCGCCGCTGGCGGGACATGCCGAAGGCGGTGTTCTCGTCGACGGACATCGCGGTCGACTGGAACGCCCGCCTGGTCACCGGCGACGCTGTCGCCGAGATCGCGCGGCTGAAGGCCGAGGGCGGCGACCCCATGGACATCGGCGGCGCCACGCTCGCCGCGGCAGCCATGCGGGCCGGGCTCATCGACGAGTACGTGCTGCTCACCGCCCCCGTCCTCGTGGGCGGCGGCACGCCGTTCTTCACCGCCCTGGACGGCCGGGTCGACCTGGACCTGGTGGAGACCCGGTCGTTCCCGGGCGGAGTTCTCCTGACCAGGTACGAGACGAGGCGCTGAGCTCCGAGGCCCGAAGCCCCGTTGGTCGCTCCCGTCAGTCGTTGTCGTCGCGCTGGCCGGCCTTGCGGCGCTCGAGCAGCCAGTGAACCTCGTGGGTCTCGGGGTTCCGCCACTCGCGCATCCGGTAGTCGTACCCGGGGAGCAGCACGATCGGGATCGGGTCGGGCGACGCGGGGGCGACTGCGCCCACCACGATCTTCGCTCCGGCCGGGATGAAGGGCGATTGCGCGGGAACCGGCCCGGTGATGATCTCGACGGGCTCGCCGTAGGGACGCGGCATGCGGCGACGGTACCCGAATGGGCGGCTATCCGGGACCATTGGCCCTATAGAATCGAAATAGAACTCTCATAAAGTGGTGATACGGCGCGAGCCATCCGGGCGCGCGTACCTGATCCGTCGTCCCCGACGGGAAAGCACCACCGTCATGAGCGTGCACCGACCATCCGCCAGCCTCCAGCCACCCGTGCCACAGGTCGCCGTGATCAGCCCGCACCCGGTGGTCGTCGAAGGGTTCCGGGCGATGCTCGGCCGGCACCCGGGACGGATCGCGGTGGCGCGGGACGACGAGCCGGTGGCCGAGGTCGACGTCATCCTGTACGACGTCCTCGGCCTGGTCGACGCCGACGGAGCGGACCTGGACAGGCTGGTCGGGCACCCGCGCTGCGTCGTGCTCGCCGTCGGCCGGGACCTCTGCCCGCCTCTCCTCGACCGGGCGACGGCGCGCGGCGTGGACGGATCCGTCTCGGCGGCGATCGGCCACCGGGAGCTGGTCGCGCTGGTCGAGCGGGCGTTGGCCGAGCGAGGTGAGGTCGGCGATGCGGCCGTCCCCGCGGCGACGTCGTCCCAGCCCGGCATCGCGCGGACCGCGGACGAGGTCTCCCTCACGAGGCGCCAGGCGGAGATGATTGCGCTGCTCGTCGCCGGCTACAGCAACAAGGAGATCGCGCGCCGCAGCTCCGTGAGCGTCAACTCGGTGAAGACCCACCTGCGCAGCGCCTACCGGAAGCTCGGCGTGCGCAGCCGGGCGGAGGCCGCCGTCTGGGCGGTGCGGCAGGGCCTCGTCCCGGAGCCCGGGCCGGCCGATGACTGACCCGTCGACGAGGCCGGAGGGCCCCCGCCGTCACGTCCTCCGGGAGGGCGGCCGGTGGCGCCTGGTGGAGGAGCTGCCGCCCGAGCCGAGGCCGTCGCTCCTCCGGGACCTCCGAGAGCGCCTCGCCCGGCGACGCCCGCCCCCGGACGCCTGACGCGAGACCTCCACAGCACCCCGACGATCAGGTGTCGAGGAGCAGCGTGTCCAGGCCGCGGGTGAGGCCGGTGCGGCCGGACACGGTGCGCACGGCGAGCAGCGTGCCGCCGACGTACGGCGTGGGCGTGCCGCCCGCATCGTGGCGGATCGACAGCCGCTCGTCGGGCAGCGCGAAGAGGACCTCGGTCGAGACGACGAAGCTGGGCAGCCGCAGCGAGTGGACCTGGGTGCCCGCGATCGTGGTTCCGCGGGCCTCGGCGGCCCCGCGGGTCTGCTCGGGTGGCACGTCGACGGCGTTCGGACGCACCTCCGCCAGCCGTTCGGCGAGCTCGCGCGCCGTCCCGCTGGGAGCGTCGGGCTTGCCGGCCGACGCGTAGTCGATGACCTCGCGGTGGGGGAGGTGGCGCGCCACGAGCAGGGCCGCCGCCTGCGCCATCGCCGCTGTCAGCGAGAAGTTGCCGGCGGCGACGACGCCCACGCCGGCGTCGGTGGCGAGTCGATCGATCTCGGCGAAGTCGTCGGCGCTCAGGCCCGAGGTCCCGATGACGACCGCCACTCCCTGCTCGAGAGCCGCGAGCGTGTTGCCGAGCACGGCCGTGTCGGAGGTGTAGTCGACGAGCACGTCGACGCCCTCGAGCGCCTCCGGCACCGAGCCGAGGACCGGCACGTCCAGGGGGTCGCCACCCCAGGCGATTCCGAGGTCCAGCCCGGCCGCGGAGCGGCTGACCGCACTGCGCAGCACCAGGTCGTCGGCGGCCAGGACCGCCTCGGCGATCGGTCGCCCGGTCCAGCCCGTGGCGCCCGCGACGGACACCGTGGTCGTCATGGAACGACGGTACCGGGGCGGGGCCACCCCAGATCAGGTGACACCGGCGGTATTGCCTAGGCAGAACCTAGGTACGGCGTGTACAAAGTGGCGGTGACCCCTCTTTCTCCGCGGCGCCTCGCCGCTTCCGCCCTCGCCGTCGGCACGACCGCGGTGCTCACGATCGCGTCGCTCTCGGTGCCCGCTGCCCACGCGGACGACGCCGGGACCTTCACGGTCGTCGGCACCAGCGACGTGTTCGACTCCAACCTGGTGCAGACGATCCTGGAGCCGGGCTTCGAGGCGGCGTACCCGCAGTACAACCTCCAGTACGTCAGCAAGGGCACGGGCGCGGCGATCGCCTACGCGCAGGCCGGTACGGCGAGCGCGCTGATCGTGCACGCCGCCGCGCTGGAGAACCAGTTCGTCGCGGACGGCTACTCGCTGGAGCCCTACGGGCGGGCCATCTTCTGGGGCGACTACGTGCTGCTCGGCCCCGCGAACGACCCGGCCGGGGTGCTCTCGGGCGACTCGTCGTACGACATCCGCCACGCGTTCGGGAAGGTCGCCGCGGCCGGTGCCGCCGGCCACGCGACGTTCGTGTCGCGCGGCGGCACCCCGGGCACCACCGTCCAGGAGCACGCGATCTGGGCTGAGACGACCGGCGTCCAGACCTGCGACGTCTCGTCGGCCAACGGCGGCGGCACCTCGCCCAGCACCGCGACCGGTGCGTGCGCCAACCCGATCGCGCTTCCGGACTGGTACAAGGCCACCGGCCTGACCCAGGGCCCGAACGTCATGAACGGCGACGTGTGCAACTACCCCAACGGTGGCTGCTACGTCTTCACCGACCGCGGCACGTTCCAGTACCTGCAGTCCAAGGCGCAGGTGAGCAACCTGAAGCTCATGACCCGCCCGAGCGCGACGCACGACGCGGCGCTCGCGAACCTCCTGGTGAACTCGTTCCACGCCTACGGCATCAACCCGGCCAAGTTCTCCGACCCCAGCGTCCAGATCAACACCTCCGCGGCGACGGCGTTCCTCGAGTGGATCACCTCTCCGGCGACGCAGGCGCGGATCGGCGCCTTCCTGCAGGCCGAGACCGCCGGTGACCCGCCGTTCCTGCCGTCGGCCGCGCCCGCACTCGCGGTCACGTCGCAGCTGCCCGCCGTGGTCCCCGCGGGCACGCCGATCACCGTCACCGGAACGGTGAAGAACAAGGTGCCCGGCACCCCTGTGCTGGACAACGTCCCGGTCAAGCTCCTCGCGCGACCGGCGTCGGCACCGGCCGCGACGCCGACGCCGGTGGCCACCGGCGTCACCAACGCCGCCGGGCAGTTCTCGATCGCGTACACGCCGACCTCCAACCAGCTCTACAGCGTGGCGACCGACGACATCACCAAGATCGAGAACGCCGCGCTCGACCCCGACTTCGGCGACATCCTGCAGGGGACGACCACCGAGGCCGGCACCACCAAGGTGAAGAGCACCGTGGCGGTCAAGAAGGCGCGACTGCTCGGCAGGCACCACCGCAAGCTCACGGTGCGCGGCTCCGTCGCGCCCGGTGCGACCGGCCAGACCGGTCAGGTCGTGCTGTACGCCGCCCACCCCGGCAAGAAGCTGAAGGCGGTCAAGAAGCTCCGGCTCAAGGCGGGCGCGACCCGGTACGAGGTCTCCAAGCTCCTCAAGCGCGGCACGTGGCGCTTCCAGGTCCGGTACCTCAACCCGGGCATCGTCGAGACCAGCAAGACGACGGTGCAGAGGGTGCGGATCCGCTGACCCCGACGACCATCACAGCTCGCCTGACGCGGACGCTCCTGGCCCTCGGGCTGGGGGCGTCCGTGCTGGTGCTCGCCCCGGCCGGCGCCGCAGACGCCTGCCAGTGCATCGACGTCACCGTGCTCGGGGCCGACGGAGGCGTCGTCTACACGCGTTCGGTGAGCGCGGCCGAGGTGGCGACCTGGGCCGACCAGCCGCCCACGTCGTACGACGACCCCTCGGGCCGGACCATCGAGGTCCCCCAGGCACTTCCGGTGCGGTCCCTCATCGAGCAGCTCGCTCCCGAGGACGGCGGGCTGGCCGTCGACGGCGTCAGCTTCGTCGAGATCGCGTCGGCCAACGGCTCGAGCGTGCTCGACCGGGCCCGACGGCAGCTCGCCGACGACGGGAACCCGTACGCCGTCGGGCACCTGCCCGCGTTCTACCCCGCCGGCGGCGGCATGGCCTACATCAGGCAGTCGACCGGTGCCGAGTACCCGCAGGACCAGGCCCTCCTGCAAAGCCCGGACGGGCGGCCGCTGACGATGACCGTCCACACCAGCGGCGCGCTGCTGGCCACGACGATCAGCGCCGACCCGACGACCGTGGCCGTGGGCGAGCCCGTGACGTTCCTCGCCGACGTCCAGGCCACGGCGGCGTCGCTCACCTACACCTGGCACTTCGGCGGCGTCGACGTCGCCACGCCCGCGAACCGTGCGACGTACTCCTGGGCCACGCCCGGGCTCTACAAGGTCGCGCTGGACGTGCACGGCGCGGACTCGTCGGCGGGGCGCTCGAACGCGCTGGTCGTGAGCGTCACGGGGCCGTCCCCGTCGACGGCGCCCAGTCCCACGCCGACGCCGACCGGGCCGGCCGTGCCCGGAGCCACCGGCGGCACGCACAACCCGACCACAGGCCCGCGCGACGGCGGCGGCAGCAGACCGTCGGCGAC
>Ga0164308_10000876_pt1 | contig 16243 bp, 15 predicted proteins | sample Whisoiple_246_MG_FD_109983 | JGI IMG/M metagenome (GOLD analysis project Ga0164308, IMG submission 109983) | Soil microbial communities amended with fresh organic matter from upstate New York, USA - Whitman soil sample_246_MG | ecosystem: Environmental > Terrestrial > Soil > Unclassified >...
CCCTCGGGGTCCGCCGTGATCATCACTCGCGTGAGATCGGCATAGAGGTGAAGGGTCGAACTTTCTGCGACCCACCGCCACGGTTGGCTGTTGTGAAGCGATGGAGCACGGCAGGCCAGCCCGACTGCATCCATGACCACGGCGAAATCCGGTATCTGCTCGGTCACACACATCACCTCGTATATTCGGTGGATTTGACGCTAGCCGGTCGAGACGCCACAGGTTGCAGGCGAAAGGCCCCGCAGTGAGGGACTTTCGGCCCGAAGTGCGGACATTGCCACCGTTAAGGACGACGTCGCGGCAACGTGATTTGATCGTGCGTACGAGCCGACTGCTGAAGTCCCTCAGGTCCGGGTCTTTAGGCCCTCTCCAGTTTGGTCGGGGTAAGGCACTCTGAGAGAACATGCAATTACTTCAGAGGTAGGCGAATGAGCGCTCATTTCCCCGCTGTCGAGACGGTCCGGTCGGCCATGATGTTGGCGGCCCGAGCGCCGTCGGTTCATAACTCACAGCCGTGGCTGTGGCGGGTAGGCAACTACAGTCTCCATCTCTATGCCAACCGAGACCTACACCTGCCCCACGTCGACCCGGACGCCCGCGACATGATGCTCAGCTGCGGGGCATCCCTGAACCATTGCCAAGTCGCCTTCGCCGCACTGGGTTGGCAGTCCAAAGTCCGTCGCTTTCCCAATCCGGATGATCCGAATCACCTGGCGGTCATCGAGCTTCACCGATCCCCGGCCTCCGAAGCGGACATCGCTTTGGCTGCCGCGATCCCTCGGCGCCGTACCGACCGCAGGCACTACACGTCGTGGACTGTCCCACAGGGTGACATCTCGATGATGGGCGCTCGAGCGGCACGCGCCGGCGTGATGCTTCGACGAGTTGACGCGCTGACCAGCCTGCGGCGCCTCATCGTTGAGGCTGCGCGGCTTCACAACACCGACTTTGAGTACCTGACCGAGCTATCCACCTGGAGTGGACGCTATGCCTCCATTGCCGGTGTCCCGGCCCGCAGCACTCCTGAACCCGATACGGACGCCGCGCTGCCCGCACGGTCATTCGCGGGGCCGGGACTGGCGCAGACGCCGGACGGCGCCGCAGCCGATGACAATGCGGTCGTGGTTGCCCTCGGCACCGCTGATGACGACGAGCTTTCGTGGTTGCGCGCCGGTGAGGCGACCAGCATGGTCCTGCTCACTGCAACGGCATCGGGGCTCGCCAGCTGTCCGATCACGGAGCCGCTCGAGATTGCGGAAACCCGGACCCAGGTTGCGAAGGACGTGTTCGGCGCCGACGGATATCCACAGATGTTGCTGCGTATTGGCTGGGCGCCGGTCAATGCCGACCCGTTGCCCGCCACGCCGCGCCGGCCGTTGAGCGACGTCGTGACCTGGCTGGACGGCTCGCCTTTCGGCTAGGCGCCAACTCGCACGGCGCACGTCACTTCTTCACGAGAGTGGCGGCTTCGATGGCATCGATGTCGACTTCGACGCTGAGCACCGACCCGTCGCGGTGCTGGGTCATCGGCCAGCCGGCGTCGTGCAGTACCCGTCGCATGGCATAGTTTTCGAAAAGCACGTCGGCGACGAAGCGATGCTGGCCGGCATCCCTTGCGATATGCCCGAGTGCCTTCAACAAGGCGGTGCCAACCCCCCGCTCGTGTTGTTCGTGTGCGACAACGACCGCGATCTCGCATTCACCCGGTCGGCTCAGCTCGGCATAGTTGGCGACGCCGATCAGCTCGCCTGATTCGAAGGCCCCGAGCGCCACGATTCCGTCCGCAGGCGTAGTCAGTGACAGTACCCACTCTCCGATGTAGGTCGGGTGGACCGTGAAGAACCGCTGATAGCGTTCCTCGGCGCTGAGGTAGAGGGCCAGGGAGATGACGGCGTCATAGTCTTCGGGGTGAAGGGTTCGCAGCGTAGCCTCGGCGCCGTCGACAAGTCTTGCGGCGACAAGGAACTCACCTTGCACTGGCATCAGCGCGCTACCATCACCGAGCACTCGCCGTGCGGGAGAAGTGGTCGCTCGTGCGGCCCGACGATCAGCGAGAGCTGGTCGGCGTCGTCAGCGCCCACCACTGCGAGCAGGACGTCATCGCGGTATCCGGCGAGGAATTGAGGGAGGCTCCCGCCAGTGGACACCGCGCGGATGTGCAAGTCGGGAAAGCGCTCTCGCCAATTTTCAACGCGGCCATCGAGCAAGTCATAAGACAATCCGCCGAGTTCACTGTGCCACGTGCCGACAGCAAGCACGGGTGCATGCCGCAGGCGGGCTTCGTCGAGGGCGCGAGCGACCACCAGTTCGTTGTCGGGTCGCTCGTCGACACCCACGACGATCCACTGGCTCGAGTGGCCGGACCCGATATCCGACTTGTATCTGACTACCACGACCGAACAATGGGCTTTTTCAGCCACCGTGGCCGCGGTGGACCCCAGCAACCGCTTTGCGACCCATCCGATCCCTACAGATCCGACATACAGCATCGAAGCGGACATGGATTCGGTAATCAGAGCGTCTTCAACTGAGTCCCAAAGAAGCTCAGCTTCGACCTTGACATTCTTGCCGGCGGCTGTGACCAACGACGATGCATCGCGCAGCGAGGTCTCGCCGTATTCGATCTCCGGGTCTAGCGCTTCGGCGGACGCGAAAGGTGGGCGGCGCATACCCGTTACATGCAGCAGGCGCAGTGGCACGTCTCGGCCGACCGCCTCATCGACCGCCCAGAGGGCGGCGTCCAGTGCCGCCTCCGAACCATCGATGCCGACTACGACCGGATGGATGTTCGCCGTGTTGGTCATCGTGGATCCTTTTCGGGCTTGCTCCGCGCTGGGCGTTGACTGTCACCACGCTATGCGCCCAGGAGGCGGGCCGATGGTGGCGTTGGTCCCCGGGGAGGGGGACTTAAGCCCTTGCGCGGACCGTGACAGGAGTCAACGGATTTGCAGCACTTCGCTCAGCGGACGCCGCGGAGTGCGAGGGGTAGCGGCACTGGTCTCAAGAGCGCATCCAACGCGGACCAGCACCTGTGGTTCGGCGCGGCGGCCGGTGAGGCGGCGCACTGCCTCGCGACCTTCGTGCCACTCGATCATGTGGGTGAGGGGACAAGTCGCGAACCCTGCTGCGGTGCATTCCAGCAATACGCGAGATAGCGCTTCACCGCATTTCAGTGTGCTTTTGCGGCTATCGTCGAAAGTCGACAAGACAAGTACCTTCGAGTGATCACGATCGACTTGAGAGCTGCGGTCACCGCCTCTGTAGACGGGAAAAGCACGCGCAACATCTACGCGTCGAGCCTCGGCGGACGAGGGTAACGCACTCTGTGGGATCCCGTCGCCTACGTGAGAATGACCTGTCCACCACAGCAATTCGTACTGGTATGAAGCATCATCACGACGGTGCTGCTCGGTTCGCCGCGACACGTCGGCGAGCGCAGGACGCCCGCTATCGTCGATTACGTCGAGGTGCACGGCGTCGCCGTCGAGAATTGTCCGGAGTTGCTGCTCCAGGTCCGCCCACGGCTCGGGCGGCGCGAGCGGCAAGCGGTTTGTTTGCCGGCGCATGATCGCCTCACCCAGGGCACGTCGGGGGTTAGCGTTCGACTGCGGTTCGAACGTCGCAGACGCCACGTGGTTGTGATCATGTGGATCGGGGAATCTGTCGATGGTGACATGCCACCCCGCCGCCGCAGACGCCACCTCCAGGTGGTCTAGCGCTGCGCCACATGACAGAAGCACCTCCTGGCCGGTGACGTCTGTGTGATGTCCAACGCGTTTGCGATCTGCGATCAGGTGTAACACTCCGTCGTCGAAAATCCACTTCCACGGTTGGCTGTTGTGCAGCGACGGTGCGCGACAGGCTAATTCGACCATCGCGGATACCTGCTCGATACTAACGGCGTTCGGCGGTGTCACTTGAACCGTCATGATGTCCTCCGGTGATAGCTGCACGCGCCGCTGTTATCTGAACGTACTGCCGTCGGCGGGCGCGGCTTAGGGTCGTTGGTTTCATCCGGGTGGGACGAAAGTCACAGCGGCGCCCACGTGCGGTGCGTACGGGATGACCTGTGCCCGTCACCCAGGGCCTTTGGGCCCTAATCGACCGGTATATGCCGAGCTCACGATGGAACTGAATATCGCCATGCGTAGTCGCTACAGGAGATTGCTATGGACACCTTCACGATCGAGGCTCGGCGCAGCTGGTTGATCCGGGTACTCGGCGGCAGTCCACTGGTGCGCAGCGCCGATCGGATAGAGGCCTGGTCATATGTGATGGCAGCCCTGATTCTGGCCGTGGCAACGCCATTCATCTGTGCCTTCGGGACGTCATTGCAGGACAGCCGCGCTCGGACATATGCAGACGAAGCGATGCATCGACACTTGACGACGGCTACTGCGATCGAAGAGGGCAATCTAGTAGCCGATTACAACGGTGTCTGGTACACAGTTCGGGCGAAGTGGAACCGTTCCGGTCAGGATCACCTCGACGTCGTGGAATGGCCCGGTCTTGCGAAAATTGGCGATGAGCAGCGCATCTGGGTCGACGACAGTGGCCAGCCTGCGCGGCCATCGACGCCTCCCAGCCGCGCGACGCTTGACGCGTGGGCATTAGCTCTGACTGGCTGGGTCATGTTGCTCAGTGCAGTCGCTGGGACTCAATGCGCCATCCGGTGGTGGCTTGACCGCAGTCGACTCACACGGTGGGAACTGGAGCTCCAGGGACTTCTGGAGGGCGGTGGCCGGAAGGAATCTCAGTGATGAGCCACACGCCTTCCCGCCGTCGCAGACCGGCAATCAGTTCTCGTACTTCGCAACGAAAGTGAGTCAGTAGATGTCCACCTCAACACATACCGGCATACTCGTCGGCGTCGATGGTTCCCCGCCGTCGAAAGTCGCTGTCGACTGGGCGGCCCGAGAAGCATCAATGCGTGATCTACCGCTCACCATCCTCTACGTCAGTCCTTCACCCATAGTGGCCGCTGACATCCCAATGCCGGTGACTCTCACGGAGCGTTTGGAGAAGCACGGACAGAGTGTGCTGCGCGCGGCGCGAAGCACCGCGGAGGACGCCATCGAGGCCAATTCAATAAGAATTGACACCGAGATGGTCAGCGCCGCGGTATTACCCACGCTGATCGACCGGTCCAAGGACGCCGACATGATCGTGGTGGGCTGCCGGGGGCTCGGAGCTATCGGGCGGCGGCTGCTTGGCTCTGTCAGCTCGGGGCTCGTTCACCATGCCCACTGTCCGGTCGCGATCATCCACGACGAGGATCCGATGATGCCGCATCCGTCCAAGGCACCCGTGGTGGTCGGTATCGATGGTTCGCCGGCTTCCGAGCAGGCGACGGCAATCGCCTTCGAGGAGGCCTCGCGCCGAGGCGTTGACCTTGTCGCGGTGCACGCCTGGAGCGACTTCTCGGCCTTCGATTTACCTCCCGAGGGTTGGGACGAACTCGAGAAGCACGCCGAAGAGACGCTGGCGGAACGGCTCGCCGGGTGGCACGAGCGCTATCCCGACGTCAGCGTGCGGCGTGTCGTTTCACCTGACAGGCCCGGGCATCAGCTTCTCGAACAGTCAGAGTCGGCGCAGTTGACGGTTGTCGGCAGCCATGGCCGAGGTGGATTCGCTGGGATGCTGCTGGGGTCGGTCAGTTCGGCTGTAGCGCAATCGGCCCGCATGCCTGTGATCGTCGCTCGACAGTCCTGAGGTCGTTGGGCGGACGGGCGTCAGTCCTCCGAGCGGCGGTGGGACTGATCGAGCTTCGACACGAACACCGCCGCCTGGGTGCGACGCTCCATGCCGAGTTTCGCCAGCAGGCGGGAGACGTAATTCTTGACCGTCTTCTCTGCGAGGAACATCCTCGCCGCGATCTGCTTGTTGGTCAGTCCCTCGCCGAGTAGATCGAGCAGCGTCCGTTCCTGATCACTCAGTGCGGCGAGCGGGTCGGACTTTTCGACATTTCCGCGAAGCTTGGCCATCAACGCCGCGGCTGCCCTGTTATCCAGAAGCGAACGGCCCGCACCTACCTCTTTGATGGCCTGCGCCAGTTCCATGCCCTTGATGTCCTTGACGACGTATCCGCTGGCGCCGGCCAATATCGCGTCCAGCATGGCTTCGTCCGACGTAAACGACGTGAGCATCAGGCAACGCAGATCCGGCAGCCGGGACAGCAGATCTCGGCATAGTTCTATGCCGTTGCCGTCCGGCAGCCGGACATCGAGCACTGCGACGTCGGGCTGAAGAGCCGGAATCCGTGCCATAGCCTGAGATACCGACCCGGCCTCGCCGACGACCTCGAGCTCGGGGTCGGCGCTCAGTAGGTCGATCAGTCCACGCCGGACGACCTCGTGGTCATCGACGAGGAAGACTTTCACCATGTGAGGGCCCTCCGTCGCTCGTGGGACATGCCGGATGCAAAGCTCACAATACGTTGCGCGATTGGCAGACCAGCACAGAACAACCGGCCTGGTGCAGCGTCGCATAGCCGGGGGGACCGACCAACTCCCGGATCCCGTCAGCGCGTTCATGCCCTATCACGAGCAGTTTGATAGAGCCTGCCTCCCTCGCGAAGTAGTTCAAGGCGCTGCCGTGGACGGCGACCGCCTCCACGTCGAGGTCGGGGTAGCGTCTCCTCCACTCGTCCAAGCGGCGGTCAAGCCGGGCCCTCGCCAGCCGGTTGCCGTCGGCGACTGCGTTGGGCGCATGAATGTCGGTGTACCGCGAGTGCCACGTAGTCAGCACGCGCAGTGGCAATTCGCGAAGTCGCGCCTCCTCCAGGGCGCACAGCAATACTGCGTCCAGTGTCGAGAACCCATCTAGTTCTGCGACCACCCAGCCCTGGTGTGCCCGGTGCGAGTCGAACCCGTGGACGATAGCAACCGGGCAATGCGATGCGGTGGCCAATGCCGCTGCGGTGGAACCGATCCGGCCCTGGCCGCTGTGTTTCAGACCGAGGGAGCCGACGCACAACAATGCTGCCGAACGTGAGGATTCGACCAAAGCGCGCGTTGGGGTCTTCTGGAGGATTTCGATCTCGATCTTGACAGGCTTGTCCGTTGACTCGACCGCCATGAACGCCTGTCTGACAGCGATTTCCGCCGTTGCGAGTGCGCGTGCCGCATCCCCGGGATCAGCGTCGGGGTGGCTGTCGGGATCGATGGCATACACCAGCCTCAAGGGGATATCTCGACTGACGGCCTCATCGACTGCCCAGAGGGCTGCGCCAACCGCGGATCGTGACCCGTCGACGCCGACGACGACTGCCGGGGAGGGTGCGTAGTGGTCGTGCATTGCCGGCCTCCTGCGAGTCGTAGGTGTCAGTGATTTCTTGGTCGGATCTGGAAAACCTGGTCAAGAGGCCGCCGGGGGGTGAGGGGCGGTAGATCTTCGACGTCTGGAGCAAGCCCGACGCGCACCAGGACTTGCGGAGTCACGGTCTGGTCAATCAGCGCCGCGACGAGGTTCCTGCCGGCATGTTGTTCGGTGATGTGCGTCAGCGTGCATGTTGCCAAGCCGGCCATTGTCGCTTCGAGCAACAGCGCAGAGAGCATCTCGCCGCACCGAAGCACGTCGCGTCGGTCGTTGTTGTAGGTCGACAACACGACGACCTTGGAGTGGTCGTCACCGAAGCCGACGCGCCTGTCGGACGCCGCGATGACGGGGAAGTTGCGTCCGATATCGACTCGTTCATTTTCCTCGGCAGACACCAACGCGCTTGGCGGGATGCCCTGTTTTGTGTCGTACGGGTTTGTCCACCGCGACAGTTCGGAGTGGTATGAGGAGTCGTATAGGCGCCAGAGTTCGCTGAACTGAGACGCTTCCGCCAGCTCCGGACGAAATTCGTCGGGGATGACGTCCAGTCGCACCCCGTCAATCGAGACGGCACTTTTCAACCGAACCTCAACCTGTTTCCAGTCCGGTGGCTCGGCATAGGGCAACCGGTCAGTGCGACGTAGAAGTATTGCTTGCGCACGCTGACGATGGCCGTCGGTGACGAACTCGATCGGAGTGAAGTCGACCGACGCGAGCAGCAGGGGATTGTTGGGGTTGGGGAATCGATCGACATTGGCTATCCATCCTGCGGCGGCCATCGCCACCCGGAAGTGGTCGAGCACGGCGCCGCAACCAAGCAGTGCCTCCCTGCCGGAGCGGTCAGTCGCGTACAGGACGCGGTCTTTGTCCTCATAGAGGTGGACGACGTTGCCCTCGAGTACCCAACGCCAGGGCTGGCTGTTGTGCAGCGACGGCGCGCGGCAGGCCAGTGTCAGCGCTTGTTCGATTACTTCGGAATCGACCATGGTGTCTCGCATATGGCCAGCTTGCAGGCCTCTCCCGGCGTCGCGGCAGGGTCTATGGTCCCCAGGTGGGGGCCTTAGGACCCTGGTGTGATGAATGGTGGACCGCCGATCGTGGGGGGCATGACGGCGATGGCAGGGGACCTCGACGCCCAGGTGCACGAGACACACACGGGCGTGGTCATCTTGCTCGGCGATAAGGCGTACAAGGCCAAGAAACCGGTGGTTACCGACTTTCTCGACTTCAGCACCCCCGAAAGTCGCCAACATGCCTGCGAGCGCGAAGTAATTCTCAATCGGCGGCTCGCCCCGCAGGGTTATCTCGGTGTGGGCCAGTTCGTCGGTCCGGCAGGCGAGCCATCGGAACCAGTGATCGAGATGCGCCGCTACCCCGACTCCACCCGGCTCGCATCACTTGTCGAAGCCGGCGAGCCGGTGCTGCAGCACCTCTGCGTCATCGCCGAGATGCTCGCACAATTCCATCGAGAAGCCACGCGAGGGCCGGCCATCGACGCCGAAGGAAGACCTGACGCGATTTCGGCACGATGGCACCAGAATCTCGCTGAGTTGGAGCAGCATGGAAGAGGCATCCCCGAGCGAGGCTCGGTCGCCCAGCTGACGAGACTGGTCGACCAGTTCATCGCCGGTCGTGCCGCCCTTTTCGAGAAGCGCCTGGGCGAGGGACGCATCATCGACGGACATGGCGATCTGCTCGCCGACGACATCTTCTGCGTGGCAGAAGGACCGGCGCTATTGGACTGCCTGGAGTTCGACGACCAACTTCGCTACGTCGACGGCATCGACGACGCGGCGTTTCTCGCCATGGATCTGGAGTTTCTCGGTCGCGCCGATCTCGGCGACGCCTTCATCGACGAATACCGTCGCCGCGCCGACGATCCCGTACCTAGTTCGCTAACTCACTTCTACATCGCCTACCGGGCTGTCGTCCGCGCCAAGGTCGACTGCATCCGAGTTAGTCAGGGACATCAGGACGCTCGTGCGCATGCGCGCCGACACATCGACATCGCGCTCAAGCGTCTCCGTACGGCCACCGTGCGCCTTGTCCTCGTCGGTGGCGGTCCCGGCACCGGCAAGACGACCCTATCGAGGGGTTTGTCCGAACGAGTTGATGCACACGTGATCTCGACTGACGACACACGCAGGCAGTTGCAGCAGGCCGGTTGTCTTTCGGGTGCGGCCGGCGAACTCGATCAGGGCCTGTACTCCCGCGAGAACGTGGCAAAGGTCTACGACGAGGTGCTTCGGCAAGCTGGACTGCTATTGCGACGCGGTACGTCGGTGATTCTGGACGGGACCTGGCGTGATCAGCGTCAGCGCGAACGAGCCAGGAAGCTGGCGGCGGACAACGCCGTCCCCCTGGTCGAACTGACTTGCACACTCCCACTCGAGGCCGCGGCTGCGCGGATAGTAGACCGGACCGAATCCTCCTCTGACGCAACACCGCAGATCGCAGCTGCGCTGGCAACCGATCAATCGCTGTCGTCTAGCGAATATCACATCGACACCCGCCAGCCGCTGGCTGACTCCGTCGCGGAGGCACATCGGATATGTTGTCTCGCGATCTAGTCGACCTCGTCCACGCCGCAATACTTCTGGGGTCCGCGACTGGATCAGAAGCGCTCGCGCAAGCCCACGCGTCGAAGAGCGATACATGACAAGCGATTTGGGTATTGTTGTCGCCGTCGACGGCTCCCCATCGGCAAGCGACGCAATTCGCTGGGCGGCGCGGGACGCCGAGTTGCGCCGAACAATTCTCACGATTGTGACGGCGTGCAGACCCGTAATGGGGACCTGGCTGTCAACTCCGGTCCCAGCCGGCGTGCTGGAATGGCAGAAGCAAACCGAACACCAGATCCTTGACGATGCCGTTGCTATCGCCAAAGAAGTCACCAGCGGACGTCTGCAGGTGACGACGAAAACCATGTCGTCCGCACCGGTTCACGCGTTGACGGATTTGTCGGATGACGCCCAGATGCTCGTTGTGGGAAGCCGTGGTAGAAGCAGTATCGCGCGCACCCTTCTCGGGTCGGTGAGCATGGGCCTGCTGCATGACGCCCACTGCCCCGTCGCGGTCATACACAGCGACAGTCTGTCCGTTGCCGACGATGCCCCTGTCCTGGTCGGGCTCGACGGCTCGCCCGCATCGGAGTCGGCCACCGCCTTGGCTTTCGACGAAGCCTCTACCCGTAGCGTCGATCTCGTGGCACTCCACGCATGGTGGAGTCCTGGGGCGTTCGAGCTACCCGGACTGGACTGGGAGACTCTGCGGCCCGAAGTCGAGCAGGCATTTGCCGAACAGTTGGTTCCATGGCGCGCGCGCTACCCGCACGTGGCTATCCGGTCCCTGGTCGTGCCCGATCAGCCCGCACGACGACTCGTCGACCATTCCCAAGCGTCCCAGCTCGTTGTTGTCGGCAGCCGCGGCTACGGAGGTGCTGCGAGCACACTGCTGGGCTCGGTGAGCACAGCCGTGGTTCAGGCCGCACGCATACCGGTGATAGTCGCGCGATGATAAGGCGCTGAACTAGGGGCGTCGGTGAAGGGTCGAATGCCCTGCGCTCGATGACTTTTGGCCCCTGACGTCCATGTGTGTCGTCACGTAGAAATAGGGTCGTGAGGCAAGGCACTGATGTACCAGACATTCTTGACGTGGACGTGGTTACGCACGGTCGGCTGTCGAAAGACGCGGTTGAGTATGCAAGGAGCAAGGTCGCAGACATAGGTAGGCGTACCCAACGACGAGTTCTGCACGCCCGAGTGCGGCTGACCCGGCATTCCGATCCGGCAGTCGACCGACCCGTCGTCGCACAGGCAAATGTGGACATGGACGGCCGGCTGGTCCGTGCTCAAACCGATGGCGCAAATGCGCGTGAAGCGATCGACCGACTGGATTCGCGGTTACGGCGGAATGTCGCGCGGGCGGCCGATCACTGGGAGGCGCGGCGCGGCAGGCTACCTCGTCAATCTGAGTGGCGACATCAGTCTGAGCCCACCCACCGGCAGGCTCACTTCCCCCGGCCTGCTGCCGAACGGCGAATCGTCCGTCGCAAGTCCTTCACGCTGGAGCCATGCACGGTCGATGTGGCGGCATTGGAGATGGACCTGCTCGACTACGACTTTCACCTTTTCACCGAGAAAGCCACCGGCATCGCGACCGTCCTTTATCGGGGTGGGCCCACGGGCTATCGCCTTGCTCAAGTGGCGCCCACTCCAGCGTGTGATTTGGCGCCGTTCGTCCTTCCCGTCACCTTCAGCCCGCATCGGGTGCCGTGCCTCACCGTCGGCGAAGCCACGGAGCGATTGAGCCTCCTTGATCTGCCGTTCTTGTTCTACGTCGATGCCGCCGAAGGGCGCGCACACGTCCTGTACCACCGCTACGACGGCCACTACGGATTGATCACCCCGGCAGGCGAGGACTGAGCCGTGTGCGCACCTTGAGACAGGAGATGGTTCATGACAAGCAGCCAATTGCACAGGTCGGTGGTTGTCGGTATCGATGGCTCCCAGCCTGCGATCCGGGCGGCGGAATGGGCTGTCGACGAGGCTGTCAGCCGAAACGTGCCGCTGCGTTTGGTGTGCGTCACCAACGTCACCCACCCGTCCTTCGACGACTACGAGCGTGAGATGAAGGCCGCCGAAGCATCGCTTCGCACCGCGCAGGCCGCAGTCGAGAACGTCGGAAAGCCGGTGAAGGTCGAAACCGCGATCGAGCCGGGGCTGCCCGGCGTCACGCTGACCACCGAGTCCCTTGACGCCGACTTGCTATGTGTTGGCTCCGCTGGGATAGGGCGCTATTCGCGCGCGCTGCTGGGGTCCACCGCGACAGAAGTCGCCGAACTTGCGCACTGCCCTGTCGCGATCATCAGGATGGCCGGCAACCACCTGTCCGATATCAACTGGGTGGTTGTGTCGGTGGACGACTCGCCGGGTAACCAGGCGGTGGTCGAACACGCGATGCGGGAAGCCGGCCTGCGGAAGGCGCCGGTGCTTGCAGTAGCCGTCTATTCGGTAGAAAACAATGCCGCGCTCGAGCGCCGGGTCGCTGAGCTGAGGCATCGCTATCCCGCCATCCACGTCTATCCGGTGACCACCCATACCGACATCGCCCACTTCCTCGAAGACAACGATGAACGCGTCCAGCTCACCGTTATCGGCAATCCGGACATCGACGAGCTCGCGAAGATTGTCGGGCCGCACGGTCACCAGCTACTGCGGCACGCCGAATCCTCTGTGCTCGTGGTGCGTTCGTAACATACCCGGCAGAGCTGTTGGTCCGCAGGATTATGGTGCCCGTTGGGACAGATGAGCATGCCGCGCTCTAACTGCGAACCACGAGCACCGGGCACTTCGCCGCTTCCGCGACAGCCGTGCTCACGGAGCCGAGAAGCATGCCGGCGAATCCCCCGCGGCCGTGGCTTCCGACGACTACCAACTGAGAGTTCTCAGACTCGTCGACCAGCCAACGGGCCGGCCGGTCGCAGACGATCCGTCGCTGGATCTGGACATCCGGATACTGTTCCTGCCAACCGGCCAAACGTTCGGCCAGCACCTCGTGTCCCAGAGCCTCGTACCCGTGCCAATCCATGCCCATTACGGGAGTAATCCCAACGTCACTCCAAGCGTGGAGGGCGACCAAGTCGACGTGTCGACGGGACGCCTCGTCGAACGCCAAGGCCGTGGCTGCCTCGGATGCCGGTGAGCCGTCGATGCCGACCACCACCGGCGCGGTGCTGTGCTGAGCATCGGCTTCGTTCGCGTGAATGATTGCAACGGGGCAACGGGCGTGGTGTAGCAACGTGCGGCTGACGGAACCCAGCAATGTCCCACTGATCGCACCCAGGCTTCGGCTGCCCGCGACGATCATCTCCGCATCCCGGGACGCTGCGACAAGGCCGGGAGCGGCATAGTCGTGTAGTACTTGGGCTTTGACCGCGGGCAGAGTCTCGTTGCCCACTTCGGCCTGAAAGATCTTCTGTGCCTGTTCGACGACGTGCTGAGCGTTTTCCTCTTGCCACTCGGCATAACTCGCGCGTAGGTATCCGACGGGCCACGTGACGACCACTGGAGCGACGACGTGCACCAGCGTGACATTTGCCTCTCGCAGAAGGGCTTCGCGGGCCGCCCACCGCACCGCTGCATCCGACTCCGCCGACCCGTCGACAGCGACCGCGATTCCGCTCTTCGTCATTTCATACTCCTCAGAGGGTCGGCGCGCATTGCGCCGCTTTACTTTTGGGTTGCGCTCCGCGGCATATCGTCGCTGTCGTCATGAAATGACGGTATGTCGCGCGGAGACCTGTGAAGCAGGGCCGTTGGTCCCTCGGTGTGATGTCAGTAGTCCTCGAGTGCGCCGCCCTGAGGCCGTTTGGCGCCATCAATCGGGACCAACGCCTCCAGACTCGATTAGCTCTGGATCCTTATCGTCATCTATGTCGGCCGATCACTGAGGAGGACGCGAAATGTCCAAGCACTTCGCACATCACGGAGTCATCGTGGGCACCGACGGGTCCCCGTGGTCACAGGCGGCGGTGAGGTGGGCTGCGCGGGAGGCAGTGATGCGGCATGTCCCGCTCACCGTCGTTCACGTGGTCACCCCGATATCGGTCGCGGTATCAGCGCTGGCGTGGCCCGCAGGCCGAGTTCCTCAGGAGGTTCTCGAGATTCAGGAGAACGATGCCCGAGGTGTCATCGCCGACGCCATCAAGGTCGTCAAGGACGACACCACCCACAGTGATCGACCGGAGATCGGCAGTGAAATACTCTTCGGACGATACGTACCGGCTCTTGCCGATCTGTCCAAAGAGGCCCAGCTGATGGTGGTTGGATGCCGTGGCCGAACCGGACAGCATCGCTTGCTCGGGTCGGTCAGTACAGGACTGATTCATCACGCTCATTGCCCAGTCGCAGTGATCCACGACGAGGTGTCGTCCTTGCCTCAATCGCCGGGACTGCCGGTTGTGGTCGGGATTGACGGATCGCGGGCGTCGGAGTTGGCGACGGCGATCGCGTTTGACGAAGCCTCCTGGCGGGGCGTGGATTTGGTGGCATTGCATGTATGGAGCGATGCCGACACGCCGACCATCATCGGCATTGACTCAGCGGGCGTGCAATCGGCAGCGGGCAAGACGCTCGCCGAGAGCCTTTCCGGCTGGCAGGAACGCTATCCGGAGGTCACGGTCCAGCGCGTTGTCGAGTTTGAGCGACCCGTCCGCCATCTTCTCGAACAGGCTGAGAAGGCCCAGCTCGTCGTCGTGGGTAGTCACGGCCGGGGTGGATTCGGCGGGATGTTGCTCGGCTCGGTCAGTACCGCCGTAGCGCAGGAGGCTCGCGTACCAGTCATCGTCGCGCGACAGCACAAACGTCACAAACGGAAGAGGTCCGGCGCAATCTGGGCGCGTGTGCACGCACACATTGCCATTCCGGTCGATCGGTCGGCTTCTTCTTGGCCGTGATCGTCAACCAGTAGCCCTGCGTCGGCGGGACGAAGGGGCGCATTCCGCCTTCTTCGGCTCGTGATCGCTCAACGTGAAGTAGTTCTCCTCTTCCTGCAAGAAGTGCAGATGCAGAAGCGTATAGAGGCCGTATAGACACGCCAGCAGGTCATCAACTTGATCGGGCTGGATTCCTTTGCCGGACGTGGCGAGTGCGACATGCGTGCCGATCCGATCGGAAAGCCGTTGGATTTCGGCGTGTGTTCTGCTCATCGTCGCGGTCGCTTCACCGCTGCCGAGCGGACCGGCCAGCGCGGGATACAACTGGGTCTCTTCAGCTCTCTCGTGAGGCAGAAGTTCCTCGGCGAGGAATGCGTGTGCGCGGGCGAGCGACGCCAGCGCAGCTGCGTCGGCACCTATGACAAGGCGATCGGCGGCATCGCGCAGCAATCCGATTGTGTCGCGGAGTTCGTCATGCTCGGCCGCAAAGCGCCGCAGCAGCTCTTCGGTGCCTGCGGCCAACTCGACTTCGTCGGCAGGGTTGCCCCTTAGAGCGCGCAACGCGTTCAGGATCACCGTGACGTCGATGCACTCCTGCAGCAACGCACCAGCGGCAGGAGGCAGCCAACCCATCGCGGCAATCACCATCGCCAGCAAGGACAATGCCATGCCGACAACGGCACTCTGCACAGCGATGTGCCGTGACCAGCGCGCGATCTCCATGGCATCGGCGAGGCGGTCCAGCCGGTCGGTGGTGAGCACGACGTCAGCTGCTTCGGACGAGGCCGTTGCGCCACGCGCACCCATCGCGACACCCACCGTGGCCGCCGCCAACGCCGGTGCGTCGTTGATGCCGTCGCCGACCATGACCGTCCCCGCCCGGCCGCGTTCGGCGCGAACGGCGGCGACCTTGTCGGCGGGGCTCTGCTGGGCATAGACGTCGTCGAGTCCGAGCACCGTGGCCACCTCGTGCGCCGGTTCGGCGCGGTCACCGGTCAGCATGACGAGTCGTTTCAAGCCGGCCGTTCGCAACCGCCGCACTGTTCGAGGTGCTTGGCGTCGCAACGGATCTCGTAACAAGACCGCTCCAACGACGTCGTCATCCACGCACACCCAAGCGATGGCGGCGGAGTCCAGAGTCGCCCGGTTCACGGCGGACCGTGCCCATTCGGCGACAACGGCGTCTGGACGGAGCTTGCCGACCGAAACGGTGTGGTCATCGATCGTGGCAATCACCCCGCGGCCCGGCTCCTCGCTCACATTGGACGGCAGTGACAACCTCAGACCTCGGGTGACGGCTTCGGTGACGATGGCTTCGGCCAGGACATGCGGTGAAAGCTGATCTACGGATGCCGCCAATCGCAGTACCTCCGACGCGTTGCGTCCGGGCGCGGTGACTACCTCGACAACGGCAGGGCGCCCCATCGTCAGAGTGCCGGTCTTATCCAGCACCAAAGTGGTTGCGTTCCCCAGGTTCTCGAGTGCACCGCC
>Ga0164308_10000877_pt1 | contig 16239 bp, 16 predicted proteins | sample Whisoiple_246_MG_FD_109983 | JGI IMG/M metagenome (GOLD analysis project Ga0164308, IMG submission 109983) | Soil microbial communities amended with fresh organic matter from upstate New York, USA - Whitman soil sample_246_MG | ecosystem: Environmental > Terrestrial > Soil > Unclassified >...
CTCGGCTACTGGAACAACCCCGAGGCGACGGCCGAGGCCTTCGCCGGCGGCTGGTTCCACTCCGGCGACCTGGTGCGGGTCGACGACGAGGGCTTCGTCTTCGTGGTCGACCGGGCCAAGGACATGATCATCTCGGGCGGGGAGAACATCTACTGCGCCGAGGTCGAGAACGTCCTCGCCGGGCACCCCGGCATCGCCGAGGTCAGCGTCATCGGCCGCCCGCACGAGCGGTGGGGCGAGACGCCGGTCGCGGTCGTCGTACCCCGCAACGGAGCGGAGCTGGAGCTCGAGGGCGTCCGGGAGTGGGCGTCCGCGCAGTTGGCCCGCTACAAGCTGCCGACGGTGCTCGAGGTCGTCGCCGAGCTGCCGCGCAACGCGTCGGGCAAGGTGACCAAGGGCGTGCTGCGGGAGAGGTACGGCGCGGCATCGTGAGCGAGCTCCACGCGGCCGTCGACGAGGCGTGCGCCGAGCACGAGGACTGGCTGATCGCCAAGCGGGCCTGGCTGCACGCCCACCCCGAGCTGAGCAACCGCGAGGAGCAGACGGCGGCGTACGTCGCCGAGCAGCTGCGCGGCCTCGGTCTCGACGAGGTGCGCACCGGCGTCTCCGGCCACGGCGTGGTCGGGGTGCTGCGCGGCGGGCTGCCGGGGGAGCGGGTGATCGCGCTCCGCGCCGACATGGACGCGCTGCCGGTCACCGGCGCCGACGGGATCGGGCCGGTGTCGCACGCGTGCGGCCACGACTGCCACGTCGCCGTGGTGCTCACCACCGCTCGGGTGCTGGCCGGCCTGCGCGACCGGCTGCCGGGCACCGTGGTCTTCTTCTTCCAGCCCGCGGAGGAAGGTCCGCCGATCGGCGAGATCGCCGGTGCGAGGGCGATGCTCGACGCCGGAGCGCTGGCCGGCGTCGAGCCGACGATGGTCTTCGCGATGCACGTGGTCTTCCTGCCGAAGGGCATGGTCGGCTACCACGTCGGCAACCAGTTCGCGGCGGCGTGCGCCGTCGACATCACGATCCGCGGCGTCCAGACCCACGGCTCGTCGCCGTGGCTGGGCGTCGACCCGATGCCGGCCGCCGCGCAGGTCATCCTCGGCGCGAGCCAGCTCTACCGGCAGGTGCCGGCGTCCAGCCCGGTGTCGGTGTCGATCGGGCACGTCGAGGACGTCGGCCGCTTCAACATCATCGGCGAGCGGGTGACTCTCGGCGGCACGATGCGCGCCAGCCGCCAGGAGGACATGCCGGCGCTGAAGGCCGGGCTCGAACGGCTGGCCGAGCACGCCGCGGCGGCGTACGGCTGCACGGCGGAGCTCACCTACCACTTCGAGATCCCCGCGGTCCGCAACGAGCAGGCCTGGTTCGACGCCGCCCGCCCGACGATCGAGCGCGTGGTCGGCGCCGGGCGCGTCGTACCCGTCGAGCCGGTGATGGGCTCCGACGACATGGCCGAGCTGGTCAGCGCGTACGGAGGGCTCTACCTCACCTACGGCGTGCAGGACACCCGGATGGACGGTGACCGGGTGCTGCCGGTCGAGGGCGGCCGCGGCCTCGCGCCCAACCACCACCCGGCGTTCTACGCCGACGACGCCTCCTTGCTCGACAGCGTGCGGGTGCACGCGCACGTCGCCGTCGACCACCTGCTCGGCACGCTGGTCGACGCTAGAGTGCCCCGGTGACCACGGGGGACGACGCGCAGCGGCCGCAGTACCCCATCGAGTCGGTCGACAACGCGCTGCGGATCCTGCTGCTCCTGGGGGAGCGGCGCAGCATCCGGCTCACCGATGTCAGCGAGTACCTCGGCGTCGCCACCTCCACCGCCCACCGCCTGATGGCGATGCTTCTCTACCGCGGCTTCGTCCGTCAGCCCGAGGGCTCCCGCGCCTACGAGCCCGGGCCTGCTCTCACGACGATCGCGTTCGCGGTGCTCCGCCAGGTCGACGTCCGCGCCCGCCTCCACCCCTACCTCGAGCGGCTGTCGTCCGGCCTCGGCGAGACCGTCCACCTCAGCCGCCTCGACGGCAGCACCGTCTCCTTCGTCGACGCCGTCGAGAGCCCCCGCGCCGTCCGCGTCGGCTCCCGCCTCGGCATGTCCATGCCGGCCCACTCCACCTCGTCCGGCAAGGCGCTCCTCACCATGCTCGACGACGACGCCATCCGCGCCCTCTACCCCGACGAGAAGCTGCCCCGCGTCACCGAGCACACCGTCACCAAGCGCTCGGTGCTCCTCAAGCAGGTCGCCGAGGCCCGCACCCTCGGCTACGCCACCAGCGAGGCCGAGAGCGAGGACGGCGTTGCCTCCGTCTCCGTCCCCCTGGGCGAGTACGGCGGCGCGCGCTACGCCCTCAACGTCGCCTCGCCTCAGGGGCGGATGACGGACGAGACTCGCGCCGAGATCGCGGCTGAGCTGGTGGCGGTTGCCGACGAGGTGCGGTCCTACTTCCCCTGACACGTCGGATCGGTGCATCGAGCCGCGGCCGACCGACTCGGCCCGTGGGTAAGAATGCGGGAGTGGGCGGACAGGCGCCAGGAAAGCGCGCGATCAACGGCGAACCGTTCGGAGCGCTGGCCGACGAGCACCGGGACGGTGTCATAGCGGTAGTCGGCGGGGTGGTCCTCTATGTCGCCTGTGCCTGGTGGGCCCTGAAGGCGGTGAGGTCCGACTCCCCGCCAGATGCCCCGGACTTCTACGGCCTGTTCGCGGCGTTCTGCTTCTGCCTGGGAGCGATCACTCTAGGTCCGGGTCTGCTTTCGTTCGGGCTGCTCAGCTCGAAGCCACGAGCCGCGCAACGCCTCGCCACGTTCGGACGGGTCGCCGTCGTGACCGTGGCGTGCTCGTACGTCATCGGGCGCGTTGCCCTGATGCAGCTCGATGTCAGGTTTGGTCGGTGAGCTACGGCAACCTCAGGTCGTGCTCGACCGCTGGATGAGGCCAGCGGCTCGGCAACTGGCGATCCAGCTTGCGGGCCACACGACGTGCCATGGCCGCGCTGATGAGGAGCGGCGCGTGCCATGCAGGGGCAAGGTAGAACTGCTGTGTGCCCGACCCGGTATTCGTGCTGCACGACCACCGCACGCCACGCCCGCACTTCGACCTGCGACTCGAGGAGAACGGCGTGCTTCGGTCCTGGGCACTCCCGAGGGGTTTGCGACGAGCAGCCTCCATGACCGGCTCGCCATTGCCGTTCCCGATCACGCCCTCGACCACGCGACGTACACCGATGAGAGCAAGTCTGTCGCGGACCACGGCACCTGGACGTTGCTGGACCGCACCGAGCGGCGCTTCGTGTTCCAACTGCACGGGGAGCACGGCGTTCGGCGTTACGCGCTGATCGACACGGGTCGGGACTGGCTCCTCCACCTGATGAAGGTGCAGCCCGACCAGCAGGCGCTGGAGGAACGAGGCCGTTGACAGCTGCGTCCAACCGCGCGTGCCGGCGCCACTGACGCGCGGTCCCCGTGACGGCGCGACTCGTCACCAGGCGCAGAGCACTCGCGGGTTGGCCCACTCCGCCGAGTCGCTGACCGAGCCTCCGTGGTCGTCCCAGCTCGCCCTCAAAGTGATCCGGGACGCCCCACTGATGTCGATGTCGACGTTCGAGGACGTCGCGAAGGTCTGGGCGGGAAGCTCCTTCATCGCGGCGTCGCTGGCAACCGCGAACTCCATCCTGGTGATGGGGCTCATGACGCTGCCCACGCGGATGATCGCGCTGAAGGCGCGGCACTGGCCCTCGACGTTCCATTCAGCGGTCGAGGGGCCCCCGGCGCTCAGTCCCATGATGTAGGAACCGCTGCCGCTCCACCGGAAGCCGGTGCAGACGTCGGTGCAGCTGCTGCCACGCACGGTGGCGACGGGCTGCCGGGTACTCAATGGGTACCAGCCGTACACGGTGAACACGCCGGCACTCGCTTCGGCCGGGGCCGTTGTCGGGGTCTTTGGCGCATTGACGCGTACCAGCTGGCCGCGACCGGCGCGGGCGACCCGAGCAGTAAGGCTGAACGCGGCGGCGTCACCGGCTGCTGTCGCAGCCGCCTTCGCCTCTGTGTGCCAGTAGGTGCCTGTTCCGAGGTCAAGGTTGATCGTCTTCCCGACCATCGCGAGTGACGCGGTGCCGGTGACGGTGAGGTAGTCGCCCGCACTCAGGCTCGCCAGGTCGACCGAGGCTCCACTGGCATTGCTGGCCGTGAGCGTGGACACCCGCAGGTCTGGCGAGAGTCCGGCAACCGTGACTCTCACTGACTTCGAGGGCTTGGAGTTGTTCGCAAGCGCGCGGAAGCCGAAGGTTCCGACTCTGGTGGCGCTCCAGCCGAACTCGAACGCGCCACTCCTGTCGGCCCGCACGCGCCCAATCTCCGTCCAGCGGTTCCCAGACCTGATCTGAAGGACGACCTTGCTGTGCTTCATGCGATGCCACTTCACCGACCCGCGAAGAGAAACCGCCTGCCCCACCGAGGTGCTGGGTGCGGACGCCTGAAGCCGGACCACCGGCCTCGCCGCTTCGGCGTCAGGTGGCGACGCGATCAGATACCCGACCGCAACGAGCACGGCCACGAGACAGCGGGCTACAGGCGACATGCGGCATGCCGTGCGCATGGCTCGAGACATCGGTAGAGACTCCTCTTGAGACTTCGGCGCCGAGAGGGGCTCGAGCCGCCCGAGCATGGTTCCCATGCTGGTCGCGACATCGTCGCACAATGATGGGGCCTCAATGCCAGATCGAACGGCCTTCGCCACTCTCGTGGCGTGCCAGACAGCGTCGATCACCAGGGAGCCGCCTACTGCCTGTGGGTGGAGTTGAGCGATCTGGCCGATGACCCGCGGGGCCCGAACTCCATGGCTGCTTGTGTCGAGGTAGCTCAGGAGGTCGCCCGGGACTGGCTTGCTACCGACCACGGCTCACGGCAGGCGATTGACGGATTCTTCAGTCACGCCTCGTGGTCCTTGCATCGAGCCTTCCGCGGGTCGGACCCCGACGCCTGGGCTGCCGTCTGACGCAGCCATGCGCCGCCAGCTGAGCGCTGCAGTGCTGAGCTCAATCGGCACCGGGCAGCAGTCACCACCAGGCCGCGGGTCGCTCGCCGGCTCGATCGATCCCGGAAACCGGCACGACCGGCGTGCCGGGTCCATAGGATCCAGGCGTGCTGAGAACCCACGTCGCTGGCGCCGCTGCGCTTGCCCTCGCCGTGCCCCTCCTCGTCCTCGGAGCCGGCGCGGGCACGGCCGCGGCCTCGGACCCCGTCGTGTTCACCGATGAGGCCAACGACGTCACCGGCCTTGCCTACCTCGACGTTCGGGGCGCAAGGATCTCGAACACTCGCTCCCGGATCCGCATCACGTACACGTCGGTCAGCCATGCGAACCACCAAGGCACCGAGACGGTGTGGGTCGACACCAACGCCCACCGGCCGGGTCCGGAGCTCGAGGTGGGGTTCGGTCGCTACAGCGAGGGCTGGGTGACGCCGCTGCGGAACTGGAAGCGCGACAGGTCCAAGGCCGCGACGCGCAAGTGGAGCCCCGACTACTCGCACGTCGGACGCTGCGACCGCACCGTCCGCCTCGACGCGGACTACGAGCACGACTTCACGCCCGTGACCGTCACCATCCGCAAGAGGAAGGGATGCATCGCCAGCAACAAGGTCAGGGTCCACGTCAAGACCTCGACCGACGCCTACGTGACCTACGAGGACCACAACGAGTGGCCGACCGCTGTCCGCGACGACTTCCCCAACGGCTCTCGCACCTTCACCAGCTGGGTCGGCCGTCGTCCGAAGACCCTCGCTGACGGCCGCGACCCCGTGGCCTGGTGGAACGACATCCGCTCCGTCCGAGCCCAGCTCACCGCGGACACCCTCGACGTCACCATCAACACGGGTGCGAAGCCAGAAACCAGATACGGCCAGATCAACACCTGGATCGACGTCAACAACGACTCGGTCCCTGACTACCAGGTCCTCCTCGTCGATGCGGGTGGCGGGACGTATCTGCGGCGAATCTCCGGGTGGGACGACACCGGTGAGGACGTCGACTGCGGGTTCTCCGGACTCATGACCGAGCACGGCGGTACGACCGCCACGTTCTCCCTCCCGACGACCTGCATCGGACGGCCCGGGTCAGTGCGGGTGGACGTGAACACTGATGGCTTCGAGTACGTCGGCACGGACTCGATCGACTGGCTCGGCGACACCCGCTCCTGGCACACCCTCACCGCCTGATGAATCGTGGCGGTCAGTCCTGCAGCAGGAGCTGATCCACACGGATGCCCTGGGGGGTCTTCGTGAAGAGCAGTCCGTACCAATCGCCGTTCGTCACGTCGCACCACCCCGAGCTCGGTCCATCGTGCGGGAAGCAGTGGCGCGGGCCACCCCTGAGCCTTCCTCCCTTGCGGGCATCTTGGAACGACTGGAAGGTGTAGGCCCGGTCCGACTTGGTGCCTCCCGGCTGCCGCCGAAGCCACTTCCAATCCTTGTCGTTGAAGTGAGCGATGAACTGGACGGCATAGCGCTTCCGCCAGTTGCCTGCACGAGCGTCGACCTGCTTCTCCACGCTGCGCTGGGAGACCGCGACCGGGCCCCCAGCACCGCCGTCGACTCCTCGCGATTCTCCTGCTGCCGGCGGGGCCAGCGACAAGGACAGGGCAGCGACGATCAACGTCGCGGCCACATGTGCCCGTCGGGCGGGCGCTCGGCCCCGGGCTGCCTGCGTGTTCGCTGTACGAGTGTGCAAGAGGAACTCCCAGTCGTCGTGCCGGCAACGGCAACGCGTGCCGGATCCCGGGCCGTGCAACATTCGTCGTGTGGCCCAACGCCGGCGTGAGCAGTCGACAGAGTCTCACGGACGGCGGTCCAGGACTGCCGGATCCAATACACCGAGCCCCGCCGACACGGGGGAGTCGGCGGGGCTCGGGTGTGCCTGAGTCGGAGGCCCGAGTCAGGAGAGCTGGGCGAGGAGCGAGCCTCGGTCGAAGTACTCCTCGATCCGGTGGATGGCGCGGTCCTCGACGTACACCCGCAGGATCGCGGGGACGTGGGCGGTCTTGCCGCCGCGGCTGGCGACGATGACGTGCTGCCGGAGGAAGCCGTCATCGAGGCCGACCATGCGGGCGTCGGTGTAGCCGAAGTCGTCGTACCGCTCCGGGATGCTGCCCAGGGTGGCGAGGTTCTCGGCCTTGGTCTGGTCGACGTCGTCGTAGTTGTGCCAGACGGTCACGTCGTCGCGGTAGCAGGCGCTGACCGCGTCGATGTCACCGCGGGAGACGGCGTCGAAGAACTCCTCGGCGAAGGCGAGGACGTCGCTCATCGTCACGCCCCGACGGCGTCGGCCGGCACGCCCTGCGCGTTCACCGGAGCCAGGTTGACGTCGTCCTCGTTGAGCTCGCGGGTCCAGGCCGCGAACTCCAGCAGCACGCCGTCCGGGTCGAAGAAGTACATCGACCGGACGAAGACGCCGTCGTGCATCTCGGCCGCGACGCCGCGCTCGCTGTCGTCGTGGTTGAGCACCGGGCCGGTCTGCACGCCCTTGGCGTCGAGCCGCGCCTTGTACTCGTCGAACTTCTCGAGCGGGACCGTGAAGGCGACGTGGTTCATCGACCCGTGCGCCGTCGCGATGTCGCCGCCCACGCCGGGGAGCGAGGCGGCGGACGCCACGCCCGGCGCGCGCTTCGGCGAGTTCGGGAACCAGAAGAATGCCAGGTAGGAGTCGTTCCCCATGTCGAAGAAGAAGTGCTGACCGCCGCCCGGCATCGCGATCGTCTTCTTGAGCTCCATGCCCAGCACGTTCGTGTAGAAGTCGACGGTGCGCTCCATGTCCTCGCACACCAGCGCGAGGTGGCACAGTCCGCGGATCTCGAACTCGGTGTTCGCCATTGCCTTGAGCCTTTCCTTGGAACCGGTACGGCGTCGTTGCCTGTACGTGACGGTAGTCACGCTCGTTCGTTCGGTCAATAGCGAACGCCCGCTAAGTTTTCACCGAACACAGAACGGTGTACGGCGCCCGCGCGGCCCCCAGCGGCGTTAGCGTGTGCGCCGTGACTGCACGACGCGCGCAGAGCGCACCTCTCGGCTCCCGGATGCGGGCGGCGCGGGTCGAGCGCGGGCTCGGCCTGCGCGAGCTCGCGCTGCAGGTCGGCATGAGCCCGTCCTCGCTCAGCGAGTTCGAGCACGGCAAGAGCCGGCCGGGCGCGGAGCGGATCGCGGCGCTCTCGGCGGCGCTCGAGCTGCCGGTCGAGGAGGAGCCGCCCGCGTTCGCCGTACCGGTCTTCGCGCACTGGCGCGAGTACGACGAGCTGGTCGTCGACCCGGTCTCGCGGGCCGGGCTGGAGCTCTTCGTCGAGCGCGGCTACCACGGCTCGACGATGCGGATGATCGCCGAGCGCTGCGGCATGACCGTGGCCGGGCTCTACCACCACGTGCCGAGCAAGCAGGACCTCTTGGTCAAGCTGATGCGCCTGGCAATGGGGGAGATGGTCGCGCGCTGTGCGGCCGCCGACGCCGAGGGCACGACGCCGCAGCAGCGGCTCACCAACCTGGTCTCGAGCCTGGTGCTCTTCCACGTCCGCCGGATGCCGTGGGCCTACCTGGCCACCAACGAGCCGCGCGCGCTCGAGGGCGAGGCCGTGGCCGAGATGCTCGAGCAGCGGCGGATCGTGCGGCAGATGTTCGAGGACGCGGTCATCGAGTGCCGCGGCGGCCCCGGCCACCCCGGCCTGGTGCCCGACCGCGTGACCGCAAGGGCGATCGTCACGATGACGATCTCGATCCCCGACTGGTACGTCGACGGCGGCCGGCCCGACCCCGAGGTGCTCGCGGACCAGTACGTCGCGCTCGCGGAGGACATGGTCTACCCTTAGCGAACGCTAAGTCGGTTTTCGCCGAAAGGACGGCCCACATGCGCATCGTCGAGGTCCGCGAGGCAGCCGTGCCGCTGCGCGGCAACGTGGCCAATGCCGTGGTCAGCTTCGCCGGCCACACCGTCTCGCTCGTCGCGGTGGTCAGCGACGTCGTCCGGGACGGCCGCCCGCTCGTCGGCGTCGCGTTCAACTCCATCGGCCGCCACGCCCAGAGCGGCATCCTGCGCGACCGGATGGTCCCGCGGCTGCTGGCCGCCGACCCCGACGAGCTCGTCGGCGCGGGCGACCTGCTCGACCCCGCGCTCGTGCTCGCCCGGATGATGCAGGGCGAGAAGCCCGGCGGCCACGGCGACCGAGCCGCTGCCGCCAGCGCCGTCGAGCTCGCCTGCTGGGACCTGCTCGCGAAGGTCCGCGACGAGCCCGCCCACGTGACGATCGCTCGCGCGCACGACCGCGCCCCGTCGTACGACGGCGTGCCCGTGTATGCCGCCGGCGGCTACTACGCGCCCGGCAAGGGCGTCCCCGAGCTGCGCGACGAGCTCGCGAGCTACCGCGACACCGGCTACGCCGCGGCCAAGATCAAGATCGGCGGGCTCACGCTCGCCGAGGACCTGGCCCGGCTCGAGGCGGCGGTCGAGGTGATGGGCGGCGGCCACGGCGTGGCCGTCGACGCCAACGGCCGCTTCGACCGCGACGAGGCGCTCGCCTACGCGCGCGCCATGGACGGGCTCGACCTGCGCTGGTACGAGGAGGCGGGCGACCCGCTCGACTACGACCTCAACCGGCAGCTCGCCGAGGCCTACTCCGGCCCGATCGCCACCGGCGAGAACCTCTTCTCGGTCCAGGACGTGCGCAACCTGCTGCTCTTCGGCGGCGTCCGCGCCGACCGCGACGTCTTCCAGATGGACGCCGGCCTGAGCTACGGGCTCACCGAGTACGAGCGGATGATCACGCTCATGGAGGAGCACGGCATCGGCCGCGCCGCGGCGTACCCGCACGGCGGCCACCTCATCAACCTCCACATCGTCACCGGCCTCGGGCTCGGCGGCTGCGAGGCCTACCCCGGGGTGTTCGAGCCGTTCGGCGGCTACAGCCCCGGCTGCAAGCTCGAGGGCGGGCTGATCCACCCGTCCGAGGACCCTGGCTTCGGCCTCGAGGCCAAGCCCGGCCTCGCCGACGAGATCGCCCGGCTGGTGGCCTGATGCGCATCGCGGTGGTCGGCTGCGGCGCGATGGGCTCGGTGTACGCCGCGCGGCTCGCCCTCGGCGGCCACGACGTGCTCGTCACCGACACCTGGGGCGACCACGTCGCCGCCATCAACGCCGACGGCCTGCACCTCGTCGGCCCCGACGGCGACCACCGCGCCTCGGTGCGGGCGTTCACGTCCGCGCCCGACGAGCCGGTCGACCTGGTGGTGCTGGCGGTCAAGGCCTCCGACGCCCGGGGTGCCGCCGCCCAGGCCCGCCCGCTCGTGGGCGACGCGACCACGGTGCTCACGATCCAGAACGGCCTCGGCTCCGCCGACGGCGTCGCCGACGAGCTCGGCCGCGCGCGGCTGGCCGTCGGCATCGCGAGCGGCTTCGGCGCCTCGCTCCGCGGACCGGGCCAGGCCCACCACAACGCGATGAAGGCGCTGCGCTTCGGCTCGTACGACGGGCTCGACCCGGCCGCCGTCGAGGCCGTCGCCGAGGCGTGGCGGGCCGGTGGCTTCGACGCCGCCGCGGTCGCCGACATCGCCGCGATGCAGTGGGAGAAGCTGATCTGCAACGTCGCCTACAGCGCGCCCTGCGCCCTCACCGGCCTCACGGTCGGCGAGGTCATGGACGATCCCGAGGTCGGCCCGGTCAGCCGGGCCGCCGCCGTCGAGGCGTGGGAGACCGCGCGGGCGCTGGGCATCCGCATCGACGTACCCGACGCCGTCGAGCACGTCCGGGCATTCGGCGCCCAGATGCCGGCCGCCAAGCCGTCGGCCCTGCTCGACCTCGAGGCCGGCCGGGTCAGCGAGATCGGCGTGATCAACGGCGCCGTACCCCGCGAGGCCGCCAAGGTCGGCCGCACCGCCCCCGTCAACGCCACCCTCACCGCTCTCGTGCGCGCCCGCGAAGCGCGCCTGTAGAACCCCCACCGAAAGGAATCCCGATGCCCCGTCTCCGCCAGGTCCCCCGCAACGAGGTCGAGTCCCCGGTCATTCTCTCCATGTACGACCGGCTCTTCGGCGACCGCGACCCGGTGGCCGAGCCCGGCACCGCGACCGGCACGCCCGGCGACTGGTGGACGGTCTTCGCGCTGGTGCCGGACGTCTTCGAGCACGCGGTGCGCGGCTTCGGCCTCTACCGCAGCCCGGACCGCAGGCTCGACCCGCTGCTGCGCGAGCTCGGCCAGACCCGGGCGGGCTGGCTGCGCGGCAGCCAGTTCGTGTTCTCCCAGCACTGCAAGGCGCTTCGCGCCCTCGAGGTCAGCGAGGAGAAGATCGCGGCGGTGCCGTCGTGGGGCGCCTCCGACCTCTTCGAGCCGCTCGAGCGCGCGGTGCTCTCCTACACCGACAGCCTCGTCACCGGCGGCGGCCGCGTCGACGACGGCACGTTCGACGCGCTGCGCCAGCACCTCAGCGACGAGGAGATCCTCGAGCTCACCTACGTCACCACGCTCTACGACATGCACGCGGTGATCTGCCGCGCGCTGCGCCTGGAGTTCGACGACCGTCCCGAGGTGATCACCGAGGTCGACGGCCCCGACGGGCAGCGGGTCGCGCTCGACCTCGGCCGGGCGATCAGCATCCCGGAGGAGTGATGAGCGCCGGCGGCGACCTGTACGACGTACCGGCTGCGGGCGAGCTGCTCGACGCCGTCTGCGAGTTCCTGGAGACCCAGGTGCTCGATGCGGTCGAGGGGAGCACCCGTTTCCACACCCGGGTCGCCGTCAACGCGCTGCGCATCGTGCAGCGCGAGCTCGAGCTCGGCGGCACCGACGTCGAGGCGCACCGCGCCCGGCTCGCCGAGCTCGGGTACGCCGACGACGCGGCGCTCGCCGCCGCCATCCGCTCCGGCGCCGCCGACGAGCGCTACACCGAGATCAAGGACGCGGTCACCGAGAGCGTGCGCGCCAAGCTCCGCGTCGACAACCCCCGCTACCTCGAGGAGACGTCGTGACGTTCCAGGTCCCCGACCACGTCCGGCCGCTGCGCGACCGGGTCCACCGCTTCATGACCGAGCGCGTCGAGCCGGCCGAGGAGACGCTGCGCGGCCCCGACGGCGCGGCCCTGCTCGCCGAGCTGCAGGCCGACGCCAAGGCCGAGGGCCTGTGGGCGCTCGGTCACCCCGCTGAGCTCGGCGGCGGCGGGCTGCCCTTCCTCGACTACGTCTACGTCAACGAGGTGCAGGGCCGCAGCGAGTTCGGCCAGCTGGCGCTGGGCACCTGGACGCTCCAGGACTCGATCATGCTCGACCGGCACGCCAGCCCGCACTGGCGCGACGCCTACCTGCGGCCGCTGGTCGCGGGGGAGATCTCACCGAGCTTCGCGATGACCGAGCCCGACGTCGCCGGCTCCGACCCGACCGGCTTGCAGACGACCGCCCGCCTCGACGGCGACGAGTGGGTGATCAGCGGTCGCAAGTGGTTCACGACCGGCGCCGCGGGCGCGGCGTACACGACGGTCATGTGCCGCACCGAGACCGACGCCGCGCCGCACGCGTCGTTCAGCATGATCATCGTCCCGACCGACACCCCGGGCTACCGGCTCGTGCGCGAGACGCCGCTGCTCGGCCTGCCGGCCGGCGGCCACGGCGGCCACTACGAGGTGGCGTACGACGACGTGCGGGTGCCCGCCGCGAACCTGCTCGGCGAGCGGGGCAAGGGCTTCCTCATCGCCCAGGAGCGGCTCGGCCCCGGCCGGATCTTCCACGCGATGCGGTGGCTCGGCCAGGCGCAGCGTGCCTTCGACCTGATGTGCCACCGGCTCAACGAGCGGGTCGCGTTCGGCGAGCCGCTCGCCGAGAAGCAGCTGATGCAGAAGCACGTCTTCGACTCCTACACCGAGATCCAGGCCAGCCGGCTGCTCACGCTGGCCGCGGCCGAGCAGATCGACCGCGGTGACCAGGCCCGCGTGGAGGTCGGCGCGATCAAGGTCTACGGCGCGCAGATGCTGCACAACGTCATCGACCGCGCGGTGCAGGTCTACGGTGCCGCCGGCGTCACCGAGGACACCCCGCTCAGCCACATGTACCGCTCCGCCCGCTTCGCCCGGCTGTACGACGGCGCCGACGAGGTGCACATCCAGAGCGTCGGCAAGCGGATCCTGGGGGAGTACCGCAAGGGCGGCAGCTGGGAGTTCGGCCTGCGTTGAGTTGGGCGTGATTCACCGTTGAGATGGGCGTTCTTCGCACGAAGTCCCGACTCAACCGGGAAGAAGGCCCGACTCAACCGGCAAAAGGGCCCGACTCAACGGTGATTGTGGCCCAACTCAACGCGGGGGCGCGGGTCTAGGCCCACCCAACGCGCTAGGACTGCGGCGCGTAGTGGACGACCTCGACGTCGAAGGACGCGACGTCGTACTCGGTGGTGGTGAGGTCACGGCTCGAGACGGCCCACTCCACCCGGGTGCGGTCGGGATCGTGCCACCACACCGCCAGGGGGTTGAAGGGGCCGAGCGTCGTCCGTGCGACGCCGGGCGCGCTGCTCGCCTCGGTGACCGGGTAGCTCACCAGCCGGATGCCCTCGGCGCTGGCAGACGGGACGGCGCCGCCGGTGGCGGTGATGCTCACCTGGTCGACCGGGTCCATCGCGAACGGCGTGGTGAGGTTGAACCGGCCCTGGGCGTCGTCGCAGCGGGTGCCGTAGTACGCAGCGGCGGCGGACTGCGAGAGCACGGTGATGCCGCCGGCCATGCGCGGACTCGGCTTCGGCGGGCAGGTCGTCCATCCGTCCCGGCCGCTGCGGGCGTCGTGCTCGAGCATCGCGGTGTCGGCGGGGATGGTCACCGACCACGGTCGGGCGACCATGGGCTCGGCGGAGACGGTCACCGGACGCCGGAGGCGCTTGCGGTTGCCGTAGTTGTCCTGCTTGACCATGACCACGGTGTAGCTCCCGGCGGGCACGGGCTCGCCGCTCGCGTCGGTGCCGTCCCACGCCCGCGGACTCGCGTCGCGGGTCTCCGGCCACGTGCGGACGCGGTGACCGTCAGCGTCCGCGACGTACCACGCTGCGCCTTGCAGCTGACGTGCTGCGGGGTTGGGAGCGACCCTGACGAACCGCGGGTTGATGGCCGCGACGTAGATCCGGTCGACGAGGCCCGGCGTGCTCGGGTGGAGGGTGTTGCGCGAGAGCTGGAAGGTCGACGCCTTCTTCGCGGTGCGGTTCTCGGTGTAGGCCCGGCGCAGGCCGACGTCGGTCACCGTCCGGTCGCGCGTCGTGCGCGTCCCGGTCGTGCGCGTTGCGACGACGGTGAGGGTGTAGCTGCCGTCGCGCACCGCACGGCCGGCGTCGTTGCGGCCGTCCCAACGCCACCGGCGGACGGTGTCGGCGGTCAGGTCGCCGAGGTGCGCCCGTCGTACGACGGAGCGGGTGGCGCCCCGGCGGACCACGACGGACACGTCGGCGTCCCGGAAGAGCACCACCTGGACCCGCAGGTCGTCCTGGACCCCGTCGCGGTCGGGCGAGAACCAGCGCGAGGTCCACACGTTGCCGATGAGCTCGGGTCCGGACCCGGGCGCGCGGGCGGCGAGCGCGGCCGGATCCGTGGTGAGACCTGTCGCGAGGGCGGCGGTCAGGGCGGCGGCGGTCAGGCGGGCGAGGTTCATGTCACCTACAGCGTCGGAGGGGCGTCGAGCGTCACACCCAGGGAGCCTGCCATCGCGTTGTGGGAACACGCAGGGAGCGCGACCCGAGGTGGACAGCTGTCGGCGGCTGACCCAGGTCAGCGCGCGTCGGCCTCCACCTGCTCGGCGAACGCCACGCTGGCGTCGGAGATCTGGGTGCGCGCGTCGTCGTGGCTGATGTCCGGGGTGCCGTCGCCGCCCTGCGGGCCGTAGTCGCCGAAGAAGGCGTGGACGCCGCCCTTGATGACGAGGAACTCGCTGTCGGAGGGCAGCTTCGCCTCCGAGTCCTCGATGTCCGAGGGCGTCGCGAGCCCGTCGTTGCTGCCGGAGATGCTGAGCACGTCGGCGGTGAGCGAGTCGCTCAGGTCGCCGTTGGGGTACGACGCGTAGAGCAGCAGCCCGCGCACCGGGGAGGTCGCGTCGGAGTCGTGGTCGTCGGCCGTCATCGACGCCATCACGCCGCCCAGGCTGTGGCCGCCGACGATCCACGACGTGATCTCCGGGAAGTCGTCCTGCACGCCGTCGAAGGCGCCGAGCGCGAGCGGCGCGATCGACATCGGCTGCTTGACGATCACGACGGGGTAGCCGGCCTCGGCCAGCGGCCGCAGCACGGCGGCGTACGCGCGGGCGTCGACCTTCGCGCCGGGCTGGAAGAAGACGCCGGTGCCGGAGGCGCCGCCGGTCGGCTCCATGACGATGCGGGTGAGCGACTCGTCGACGGTGACCTGGGCGTCGGACTCCATCGCGGTCAGCGCCGGCTCCTCCGCGCTGTGGGGGCGCGACCAGGCCACGACGGCCAGCCCGAGGACCGCGAGGACCGTGAGCGCGATCGACAGCGTGCGCCGCCACCAGCCGGTGACCCAGGGGCGGACCCGCCGGTGCCGCCACAGGGTGCCGAGGCAGGCCAGCACGGTGACCAGCAGCACGACGGCGTACGCCGGGTGGCCGTGGACGACGGCGGGGAGCTCGGTGACCAGGACCCAGGCGACGATCACCAGGCCGACGACCGCGACGGCGCGCGAGAACCACGACATGGCGCGCAGCCTAGGGCTCGCTCAGGGCAGCAGCTGCAGGAGGTCCCACTCGTTCTCGGCGACCCGGCGACCGATCGTCGCCAGCTCCACGGACCGGGTGGCTCCGGAGCGGTGCCGCTCGGCCTGGTGGATGCAGATGATGCCCCACTTGAGGGTGCCGAGGACCTGCCACCAGTGCAGCGCCTCGCGGTCGATGGTGGTGCCGCTCTCGGCCTGGTACGCCGCGACCAGGTCGTCGACCTGCCCGAACCCGCCGACCACCGGCTCCGCGCCGAAGCGCCAGGCCCGCACGCACAGCCAGCCGAGGTCCTCCAGCGGGTCGCCGAGGTGCGCGAGCTCCCAGTCGAGCACGGCGCGGATGCCGTCGGGGCCGACGATGAAGTTGCCGTTGCGGAAGTCGCCGTGCACCACGCGCGGGGTCACCGGCGCCGGGCGGTGCTGCTCGAGCCAGCGCAGCGCGAGCTCGAACGCCGGGTGCGGCTGGCCGAACTGGTCGAGCACCTCGCGCCAGGCGGTGAGCTCGTCGCTGACCGCGAGGCCGGGCACGGATGC
>Ga0164308_10000878_pt1 | contig 16226 bp, 16 predicted proteins | sample Whisoiple_246_MG_FD_109983 | JGI IMG/M metagenome (GOLD analysis project Ga0164308, IMG submission 109983) | Soil microbial communities amended with fresh organic matter from upstate New York, USA - Whitman soil sample_246_MG | ecosystem: Environmental > Terrestrial > Soil > Unclassified >...
CGTCGGCATCGACTCGGACCGGCTCTACCCACCGGCGCAGCAGGCGGAGGCGGCGGCGCTGCTGCCCGGCGCGGACCGTCTCCGGATCATCGAATCGCCCTACGGACACGACGGGTTCCTCATCGAGACAGAGCAGGTGGCCGCTCTCGTACGGGAGTTGCTGCCTTCGCCCCATCGACCGGGTCCGCCCGGCGCCGACCGCAGACCACTTCCCCTGGAGCACCCATGAGTTCCGGAACGCCCACGAGTTCCGTATCACCGTCGGAATCCTCCTACGACCGGACGCGGATGCGCCAATGGGCCCGCGGACGCGCGAGATCGGCGGGGATCGACCGCCGTGATCTGCTGAAACTCGTCGCGGCGGCCTCCGTCGCGGCCCCGCTGGTCCCGGCCGCCGCGTCCCCTGCCCACGCGGCGCAGTCGCTCGCGGGGGTGGTGAAGCCCCTGCCTCCGGAGCTGTTCACGGTGCGCGGCACCAACGCCGAGACGAACTTCTCGGCGCTGCGGGACACCGGGCTGCTCACCCCCGCCGACCGGTTCTTCGTCCGCAACCACACCGCCACGCCGGTCGTCGACGCGACGGACTGGACGCTGACGGTCTGGGGCGACGGACTGGCCGGCGGCCCGGTGGACTTCTCGTACGAGGCGCTGCGCGCCCTCCCGGCGGTCACCCGCACCGCGTTCGTCGAGTGTGCGGGTAACGGCCGGAGCTTCTTCACCTCGCAGCAGGGCCAGCAGGTCGGCGGGACGGCGTGGACCCTGGGCGCGATCGGGACGGCGCGCTGGCGCGGGGTACGGCTGGCCGAGGTGCTGCGCCGTGCGGGCATCGGCGGACACGCGGTCGACGTGCTGCCGCGCGGGCTGGACGCGGAGGTCGTCAGCGACGGGACGAACCTGGGCAGGGTGCGCCGGCCCCTGCCGGTGGCCAAGGCACTGGACGACGTACTGCTCGCGTACGAGATGAACGGGGAGCCGCTGCCTCCGGACCACGGGGCCCCGGTCCGGCTGATCGTCCCGTCCTGGGTGGGCATCGCGAACATCAAGTGGGTGGGTGACATCGAGGTGAGCGCGGAGCCGCTGCTGAGCCCGTGGAACACGGGCCTGTACCGGCTCTTCGGCCCCGGATACCCGGCCGAGGGCAGCGCCCCACTGGCCCGTCAGACGCTCAAGAGCGCCTTCGAGCTCGCACCCGGCGCGTCGTTCGCCGCCCACCGCAGGCATCTGCTGACCGGCCGTTCCTGGTCGGGCGGCGCGCCGGTACGCTCGGTCGAGGTCAGCACCGACGGGGGCACCCGGTGGCGGCCGGCCCGGCTGCGTGACGAGTCCAGGCCGGGCAGCTGGGTCCGCTGGAGCACCGACTGGGTTCCGAGGGAGACGGGCCCGGGTGTGCTGCTCGCGCGGGCGACGGACCGCTCGGGCCGCAGCCAGCCGGCGACGACCGCACACAACACCCAGGGCTACCTCTTCGACGCGGTGGTGGGGCACCCGGTGACCGTGGTCTGAGTGGATCCCCGTTCCTGTCGGACCAGGACGGTTGGACGGCGGGACGGGAAGGTCCGCGTCCCGAGGAGTGCCCACCTGACGTCTGGAATCGTCGTCGGCGAGGCCGGATGACGAACACCGCGCAGGCGCATCGGGTGCCCCCTTATCGGCCCGAAAAACAACTGATTTCACGGACATACGCCCGGCTGTGTGGGGCACGAGGCTGTCAGCGGTTGCTGAGGGAAAAGGCAGCTCGCCCGGACGGAAGAGCCGAACGGTGCGAGCGACCACCTGAAGACCGTTCCGAATAAGCCATTTCTTTCCGTGCGAACAAAGGATTTTTCCATGAGCGAGAACCTGTGGGGTTACCAGCCGACCGTCGGTCACACCGCTGGAACGGACCTGATCGGTTACAAGGTCGAGGCGACGGACGGGAGCATCGGCAAGGTCGACAAGCACTCCGACGACGTCACCTCCTCCTACCTGGTCGTCGACACCGGTGTATGGATCTTCGGCAAGCACGTCCTGCTGCCGGCGGGCACCGTGAGCCGCATCGACACCGACGACAAGAAGGTCTACGTCGACCTCACGAAGGACCAGATCAAGGACTCTCCGGAGTTCGACAAGGACAAGCACATCGGTGACGCGGACTTCCACCGCACGACCGGCGAGTACTACGGCCGCCACCGCCGGGTCTGACCTGAGCCTCGTGGACAGCGGGCGGGGCGGAACGCCTGAGGCGTTCCGCCCCGCCCGCTGTCCACGTGTTCGGAGCGAGGAAGACAAGGGTGGTTCGAGGTCCGCGCATACCCGGTCCACTCGACGCCGCCTTATGGATCGACGTGAGATTTTCGCCTTCCACTGCGATCACCGCACCGAAGGAATTCCGAGCACCCCGGAGAAGCTACGCGCGGCACGGGAACAATCACCCGCGAAATGCCCCGGCGGGCATTTCAGGAACTCCCTTCCGGGGCCTGCTGTGATGGTGCGACCCGCACCCACGGAATCATTCTTTTCTCAGCGCGCGATCTCCGGCCCGGTTCCTGGCGATGTTTCGACGTCCACGCCGAGAATGCCGGGTCCACGCCGAGGATGCCGGTCCTCGCCGGTAACTCGGCCACATCGGAATGCAAGGTCATCGCTTCGTCTCCGGTCACAGGGTCGGCCCGCGACGGCCTCGTGCCGCCCCTGTTCAGCTTGCCCCTCCGCCTGCTGAAGAGCCGCCGAACGGCGCCACCGAAGTTGTCCTCCGTATGCGGATGCGACGCTAGCCTCGTCTCCATGGGACTCGAGTGGGAACAGCTCGTCATCGACGCCGCCGATCCGGTCGCCCTGGGCAGCTGGTGGCGTGAGGCACTCGGTTGGGTCGTGGTGAACGACTCGGCCGAGGAATACGAGATCAGGCCGGAGCCCGACCGGCTGCCCGGCCTGCTCTTCGGGACCACGCCGGAGGGAAAGACCGTCAAGAACCGCCTCCACCTGGACTTCCGCCCCGACGACCGGGACGCGGAGGTCGAACGCCTGCTGGCCCTCGGTGCCCGGCACACGGACATCGGGCAACGGAGGGACGAGCCGTGGGTGGTGCTCGCGGATCCTGAGGGGAACGAGTTCTGCGTGCTGGGAGAACGGCCCGGTGGCTGACGGGCTGCCGCTTGATCCCTGCGGATCAGCAAGACCGTTCGGAGGCGCGGCACGCCTCTGTGCTCGTCCATCAGCTGCACCTGCCGCCACAGGGCCTCCGGACGCGGGAAGAAGCGCCGTAGGACCACCCGCGCTTCGGAAAGGGGGAAGCCGGAACTCGTACGCTTGCACGATGCACCAGGATTCCGGCCCGACCAGGCCCTCAGAACCGCTGACGACCGACGCCGTCACACGCATCGTGCTCCGTCCGATCGCCAGCCCACTGCCGCTGGGCTTCTTCGCCCTCGGCATGGGCAGTACGGTCCTGTCCTCCCTGCAGCTGGGCTGGGTACCGGCCGAGCAGAGCAGCATCCTTCTGCTCCTCGTCCTCATCTTCGTCGTGCCGCTCCAACTCGTCAGCGGGATCTTCGCCTTCCTGGCCCGTGACGCGGGCGCCGGCACAGCGCTGCTGCTGCTCGGCGCCGCATGGGCGGGGACAAGCGTGACGTCCCTGGACTCCCCGCCCGGCAAGCCGGTGATGGCACAGGCCGTCTTCCTCCTCGCACTCGTCCCGTTCGTGCTCGCGCTCGCCGGGGCCGCCGCGCAGTCCAAGCCCTTGTTCGCCGTCCTGCTCACCCTCACCTCCGTGCGCTTCGCCTTCACGGGCCTCTACGAGGCGGGCCTCGGGAACGCGCTCCAGACCGCGGCGGGCTGGACCGGTCTCGGCATCGGTGTCTTCGCGCTCTACGGCGGGCTCGCCCTGCTGGTCGAGGACGGCAAACAGCGCACCGTGCTGCCGCTCTTCCGCCGCGGCAAGGCGCGCGAGTCCATCGAGGGCGACCTGCGCGAACAGCTCACCGAGGCCCAGCAGGAGGCCGGGGTCCGCCACCAGCTGTGACCGCGGGCGTGCCACCGGGCTCCGGAGGTCATCCCGTCCGGTGGCAGCCTCGGGGCCGTCGTCGCCTCGGCCGTAGCGACGTCGAAGCACCCCTGACCGCTGGGATCGAGGTTTCCCGGCTCCGGGGATACGGTGATTGAGGATCATCCCGGCACACAGCGTCTTTTCCGGTGATCCGTCATTCGCATATCGGAAATCCCCCGTGGTACGGAGCAATCCCAGGAGGAACGATGGCCTTCCCCGAGCGCGACGCGAACGAGAACGAGGGTCCTGCGGACGGTGGAGCGGCGGGGTCTCCCGGCGTCCACGACGGAGGCGCCGACGGAGGCGCCGAGGGTCCCGCGGACGGCGGAGCGGCCGGTACGCCCGGCGCCCACGACGGTGGGGCGGACGGCGGAGCGGAAGGGCCCGCGGACGGCGGAGCGGACGGCACCCCCGGCGCCCACGACGGTGGAGCGGACGGCGGAGCCGACGGCGGCGCCGGCAGCGGCTCTTGAGCCTGTTCCGGACCCAGGTCCAGGACGTCGGCGCCCAGCGGGGCGTCGGCGTTCTGGAATCTCGCCTGACCGGACTGAGCCGGGAGGACTTCGCCCGTGACGTCTGGGCGCGGACCGCGGCACTCACCCGGGGTGCGAGTGACTTCTCCGACGTGTTCTCCTCGTCCGCCGTGGACGAGTTGATCTCCCGCCGCGGGCTGCGTACGCCGTTCCTCCGTGTCGCCAAGGGCGGCACCACACTTCCCGAGTCGTCGTTCACCGCCCCCGCGGGAGTCGGCGCCACCATCGGCGACCAACTCGACGACACCGCTCTGTGGCGAGCGTTCGCCGACGGAGCCACGCTCGTTCTGCAGGCGCTTCACCGCACCTGGGAGCCGGTCGCCGGTCTCGTGTCCGAGCTGAGCACGGAGCTGGGCCATCCCGTGCAGGCCAACGCCTACGTCACTCCCCCACAGAACCGCGGATTCGACGCCCACTACGACGTGCACGACGTCTTCGTCCTCCAGATCGAGGGGACGAAGCGGTGGATCGTCCATGAGCCCGTACTGCCCGACCCGTTGCGCGACCAGCCATGGACCGATCACCGACCGGCCGTGGCCGACGCGGCGGCACGGAGCACGGCTCACCTGGACACCGTGCTCGGCCCCGGGGACGTGCTCTACCTGCCGCGTGGCTGGCTGCACTCCGCCCGGGCCCAGGGTGAGGTGTCGATCCATCTCACCCTCGGTGTCCACACCTGGACCCGCTACGCCCTGGCCGAGCAGCTGACCCGGGCCGCCCTAGCAGCGCTGCGTGACGACCCTCCGATGCGCCGGTCCCTGCCTCTGGGGGCCGGTGGTCAGGACGACGAGCGGGAACTGGTCCGTGAGCGTCTCCTGGCCGCTGTGGCCGAGGCCGACCCCGGTCCGTCGTTCGAACGCGCCCGGCGGGCCGAGGGCCGCCCCGCACCGCTGGGGCCGCTGGCCCAGCTGTCGGCGTTGAACGGCCTGGGTCCGACCACACCGGTACGGCTGCGGGAGGCGCTGGAGGCACGGTTGGCAGGGACACGGCTGTTCACCCGGGTGGGCTACCTCGACCTGCCGGCATCCGATCTCGCGCCGGTGACCCGCCTGCTCGACGGCGGCATCCGTACGGCAGGCGACCTCGGGCTCGCCCTCGCCGGGCGGCTGCTGCGGGCCGGGGTGCTGCTGCCCGGGAACCGGTGACCCCGGCGGAGCGGTTCTTCTGCGCCGACGCCGCCCGGGCACGAGGAGACGTGTTCACGGGAACGGCTCCGTACGGCCGCGTCTGGGTGCTCATCGAGTACAGGCGCGGCTGGCCGGCCGACGGCTTCGACGGTCTCGACCTCGAACCTGGCGTCAAGGAACTCGTGTTCTCGGCTGCCCGGGCGAGCCGGGCCCGGGTACTCCTGGTCAGGCGCCCCGGACGCCGCCGTCCCCACGGCAGCGATCGCTGGGCGGTACTGCGCCACGACGAATCCGGTGCTCTGAGGCAGCAGTGGGGCAGTTGGCGACGGGACGACGACCTGGCCGCGATCCAGACCGCTCTGCGGTCCCCGGGGGACCGCGGCGGACCGCCCGTCGTCCTCGTCTGCGCCCACGGTCTGCACGACGCCTGTTGTGCCGTACGCGGCCGTCCCGTGGGCCGGGTCCTCAGCGAGCGCTGGCCCGACCTGGTGTGGGAATCGACGCATGTGGGCGGGGACAGGTTCGCCGCCAACGTAGTCGTCGTGCCCGATGGCGTCTACTACGGCGGGCTCGACCCCGCTTCGTCGATCACCGTGATGGAGGAACACCTGGCCGGCCGCATCCATGCCGGTCATCTCCGGGGCTACACGACCCTGCACCCGCCGCAGCAGGCAGCCGTGGCCGCGGTGCTGCGGCGCTTCGGTCCGGCCGGCCGGCACGACTACGCGATCGTCCGCACCCTTCGCGTCGAGGAGGGATGGCGCGTCAGGATCAGCGGAGCGACGTCGCACAGCAGGGTGCTGGAGGTCGAGGTCCGTGCCCGGCGCACCCCGCCGGGCCGGCTGACCTGCCGGGGCCCCGAGGGGAGTTCAGCCCTCGTCTACGAAGCGGTGTCCGTGCGTGAGGCCTGACCTGGGCGACGGAGTGGGCATGCCCGTACGGGGGTCGACGGCCGGACCGGGGCATGACGCCCCGCGGCCCGACCGGCCCGCTGCCCGGCCCCGCGGTGACCGTGACGAGTCACCCGCCGTCTGCGCTTCCCCAGGGCCCTTGGCGTCCCTGGGGCTTCACGCCCCGCCGGGGCGGCCCGCGTAGTACGTGGCGATCATGTCCTGGCCGCCGTGTCCGGCCGCCTCCGCGCGGGCGAACCGCTCGGCGGAGGCGGCGACCAGGTCGAGCGTCACCCCCGCCGCCTCGGCCGCGTCGATGATCAGCCGGGTGTCCTTGAGTGCCGTGGAAAGCGCGAAACTCGGGCTGAGATCGCCGGAGAGCACCGCCGCCGACTTGCCCTGCAGGTACGGGGTGTCCAACGGCCCGCCCTTCATCGCGTCCAGGAAGAGCTGCGGGTCGAGGCCCAGTCCTTCGGCGAGATTGAGGCACTCCGCCACGCTGTTGACGAGGTTGACGACCCAGGTGTTGGCGACGAGCTTGAGCCGGGTGGCGGCGCCCGGTTCCTCTCCGACCCACACGGTCCGCTGCCCGATCGCCTCCAGGACGGGCTGCACGGCCGCGCGGGCACCGGACGGGCCGGAGACGAACACGGTGAGCGCGCCCTGCTCCGCCGGCTGCTTCGTGCCGGAGACCGGGGCGTCGAGGTAGACGAGTCCGTGTCCGGCGGCCCGGTGGGCCAGGTCGGTCGTCGCGTCCAGGCCGACGGTGGAGCTCTGCAGCCACACCTGCCCCGGACGCAGTCCGGACGCCGCGGCGGTGAGCGTCTGCGCCACCGACGGGCCGTCGTTCAGGGCGGTGAGGACGACGTCGGCGCCGCGTACCGCTTCGTCGGCCGTGTCGGTCACCGTGGCGCCGTCGGCGGCCAGCGGCTCGGCCCTGGACCGGGTGCGGTTCCAGACGCGGACGGGCAGCCGTTCCCTGAGCAGGCTGCGGGCCATCCCGGATCCCATGATCCCGGTGCCCAGGACCGCGACGGTCGGTCGGCCCCGGGATGCTCCGGCGGTGGGTGCGGTGGTCATGAGGGGGATTCCCTTCGTCGGTGCGGTGCGGTCCCGGGACTGCGGGGCCTCAAGCCTGCCGCAGCGCGCTCTCCAGCACGGCACGGTGCACGGCTCTGGCGAGTCGCGCGCCCCAGACCGAACGCGGTCCGGCGAACGGTTCGCCCGGATGTCCCCCGGGGTCGGGCGCGGCGACGCACACCGCGTCCGTCGGCGTGCCGGAGCAGTCGAGTCCGGCGTCGAGGAGCGCCTGGACCTTTGCCTCGGTGGCGGTGGCGACCGCGTTCACCATGGCCGCGTCCGAGAGCGCCACGGGGAGGGTGACGACGATGTTGACCGTGCCCGGAGGCTGCGGCAGGGCCGAGCCCTCGGCCGGAACGGCGGCCCACCCCCGTACGCCGAGCCCGCTCGTGACGGTCGCGGTCACCCCGCCGTCGTCGGCGGCGGTGTACGCCGTGACGTCGGCCGCAGTCATCAGCCCGGCCCCTGCGCCGTCGAGCGCCTCGGCGGCCGCGATCTCCGCGAGGTGGCGCTCGGGGTCGAGCCGGGGGTAGCCGCCGGGTACCTGGGCGTTCAGAATCCAGGCGCGCGGCCCGATCCCGCCCCCGAGTACGGCGCTGCTGCAGGCCCGCCAGCCGGGGCCCAGCCGCCAGACGAGGTGGTGCAGTCCGAGGCCGTCCTCCTGCCTGGTCAGAAGCTCGCCACGTTGCCGGGGCAGGCGGGTGCCCGGGGATCCCATGGCGCTCCCCTCGTCAGGCCCGCCGACGATCGGCTCGGGCGCGTCGATCATACGGTCGGGCCGGGACGGGGTCACCGGCGCGTCCGGGAGGGCTCTCACCCGAATGGCGTAACGCGTGTAGCGGTTCGAGAGCCCCCTGGAACGGGGCCACCGCCCCTCCCCGGTCCTTCGGGCCTCCCGGCGCCCGGGCCGGGAAGTTGCAGCGTCCAACCGGGTGAGGCGCGATGGAAGCCGGACGCGCCTTCCCTGCTGGACCCGACCGCAGGACGCGCCCGGGCGAGGAGGAATCGGCCATGGGAGCCGCTGACGGTTTCACGGATTCCGGAGAACTCGACGGTCTGACCGTCTACGACAGCGACGGGGAGAAGGTCGGCACCGTGGGGCGGGTGTACGTCGACGACGACACCGGCAAGCCCGACTGGATCACGGTGAAGACCGGCATGTTCGGCATGAAGGAGAGCTTCGTGCCGCTTGCGGGAGCCCGCCGGGTGGGCTCCGACCTGCACGTCTCGCACCCGAAGGAACGCGTCAAGGACGCTCCCCGGGTGGACGCCGACGCGCACCTCTCCGTATCGGAGGAACAGGAGCTCTACCGCCACTACGGGATGACCAGGAAGGGCACGGCCGGCGCGGGCGGTGACGCGCGCACGACGTCCGGGACCGGAACGGGAGCCATGGGCGCGGCCGGGGCAGCCGGGGCAGCCGGTGCGGCCGGTGCGGCCGGCACCGCGCGCACCGGACACGCGAAGGACACCGGCACCACCACCGCCGGCATGGGCACCACCGGTGCCGGCACGGGCAGGCACCGGGACACGGAGACCTCCTCCACGTCGCGCCCGCTCGCGGGTGCCGGAGCCGAACGGTCCGCCGGCGGCACCGGCCGGGAGGAGATGGTCCGGTCCGAGGAGCAGCTCCAGGTCGGTACGGAGGAGTACGAGAGCGGGAAGGCACGCCTGCACAAGTACGTCGTGACGGAGAACGTCACACGGACCGTGCCGGTGTCCCACGAGGAGGTGCGCGTGGTGCGCGAGCCTCTGCAGCCGGGTGAGAAGGGAGCCGTGAAGGGGCGGACCGAACTCGGCGAACAGGACGTCGAAGTCACCCTGCACGCCGAACGAGCCACCGTCCGCAAGGAGGCGGTCCCCGTGGAGCGGGTCCGTCTCGAGACCAGCAAGGTCACCGAACAGAAGGAAGTGTCCGCGGAGCTCCGCAAGGAGAAGATCGACTACGCGGACGGCAAGGACATGGGCAGCGACAAGGACATGGGCGGCGAGTACGGCCAGGGACGTCGTCGCTGACCTGACCCCTCACACAGCGGCGAAAGGCCGTGCGACACCAGCGAGGGGCGGACCCGGGTGGTTCACGGGCCCGCCCTCTCGTCGTGCCCGTACCGCGCGTGCACCGCTCCTCCGGGCAGGAAGCGCACCGAAGGGCGCCCGTCCGGTCCGTCCGGTGTGACCACCGCGCGTACCCGGTAGACCTCGGCGACGAGTTCCTCCGTGATCACCTCCGAGGGCGTTCCGCCCGCCACCACCCGGCCCTCCTTCATGACGACGACCCGGTCGCAGAACATCGCGGCCAGATTGAGGTCGTGCAGCGCGACCACCGCGGTCACGGGCAGCGCGGCGATCAGGGAGAGCAGCTCCAACTGGTGCTGGATGTCGAGGTGGTTGGTGGGTTCGTCCAGCAGGAGTTCCCGCGGCTGCTGGGCGAGGGCACGGGCGATCTGCACCCGCTGGCGCTCGCCTCCGGACAGGGTGTGCCAGGACTGCGCGGCGCGGTCGGCCAGTCCGGTGCGGGCCAAGGCCCCGTGCACGGCGGCCTCGTCCTCCGGGCCGGACGCCGACCAGGGGCGCCGGTGCGGGATTCGGCCGAGCCGTACGACGTCCAGGACGCTCAGGTCGATCTGGGTGTCCGCGTGCTGGTCGACGACCGCCACGCGTCGGGCCACGGCCCGCCGTCCGGTCTCGGCGAGCGTGCGTCCGTCCAGGGTCACCACTCCCGCGCCGGGGCCGAGGACGCCGGCCATCACACGCAACAGCGTGGTCTTGCCGGAGCCGTTGGGTCCGAGAAGCCCGACCGTGGCGCCGGACGGCGGCGCGACACTCACCCCGTCGAGGACGATCCGCCCGCCCGCCTCCCGGGTGATCCGGGTGGCCCGCAGGCCGTCGCCGGGCGTTCCTTTCCGGTGCGTCTCGGGGGTCATGCGCTTCTCCGGGTGCGGTGGAGGATCAGGACGAACACGGGCACGCCGATGAGGGAGGTGACCACCCCGACGGGGACCTCCTGAGGGTCGAGGACGGTCCTGGCCAGGGTGTCGACCCAGACCAGGAACACCGCTCCGGCGAGCGCAGTCACCGGCAGCAGTCTCCGGTGCCCCGAACCGGTCAGCGCCCGGGCCGCGTGCGGCAGGACGAGCCCGACGAACCCGATCGCGCCCGCCGAGCTGACGAGGGCGGCCGTCAGCAGCGCGGTCGCGCAGAGCAGCACGATCCTGGTGCGGGCCACGTGCACGCCGAGGGCGGCCGCGGCGTCCTGGCCGAAGGCGAACGCGTCGAGGGTACGGGCGTGGGCGAGGCAGATCAGGAGGGTCACGGCCAGCACGGCGGAGCACGTCCACACGTCGCCCCAGCCGACCCCGCTCAGCGAGCCGAGCAGCCAGAAGAGCACGCCCCGGGTCTGTTCGGCGTCGGCGGCGGTCATCACGACGAACGAGGTGAGCGCGGAGAAGAGCTGCATGGCCGCGACCCCGGACAGCACGACCCGGTCGGTGGATCCGCCGAGCGTGTGGCTGAGCAGCAGGACGAGGGCGAACGAGCACAGGGCCCCGACGAAGGCACCGCCCGAGACGGACACCGCTCCCCCGCCGACGCCCAGGACGACGACCACGACCGCCCCGGTGGACGCCCCCGACGAGACGCCGAGGACGAAGGGGTCGGCGAGCGGGTTGCGCAGCAGCGACTGCATCACGGTGCCGCACACCGCGAGCCCGGCTCCGCACACCGCGGCGAGCAGGGTGCGGGGCATGCGCAGGTTCCAGATGATGCCGTCCCGGATCGGGGTCAGCCGTCCTTCACCCAGGCCGAGGTGCGAGGCCACCACGGACCAGACGTCCGGGACGGAGATGCGTGCGGGGCCGATCGTCACGGCCACCGCGACGGACAGGAGCAGCAGGGCGATCCCGGCGCTCCACAGGAGGCCGTCACGCAGGATCCGTGTGCCGACGGCCGTGCCCGCCGGCGGAGGCGGGTGCGTCTCCGTGTCCGGTGCGGGTTCGGTCCTCGTCACTCCGCGAGCCCGAACGAACGCAGCCCCGCCGCGACGCGCTCGACGCCTTCGACGGTCCGGATGGTCGGGTTCATGGCCTGGCCGCTGAGCAGGACGTAGCGCTTGTGGCGGACGGCGTCCAGATTCTTCGTGGCGGGGTTTGACTCCAGGAACTCGATCTTCTTCTTCGCGCTCTCGGCCGTCTGCGACTTACGGGTCAGGTCACCGATGACCAGGACGTCGGGGTTGCGGTCGGCGACCGTCTCCCAGTTGATCTGGGGCCATTCCTCGTGCGTGTCGTCGAAGACGTTCTTCGCGCCGAGCTCCCCCGTGATGATGCCGGGGGCGCCGCAGCAACCGGCCAGATAGGGCGCCTCGGCGTTGGCGAACCAGTAGAGCAGGGTCGTGTCGGAGGCGTCGACGCCGGCGGTCGCCCTGTCGATCCGTTCCCGGAGAGCGCGGATCAGTTTCTCGCCCCGCTCCGGGACGCCGAACACCTGGGCCAGGTCACGCACTTCGCCGTAGACGCCGTCCATGGTCAGTGGTGCGGTGCGGGAGCCGTCGCTGCTGCCGGCGTTGTCCTTGCCCGCGCAGTCGGTGGGTGAGAGGTACGTGGGCACACCCAGTTCCTCGAACTGGTCGCGGGACGCCACTCCGCCCTTGCCGAGGGTGGACTCGAAGGACGCGCTGACGAAGTCGGGTTCCTCCGCGAGCACCTTCTCGGAGGAGGGCTGGTTCTCCGCGAGGCGGGGCACCTTGGCCTCGTCCTTCTCCAGTCCCTTCATCACCGGGTCCGTCCAGGTCGCGGTGCCGGCGAGGCGGTCGGCGAGGCCCAGGGCGAGCAGGATCTCCGTCGATCCCTGATTGAGCGAGACGGCCCGCCGCGGGGCCGCGTCGACGGTCACCGTGCGACCGCAGTTCTCCAGCGTCACGGGGAAGCCGTCGGCGGAGCGCTCCCGCGCCGCGCCGTCGGACGTGCTCCCGCCTCCGCCGCAGGCGGTCAGGAGGACAAGTCCGGCGATGAGCAGGGCGGTTCGGCGTACGGTGCTGGCTATGGGCGGCACGAGTCCCTCTGCGTCTCTGGGCTCAAGCGCGGAGCCCGGTACGGTGTTCCGCTCCCGGTGCGGAAGCGGGTGCCAGCAGGTCTTCGGACTCGGGTTCGTCCGGACGGAGCGCCTTCCCGGTGCACCCGAGGGTGTCCCAGTGGCCGTGGCCCCGCCCGTCCCCCTCACCGCTGCGCGTCAGCTCCGGATTCGCACCGGATTCCCTGACTCCACGTGGAGTGTGACTGGCGTCTGCAAGCTATCACGCGGCGTGCCGCCGGCCTCCGGGCCGTCGCCGGTCGGTGGGTGGGTGCGGTCCGCTCCCCATCCGTACCGGCGACGGCCGTCGGGCGGTTCAGCGCTTGGGGTGAACCGATTCGCCGCCGTTGCTCCGCGGTTTCCCGCCGCAGCGGGAGAGCACGGACGCGGTGCCCCAGTAGGCCAGCAGAACGGCGCGCAGACCCAGGATCTCCAGGCGCTCGCCGAACCCCGTCGCCCCTTCCTTGCCCGGGGCGCTCACCGGGCCTCCGCCGCACCGGTGTTCCAGGGGCCCTCGGGGTCGTCGTAGGCATCGGCGTAGCCCGGGCCGGCGATCGGCCAGTCGGCCAGCAGGGCCTCGGGCAGGGCGAAGGAGTCGGCGAGTTGCGGGGCGTGCGCGGCGACGGCGGCGATCAGGTCCTCGGCGTCCCCCGCCAGGGCCTCCACCTGGTCACCGCTCAGGCGGCCGGCGGCCAGCAGGTCACCGCTGTTGCGGGCCAGCCACTCGACGGCGAACAGGCGCTCCAGCTCTCCCAGCCGGTCCTTCGCGGCTCCTTCGGGGAGGGCGACACGGGCCTCGGCGTAGGCCGCGGCGGCCTGCCGGTACGCATAGGCCTCGACCCCGCGCAGCGCGGGGCCGGAGGCCGCGTTCCAGCGACCGAGGGCGTCGGCGTCGGTCGCCGACAGCACGCGCTCCCTGGCCCGGGCGAACCAGATCTCCTGGACCGAGGCGAGGAGCGTGCCGAGGAAGCGCGGATCGGCGAGGTCCCCGGTGTGCGGGGCCGGGGTGCCCGCACCGCCCGGATCGGCGGCGAAGAGCATGTCGGCGGCCGCCTTGGTGTACAGGGCGATGTTGTCGCCCTCCGCGGTGATGGCCCCCTCCACCCCCGTGACGAGTTCGGTCATGCCGTTGTTCTCCAGCAGCGCCTGGGCTCCGCAGCGTTCACGGCTCTCGACGATGACGTCGCGGGCCCGCCAGGTGATCCACGCCTTGGCGACATCGACGAGCGTCCCCGCCTCGGCCCGGCCCTCGCCGTCCGCGCAGGCCTCCCAACGCTCCTGCGCCCTGCGGTAGAGCAGGGTCATGGCGAAGACGGTGGCCATGGCCGAGGCGAGCGGCCCGTGGTGGGTCCGGTGGGCGTTGACGGGCACGGGGGGCGCGCCGCGGCTGCCGGAGATCAGCCGGTGGCCGCCGTAGCGCACGGCCACCGCGAGGGTCGCGCGGGCCGAGCCGGCCGCACAGGCGCTCATCGCGATCCGGCCGGGGGTGACCCGCCCGATCGAGGTCAGGAACCGCCGGCGCCGGTCCCCCGGCTCCGTCCTGAACATCCCCTCGGCATCTCCCTCCTCGCCGGACCCCAGCAGAGCGTCTCGGGCCACGAACAGGTGGTCGAACGAGGTCAGGCAGTGGTCCACGGGACTGCCCATGCGCGCGGGCAGCAGGCGCACCCGGACGCCGGGGAGCGCCTCCGCGTCGTCGGTGAGCGGCACCAGGAAGAGGCGCACCCCGTGGTCCGCGCCGTCGGCCACCAGCCGCGCCGCGACCAGTCCGCTCTTGGCCCCGCCCGCCGGGCTGGTGTTGGGCATGAACTTCTGCGCACCCGCGTTCGGTGTGTGCAGGACAAAGCCGTCCCGTTCACGGTCGTACGTCGCGGTGGTCTCCATGGCCGCCGCGTTGTTGCCGTGCGCCACCTCCGTGCAGAGGAAGGTGCCGATGCGCCGCATCGTCAGGTAGTCCGACAGATCGCGGCTGCCGACGCTGTCGTGGTCGAGGAGGCTGCCGAGGAAGAGGTTGTAGTGGATGCCCGCCACCGTGGTCAGCGCGGGGTCCACCGGGCCGAGCCAGGCGTGCAGGGCGGCCAGTGCCCGCGGGTCGGCGGCGAGCCGTGCTCCGCTGTCGAGGGCCCGGTTGAGGACCCGCAGCCGTTCGTAGGCGAGTGCCAGTCGCTCCTCGGGCGTTCCGCCGGCGGGGCGGCGGAACGGTTCTGTGCTGATCAGCCGCTGCCAGAAGCCGTGTTCGCGGCGGAACTCCGGACCGAGGAGGACGCCGGTCAGCAGGTCGGTCGTGGACGGTGGGGCGATGTCGGTAAGGGTCACGGTCATACCGAAATGAACGACCGGGGTACGGGCGAGGACACCCTGGACGCCCCTACCGCTCGGGGACGGACCCGCCCGCCAGCGCGGCGTCGAGCTCCTCGCGGTCGGGAGGCAGGGCCCCGGCCCGCGCGACGGTCACGGCGGCCGAGGCGACGGCGTGGCGCAGCACGTCGCCGAGGACGGTGGTGTCCAGGGAGCGCAGCCCCGCGCGCCCCTCCGCTCCGAGCAGGCCGTACGAGGCCAGCGCGTGCAGGGCGCCGGACATGAAGGCGTCGCCCGCCCCCACCGTGTCCGCGATCCGGACGGGCGGCGCGCCGATGCTCACCGCCGAACCCGGCAGGAAAGCGGTCGCGCCCGCGGCGCCCTCGGTCAGCAGGACGACCGCCGGCCCGCGGCGCAGCCACCGTTCGGCCGCGTCCCGCGGTGCCTCCTCCGGGTAGAGCCACCGCAGGTCCTCGTCGCTCGCCTTGACGACGTCGCTCAGCGCGACGCAGCGTTCCGCCTGCCGCACCGCGCGGGCGTGGTCACCCATCAGCGCGGGCCGCACGTTGGGGTCGTAGCTGACGGTCGCCTGCTCCCGGAGCGACCGGACGAGGTCCAGCACCGTGCCGGCGCCGGGGTCCAGGGCGGTGGCGACGGAGCCGGTGTGGACGTGGCGGGGCGGCTCCACGCCCCGCTCCACCGGGCCGAGCGTCCAGGTGATCTCGAAGCCGTACGTGGCCCGGCCCGCGTCGTCGAGTTCGACCGTGGCGGTGGGGGTGGGCGCTCCGGCCCCGTCCGTCAGCACCCGCACGCCGGCGGACGCCAGGTGGTCCTCGATCAGCCGCCCGTCGGGGTCCGGGCCCAGCTGGGTGAGCAGAGTGGTCCGCCGGCCCAGCCTGGCCAGCCCGTACGCGACGTTCGCGGGGCTGCCTCCGGGATGCGTCCGGTCCGCGGCCCCCGGCCGCCGGACGATGTCGGCGACGCATTCGCCGATGACCAGCAGGGCGGGGCTGTCAGGCATGGGGCGGATCTCCTGGACGAGGCGGGCGGGCTGCCCGCGCGGACCGCGGCTGTCACGGGACACCGTGCCCGCCGATTGTGCCCCGGACGTGGGAGCCCCGGGGACGCGGGGCTCAGGAAGCGCCCTTGCCCCCTTCGTCGCCGTACCGCCGCTCGAACTGCGCGACCTGGCCCTCGGTGTCGACGA
>Ga0164308_10000880_pt1 | contig 16208 bp, 11 predicted proteins | sample Whisoiple_246_MG_FD_109983 | JGI IMG/M metagenome (GOLD analysis project Ga0164308, IMG submission 109983) | Soil microbial communities amended with fresh organic matter from upstate New York, USA - Whitman soil sample_246_MG | ecosystem: Environmental > Terrestrial > Soil > Unclassified >...
AAGACGAATAATTGTAGTTCCACACATAGAGCAATAATTCCGACCCCATGCGGCCTTGTTACTCTACAAAAAGTCCACTCGCAAGGCCCGCTCCGCTGGATGGTTGCATTGACAACTAATGCCGCGGGGCCTATTACTTTTGGGCGATGCGCGACCAATTCGACGGCGAGCAAGTAGTGCTGGAGAACGCCCTGCCGTTCCTGCTGCATGGCATTTACCAGCGCATCCGCGGAGTGACGTATCGCGCGTTCAACGAGCACGGGCTCGAGCTCACGCCCGAGCAGTGGATCGTCCTGGTGCGGCTCTGGCAGCGTGACGCCCGGACGGTGTCTGAATTGAGCGAGAGCACGCTGCGCGACAAGCCCACCATGTCTCGCATCCTCGACAGCATGGAGAAGAGCGGCCTCGTGACCCGTTCACTCGATCGAAAGGATGCCCGGTCGCGCATCATCGAGCTGACGCGAGAAGGGAAGGCGCTGCGCAAGAAGTTGGTTCCGATCGCCAAATCGATCGTCCAACGTTTGGAAGCTGGCGTGCCGGAAGAAGAGCTCGTGATCACCCGCCGTACGTTGCGTCGCCTATTCGAAAACCTCGCCTGAGTCGCCTTGCGTGGCGAGCGCCGCTCGTTTTCGTTCGCAGTCGCTCAAGTAGTTGCAATGACAATCAATTGGAGAACCCGATGATCAATAGCCAGCACGATTCCGTCTCTCGTTCCTTCGTCAGCTTCGACGCGACCACCGCTCCCGCGGAGGCGCGCGAAATTCTGCTCGAAAATCAGCGAAAATTCGGCAAAATTCCGAGTCCGCTCGCGCGGCTCGCGGCTTCACCCCTCGCTCTTCGCGCGGCCCTCGATGGCCTGACCAGCTTCGAGCACAGCTCACTCGCACCGCTCGAACGCGAGGTGCTGGCCATGACCATGGGCGTCAAGAACGGCTGTCACTATTGCGTCTCGTTTCACCGCCGTTTACTGAAGATGCTCGAGGCACCCGCCGGCCTGAGCGAGGCACTCGAACAGGGCCGAGCGCTGGACTCGCCCAAGCTCGAAGCGCTGCGCGTATTCACGTTGGCTCTGCTCGAGCGCACGGGAGACGTGCCCAACGAGGTTTGGCAACGATTCCTCGCTGCGGGGTTCGATCGCGCCGCAGCCCTCGAGGTCGTCGTCGGCATCGCGACTTACACCCTGACGACGTTCGCCAACCGCCTCACCGAAGCGCCGCTCGACTGAACGAGGCACCCGCGCACCGGACCCGCGAAACGGCTGAGTCGCGCGCTCGCGGGTCGTTACCAAACCCCAGCCCCGCTGATGGGTGGATGCGCTCGCGGAGCCAGAATTCGCGCGCGTTTCAGCGGGGGCAGGCGTGGCCGCTGCCCGAAGCTGGGCGGGAGGGTGCAGCCCACAGCAGCGTGGATCGACGCCATGCGCGCCCGTTACATGGGGGCCGCAACCAACCATGCGCCCACGGTCGCGAGCCCGGTACGCCGAATCGAGAATTGGGCGAGCGCGTCAGTCGGGGGCGCGCGGTCAGCGCTTGCCCTTGGCGAGCGGCGTGAGGCACCAAAGTTGGGCTTGGTGCATAGCGACGAAAACCTTTTGTAGGCGCAGCAAGGCGAACGTCGAGGGCGTGGTGGCGTAGGTTTGGTACGCGCCGACGATGCGCTCGCCGTATTGGGCGACGCCCGCGGAGAGGCATTGTTCGGCGGCCTCGGGCTCGGCGCTGGTGCGGAGGGTCTGCTGTTGCGTGATCAGGGCAAGGTTTTGCTTCAGCAGTTTGTCGGTCTCGGGGGTGGCGCCGTATTGTTGGAGTTGGTCTTGGAGGCAGCGCACCTCGGGAGCCGTGCAGTCGGCTTCGGTGCGCTGCACGGTTGCGTACAGCGAGAGGGCGCGCTTGGCGTCGTAGGCCGCGGGGGCTTTGGCGAGTTCGGCGTCGAGTTCGGCGTTGGGCTTGCTGAGCTTCTTTTCGCACGCTTCGGGCGCCATCGGCTCACATTCGGCTTGGCCTTTGGGCGGCAAGATCGAGTGGATGAAGTCGCGTTGTTCTTTGGCGAACTCTGGCGCGCGTTGGACGAGCACGGACTCGGGGGCGGCTTCCACTTCTTCACGGCGATCTTGGGCGCGCTTGCGAATCGCCATTTGTTCGGCGTCGTTCGTGAAGGCGGTGATGCATTCGAGCAGTTTGCGCGAACACCAATTTTCGGTTTCGTAGAACGCGGCGAGCTCCGTGCGCTCACCCTTTCTTTCGAGTTCTTGCTCGATGCAGACGTTCTGCTTTTCGGCTTCGAGCTCGCGGCAAGGGTTGAGGTAATGTTTGGCGATCAGCGTGTCGCGTCGTTCGGCGATCGAGATCAGGCAATCACCGCCCCTCATCCGGCAATCCGCGAGGATGTCTTTGGGGGCTGCAGCGAGCTGCTTTTCCAGATCGCCACGCGCTGAAGTCGCCGATTTCAGCTTCGCTTCGGTATCCGCAGCCGGCGCTGTTCGTGGCTCGGGCGGCGGCGCCGCGCCGCAAGCCACGAGCAGGGCGACGAGTGAGCCGAGGAGCAACCGGGGGTGTAGCGGTTCGATCACGAACCGCTTACTCTACATGATCTCCTGTACCTGCGCGGTCGGCCGGAGGTCGTACCTTTACCTCTACCTCGCTGTATCCGAGGCCGCGCACGAGGCCTTCGACTGCACGTTGTGCGTTCTGGGCAGCGCGGTTCAAGATCCCGGCCTGCAGTGCTGCTTCAATCAGCGAGCGTTCGGCCTCTTGGCGGGCGCGTGTTTCTAGATTTTCTTTACGCGCGGCGAGCGCACCCGTGTGCCGCGCATGGACGTAAGTTTTCGCGTTGTCGAGCTCGGCGTGAAAAACCTCGGGCGCGGGCAGCGTGATGGTCACGCGCTTTGCGGCGGGTTCAGCGACGATGTCTGCGGCCTGCAACTGTTGCAAATCGACACCGGCGCTCACGTCCGCAACGGCCACGAGCAAAATCGCGTCTTCACTCTGCACGAGGCCGAACAAGTGGGACTGCTTGTCGCTCAGATCGATCACGCGCTCCATGTGGAATGAGGCGCTTTCGAGCCGCGCCAGGTCCTTGACGGCGACGAGCACGTTGGGTGTCGGGCGCACGATTGTCACGCTCGAGCTGAGCGGAGGGATCACCGGCAAGGACGGCGGCGCGCAATTCTTGGCGGCGAGCACGCCGACCAGCAAACCTGCGCCGAGCATGCCGAATACAGCCAGCAACGGCGCAGGTGAGAGTCGTTTGGTCACGTGCCTTGCGGGAAGATTTTCAGGGCGATCTCGGAGAGCTTCTTTACCGTCTCTTGCTTCATGCCAGTCGCTGGGTGCGGCCAGGCGAAGCTGCGCGACACGACTTGATTGCAGCGGAACGAGATCAGCAGATCGTTGGGCGCCGAACCGCTAGCGGAGGTAAAGCTGAGCCCGAAATCAGCGAGAAATGTGTTCGCTGGGCAGCGCGCTTGCGCGTTGTCGAAGCTGTCTTTGTCGCCCAAGACTTTGCCCAGAGTCTCCTTGAGATCGGGATCGAGCACCTGAGTCTGGCTGAAGATCTTGGAGTCGTGGAAGCGCGGCGTGGTGTCGGGCGCGGGCAGCGCGGCTGCGGCGGCACCCGGCAAGAGTCCGGGGAGTACGGCTTGCAAACCTGCCGCGCCCTGCTGGAGCCAAGTATTCATCTCCGGCGGCAGACCCGGGATCGCCAAGCCGGGCACGGCACCGGGCGTCGCAGCAGCGGGCGCGGCAGCGGGCGTGGCGTCGCCGAGGCGATACGCGGTGAGGTTGGCAGTCTTGAGCTGATCGAAGGGAGCGGCCGGCGCGCCGGCACATCCAGTAACTGTGGCAACAGTGAGCGCGGCAGCGAGAGCGAACGTCGAAGTTTTCAGCATGAAACATCAGTAGACCCGATCAGCTCCGGCGCCAAGTCGGAAGCCACCGGCGCCCGGGCGAAATTCGGAGTAAATGCGCAGAATATGCCTCGCGTTCTGGTTGCTGGCGGTAGTGGTTTCATTGGTCGGGCGCTCGTGGCGGCACTGACTGCGCGCGGGGATCGCGTCACCGTGCTCACGCGCGGCGAAGCCCGAGCACAAGAGAACGGCGTTTCGCGCCAGCATTGGGATCCGACTCCCGACGCGAACGCGGCCTTCAATGAAGTGTACGACGTCGTCATCAACCTTGCGGGTGAGCAAGCGGTGGGCGTGCGCTACAGCGAAAGCGTGAAGGCCGGGATCTTGAACAGCCGCGTGGACTCGACGCGTTGGCTGGTGCGCGCCATCGAACGCGCTGAAGAGAAGCCGAAAGTGTTCGTGTGCGCGTCGGGCACGGGGTTCTACGGTTCGACGCTGTCGAGCGCGCGCGTCGACGAACGCGCGCCCGCTGGGACGGACTTCTTGGCGCTGGTGTGCGTGGCTTGGGAGGCAGCGGCCAACGGCGCCGCAGAGTTCGGGGTGCGCGTCGTGAACGCTCGCATCGCACCGGTTTTGAGTGAGCAAGGCGGGGCAGTGGAGTCACTGCTGCGTCCATTCAGGCTGTTCGTGGGTGGGCCGATCGGCAGCGGGCAGCAAGGCTTTCCGTGGATTCACCTCGACGATCAGATTGCCGCGCTACTCCGCGCTTGCGACGATGGCGCCCTGGTCGGCCCGGTGAATTTCTGCGCGCCCGAGCCGGTTTCCAACGCGGAGTTGAGCCGCATCATCGGCGAGCTTCTGCGGCGACCGGCGTTCTTGAAGGCGCCTGGTTTCGCGCTCAAGGCGCTGTTCGGTGACGGCGCCGAGCCGCTGCTCGGCGGCCAGTTCGCGGTGCCGCGTGCGCTGGAAAGCGTGGGCTTCGAGTTTCGGTATGCCGATGTGCGCTCGGCCCTCACTGCCATCCTGCGCGCGCAGGATTGAGCAGTGCGTGCGTTGCATGCGCGCAACGCACTGAGTCGCACACCTCGCAACAATTCGAGACGGAAGGCGGTGATCGCTTTCGAGCGTTGTCAGCCACAGAGCAGAAGCAACGCAACCATTGCGGGAGGAAAAGATGCACGAACACGACGACGCCTTCGACCGAGGTTTGCTTCACGATCTGGAGGTTCTCAACGCGCTTTCGAATCGCCGGCGCGTGCTGCGCTGGATCGCCACGGCTGGTCTGTTGCCGGTCTTTGGTTGCGGAGGCGAGGATGCGGGCACGAATGACGGTATGGGGGCGAGTGGCGCAGGCGCAGCCGGCGCGAGCACGACCGGCACTGCGGGCTCAGGCAGCGCGGGCTCAGGCACTGCAGGGGCCGCAAGCAACGCCACCGCAGGTTCCAGCTCGAGCGGAGAAACCACGTGCAGCAAGATCCCCGAAGAGACGGGGGGCCCGTATCCCGGCGACGGCACGAACGGGCCGAACGCGCTGACCACCAGCGGCATCGTGCGCGACGACATCACCACGAGCTTTGCCGCGTTGTCCGGAGCCGCGGATGGGGTGCCGCTCTCGGTGACGTTAAAGATCGTCGATGCCAATGGCTGCGCCGTGAAGGCGGGCTACGCCGTCTACATCTGGCACTGCGATCGCAACGGGAACTACTCGATGTACACCGCGGCCGACCAAAACTACCTGCGCGGCGTGCAGGAGACGGACGCTGACGGCGTGGTCACCTTCAAGAGCATTTTCCCGGGCTGCTATTCCGGGCGCTGGCCGCACATTCACTTCGAAGTGTTCTCCAGCTTGGAAGGGGCGACCGCTGCGAGCGGCAAAGTGGCGACGTCTCAGCTCGCTTTGCCCCAAGCTCAATGTGCGGAGGTCTATGCCACGACGGGCTATGAAAGTAGCGTGCGCAACCTGGCGCAGATCAGCCTCGCGACGGATAACGTCTTCAGTGACGGCGCCACGACCGAAACGCCGACTGTCACCGGAAACGTCAACGAGGGTTACGCGGCATCACTCACGGTCGGCGTCTGAGCCGCCTCAGCTCGGGCCGAAGTCGTCTTCATTCCCCTCGGGCTGCTCGCCCGTCGGAATGCGATACGACTCGTTCAGCCAATTCCCGAGGTCGACTAGCTTGCAGCGGGCTGAGCAAAATGGGCGTGGTTCAAAGTCGTCTGGCGCGTTTTCCAGCACGGTTTTGCAGATTGGACAGGTGATGCGCACGGCGCGGAGCATAGCGCAAAAGCACGCTTTTTCGAGGCAAGGATCCAGGATCTAGGGTAAGTTCCGCGCCCGCTCATGTCCCAGGACTTGTTACTAGAGATTGGTGTCGAAGAACTTCCGGCCACCTTCGTGGCTTCAGCCGTGGAGGCGCTGCCCGGTCTGCTGGAGTCTCGCTTGCGCGAGCTGCGCCTCGGTCACGGCACCATCCGTGCGCTCGGCACGCCGCGGCGCTTGGCGCTGATCGCCACCGGCGTTGCCTCGGCGCAGCCGGACTTGGATGAAGAAGCGCTCGGTCCGCCCGCGCGCGTCGCGTTCGACGCGGACGGCAAGCCGACCAAAGCGGCCCTGAGCTTCGCGCAGAAGATCGGCGTCGCGCCGGAAGCGCTGTTCAAGAAAGCAACGGATAAGGGCGAGTACGTCGCCGGACGTCGCGTCGAAAAGGGGGCCCCCGCGGCAAACCTGTTGCCCGCGGTGCTCGCCGAAGTGTGCGGCAAGATCCCGTTTCGCAAGTCGATGCGCTGGTCCGACGGCGACACGCCGTTCGGAAGGCCCGTGCGTTGGCTGATCGCGCTCTTGGGTGATGTCGAGCTCAGCGTCGAGTTCGCCGGCGTGCGCTCAGGGCGCGTGTCTTACGGGCACCGCTTCTTGGCCCCTGGTGCGATCACGATCGCCAACGCCGCGAGTTACGTGGGCAGTTTGCGCGCGGCGCACGTGCTCGTCGATCCCGCCGAGCGCAAACAAGTCATGGTCGAGCGCTTGATGGCGGCCGCCAAGAGCATCGACGGCAGCCTAATTGAAGACGAATTCTTGGTCGAAGAGAACTCGTCACTGGTGGAAGAGCCGCAGGTCGTCGTCGGCAATTTCGAAGCCAAGTTCTTGGCTTTGCCCGAGCGCGTGATTCTCGACGTGGCCAAGGGCCATCAGCGCTACTTCGGGGTGCGCGACAAGAAGGGTGGTCTGTTGCCGAAGTACCTCGCGGTCGTTGGCACGGCGCTCAAGCCCGAGAACATCCAGCTCGGCAATGACCGCGTGATGCGCGCGCGCTTGGCTGACGCCAAGTTCTTTTACGATGAGGATCTCAAGGTCCCGCTCGCCAAGCGCGGCGCGGAGCTCGACGGCATCATGTTCCACAAGCGCCTCGGCAGTGTGGGGGACAAGGTGCGGCGGCTCGTCGCGCTCGTGCCGCTGCTCGGCAAGAAGCTGGGTTTGAGCGACGCCGTGATTGAAACCGCGCGCGCTGGCGCCGAGCTCGCCAAGTGCGATCTGGTGTCGCTCATGGTGCGTGAATTGCCCGAATTGCAGGGTGAAATGGGCGCCGCGTATGGTTTGGTCCAGGGGCTCGAGCCCAAAGTCGCCGCCGTGATCTCCGAGCACTACCTGCCGCGCGGGGCCGACGACCCGACCGCTCCGGACGACGCGGGCGCGCTGGTCGCCTTGGTCGATCGCCTCGATACGCTCGTTGGCTGTTTCGCGATTGGTCTCTTGCCGACGGGCGCGGCGGATCCGCTCGCGTTGCGCCGTGCGGCGATTGGTCTTTTGCGCACCCTGCTCGCCAAGCGTTGGCGCCTCAGTCTGGCTGATGCGATTCAAACCGCGTACGCGAGCTTCACTGGCGTGAAGCTCGATCTCGACGCGCAGGCCACGAGTGACAAACTCGGAGGCTTCTTGCGTCAGCGTCTACGCGGCATCATCACGGAACCGGGTGATGTGGTCGATGCATGTGTCGCGGCGTCGGCCGACGACCCGTATGACGTGCAACTGCGCGCGGCGGCTCTGGGCCAAATCGAAGAGAGCGTGCGTACCAAAGCGGGTGAGGTGTTCAAGCGCGCCGCCAACATCGCCAAGGACGCGCCGCCCGGCGAGTTGGTTCCGCCCGCGAGCGTTCAAGCCGAAGTTCACCCGAGTGAACAGCGTGTGTTCGACGCTTATGGAACTCTCAAGCAGGCCTTGAGCGGTGGCACCACCGCGGCTGATTACGAACGCTCCCTGACCGCAATCGCCACCTTCGCCCCGGTCCTCGCCCAATTCTTCGAGGATATCTTCGTGATGGTCGAGGATCTGCCGCTCAGGAACAACCGTCTGCGCTTGATGCGCGAGACGCACGTTGCGTGTTCCCGGTTTGCGAATTTCAATCTGCTCGTGAAGGCGTAGACGCGCACTTTGTGCGCACGCGCAGTAGAAAAATGACCCGTTCTCGCGAGTGCGGCGTTCACGCCGTCCCTCGCGGGGACGGCGCGAGCACGGGCATGCCTGTGCAGTGGGCACTCGACCCGTCCGGGCGTGGCCACGTTTCCGGCGGGGCTTGGATTTTCTAGCGTAGTCGCGCGCGCCGGATGCTCGGCGAAACAGCCAGATAACGAAGTCCACTTTCCAAACCCACGAGTTGTCGGCGGCCCTCGAAACCGTCCTCGAATGTTCGTGAATCGGCATCTGGGCATGCTAAAACCGCGGCATGTTGTCGAGTGCTCGCTTGTGCGCGGGTTGGTTGGGTATGTGTATGGGCGCAGCCGCGCTCTTCTTGGCTTGTCCAGCGGCCGCGCAGGTGACGCAGACGGACGCGGCGAAGACTCCGCTGCCGCAGCCGGTGCCGAAGGCCGAGTCAGACCTCGTCAACGGCTCCTGGGGATGGAATGCCGACACGCTGATCAACAAAGATCGCACCGGGATGAACCTGAACCCGGCGGTCAAGTATGGTGACTTCTACGCACCTCCGACCTACCCGCAGTTCGTGACTGGCGACGCGATCACCCTCAGCGGCTTGTTCAAGTGGCGCGGGGAAAAGCTCGATCCGGTCAAGGACGCGAAGACCGGGCCGGGATACTTCTCAGCCAAGTGCGGTTTCACTGGCCAACTGCTGTTGATGGGCGGCAACTGCCAAGCGCAGTTCGGCTGGTACAACGTGACCGACCCGGCCAGCAAGACCCCGCCCGCGGCGAGCGAGATCTATCCCTTCATGAAGGGAAAGCCGAACGTCCTGCTGACGTGTACCAACGGCGAAGAGATGCCACCCACCATCAAGCAGGACGGCTTTTGCCCCCTCGCGTGGGACAACCGCCATCCCTACAATCTCTCGGTCGAGCGTTGGAAAATCGTGACGTTCCCGTCCGGCGATATTTCCAAGGATCCCAACTACAAGGGGGGATACGTCGGTTTTGCTTTGATCGGCGATCCGGCGAAGTGTCCGCAGAACAAGTACTCGATGTACGAGCACAACCAGCGGAACATGAGCGGCACGCCGTGGGTCACGACGCTCATCTATCAATCCAGTGTCGATCCCGGCGGCTTCTACATGGCGTTCGAAGACTTGCCGATGGGCGCCAAGGATTGGACCAAGTGGACACAGAACAACCAAGAGGTGTCCGGCGCCGACGGTGACTTCAACGACTTCGTCTTCTACGTCTCGGGTCTGACCTGCGCGGGCGGTAACGAGTCGTGCAACACCGGTCAGCAGGGCGCCTGCTCCGTGGGTCGTACGGACTGCGCGGCCGAAGGTGAAATGCCGATTTGCCGCCCGGTGATCCAAAAGTCGCCGGAGGTTTGCGACAACGTCGACAATGACTGCGACGGTGTGGTCGACAATGGCGATGGCTTGTGCACTGGCGATAAGCCGATCTGCTTCCAGGGTCAGTGTGTGGGTACCTGCTCCAATGGTGAGTTCCCGTGTCCCATCGGTTTGACCTGTGATGATGCCGGTCATTGTGCGGATCCGGTTTGCGCTGGGATCAGTTGCATGCCGGGCACCGCTTGCCGCGGCGGCAAGTGCGTTGACCCCTGTGACGGCGTGAAGTGCCCGTACCTGCAACAGTGTCAGCTCGGCGTGTGCGTCGACCCCTGTGACGGCGTGACCTGCCCCGCGGAGCGCGTGTGCGAAAATGGCCTGTGCCTCTCCAAGTGTGATTGTCGAGGCTGCGAGGCGGGCTTGAAGTGCGGCGCGGACGGGCGCTGCATCGACGAAAAGTGCGCCTCCGTCATGTGTGAGGCAGGCTCGGCTTGCGTCGACGGCGTTTGCACCGACAAATGCGCGAACGTGGCTTGCCCGGGCAACGGCATTTGCAAGGACGGCAAGTGCTCGGCCCCGATGCCGGGTACGGGCACGGGCGGCGGCAACGGCACCGGTGCGGACGGCAACTTCAGCTTCAGTGGTAGCGGCACGATCCCCTTTGGCGGCGCGTCCAACGGCACCACCGCTGGCAGTGGCAACGGGAGCAACGTGGGCCGCAACGCGCCGGACACCTCGGCCAAGGGCTGCGGTTGCCGCGTCGGTGGCGATACGGATTCGACCTCGCCGAAGGCGGCCTGGGTCAGCGCGCTATTCGCCCTCGGGCTCGCGCTGCACCGCCGTCGCTCGCTGCGCGCTCCACGGGTCTGACCTGCTCGGGTCGATCGAGAGGTGAGCACGCGCCTCTCGATCGCAAAACCAAGCCACAAAATGCATCGCGCGCCTGGGTCGCCAAAGACGACCGAGGCGCGCGATTGGCGTTTGTCGGAGCTCAGACCGCGGGCGGCGGGATCGACGGGATCTCTTCACCGTGGTGATGATCCACGGCGATCGCGCGACCCTTGGGCTGCTTGATCTCGGCCAGCATTTCGTCGAACCACGGCTCGTTCACGTTGAACGGCTTGCCACCGGCGATACGCGGGAACTCGATGGCGCGCAAACGGCCGCCCTGGTTCTCGTCGTGGCCGATCACACCGGATTCGCCGCGCAGCGCGCACTCGACCGCGTGGTCGACCATGCTTTGGATCAAGCGCTGATCTTCGATGTTGGCGGCCGCGGCGCGCGCGAAGTAGCCGGACTTTTGCACCAAGGTCTTCTCGGCGCCGAGCAGCTTCGCGAACTGCTTACTGAACCACTGACCGACGTTCACCGCGTCGAGCTTGTAGTGACCGAACGCATCGCGTGGTACTTCCTCACCCTTGGCGGTCATCTCTTTGACGATCTCGTTCACGCAGGCGCCTTCGGAGACGAACAAGTTCACGCAGTCTTGCTCATCCATCACCTTGCTCAGGCGCTTGGCCTCGCCCTCGAGGTCGAAGTCGAGCTCGGGGATGTACACCGCGTCGACGTCCTTGTGCGCGCGCGCCAAGTTGAAGCCGGGCAAAAAGTCCGGGTGATTGAGGCGCTGGCGATAGACCTTGGCGGTGTACGCCGTGAGCCAGCCACAGTTCCGGCCCATCACCTCGTGCACGATCAGCATGCGCGGGTTGGCGGAGTGCTCATTCACGATGTTCTCGAAATAGATCGCGCCTTGCTCGGCCGCGGTCCACGCGCCGAGCGATTGGCGGATCGGGAACACGTCGTTGTCGATCGTCTTGGGCAGGCCGACGACCGTGAGGTCGTAGTCGTGCTGCTTCAGGAATGCGGCCAAATCCGCAGCGGTCGTGTTGGTGTCGTCACCACCCACGGTGTGCAGGATGGTCACGCCGTCTTTCGAGAGTTGCCGGGCGGCGACTTCTAGCGGGTCTTCGCCTTCTTTGACGAGACCGCGCTTGACGCAATCCTTGCGGTTGGTGAGCTTCACGCGGCTGTTGCCGATCGGGCTACCGCCGTGCTTGTGCAGCACACCGGCGCCAGCGCGCACTTCGGGGGTGACCGCGACGCTCGAGCCGAGGAGCAGGCCCTTGTAGCCGCCCAAATAACCGATGATCTCGAGCTCCGGAGCGAGCTCCGAGTATCGTTGAATCAAGCTGCCGACGGCAGACGAAAGGCACGGCGCTAGGCCACCCGCAGTCAAGATCGCGACTTTTTGTTTCTTCTGGCTCACAGTGGGGACTCCTCGGGAAGTACGCGCGGACAGCTACGAGATCCCGCGCGAAACGCAAACAAAAATCAGCCTTTGTCGCCAAAACCTGGACGACGCGCCGCGTAACTCGGAAAAGCGATAAACCGCGACTAGCGCGTCTCGGCGAGCGCTCCGAGCGCGGCTTCCACCGTTTGATCGATATCCTGCTCGTTGTGCGCGAGCGAGATGAAGGCCGCTTCGAACTGGGAGGGCGGCCAATAGACCCCGCGCGTCACCAAGCCGCGATGCCACGCACCGAAGCGCTTGGTGTCCGAGGCGGCGGCATCGAGCCAGGAGCGCACCGGGCCACGATGGAAGAACAGCGTGAGCATCGAGCCCACGCGCTGGACGACGCCGGGGGTATCGGTTTCGCGCAGCGCGCGTTCCAGGCCCGTTTGCAGGCGCGAGCCGAGCTCTTCCAGACGTTGGTAAGCATTGTTGTCCAACTCGGCGAGCGTGCTCAGGCCTGCATTTACGGCCAGCGGATTGCCGCTCAATGTGCCCGCTTGGTAGACCGGGCCGAGCGGCGCGATGCTTCGCATCACGTCAGCGCGGCCGCCGTAAACGGCGAGGGGGAGACCGCCGCCGACGATCTTGCCGAGGCAAGTCAGGTCCGGTGTCATGCCGAACAGGCCCTGGGCGCCGCCGCGCGCGACGCGACAGCCGGTCATCACCTCGTCGAAGATGGACAGTGCGCCGTTCCGCGCGCACAGCTCCAAGATCGTCTCTAGAAATTGGGGTTGCGGGGGCACGAGGCCCATATTGCCCGCCACCGGTTCGACGATGACCGCCGCAATGCGAGCGCCCTCGCGCGCGAACAAGTCATTCAGGCCGGCGTTGTCGTTGTAGGCGAGGGTCACCGTGTTTTGCACGATCGCGGCGGGAACACCCGCCGAATCCGGATTGCCGAAGGTGGCCGCGCCGCTGCCCGCCTTCACCAACAAGGAGTCCGAGTGCCCGTGATAAGCGCCGTCGAACTTCACGATCACGTCGCGACCGGTGAAGCCACGCGCCACGCGCAACGCGCTCATCGTGGCCTCGGTCCCGCTCGAGACACAGCGCAGCATTTGAATGCTCGGATAGCGCTCCATCACCACTTCGGCGAAGCGCACCTCGCCCTCGGTTGGCGCGCCAAAAGACAAGCCCTTGGCCGCCGTCTCTGCGACGCTTTGCACGACCTTCGGGTGTGCATGACCGAGGATCGCCGGCCCCCAAGAGCCGATGTAATCGATATAAGCGTTGTCGTCGGCATCGAATACGCGCGCGCCGAGCGCTCGCGCAATGAACAACGGATGCCCACCCACTGCGCGGAAGGCGCGCACGGGACTATTCACGCCACCCGGCATCAAGCGCTCGGCGCGCTCCATCAGCTTGTCCGACGCGACGTGCCTGGTATTTCCGGTGAGCGACATGTCCCGGTTCTAACACTCCCCAGCCAAATGCACTCCCCGCACGACGCCCGGCTCGCTCAAATGTGAGCCTTGCACACACAATCCACGGCCTGAGATTTGCTTCGGGACCGCACAGCCGGCGCGGTCCAGCGGACTGAGCGCCAAGACGCCAAAGACGCCAAAACCTGCAGTTCTCGGCGAGCGTGCCCGGTGCGAGCGCTCGCAAAGTTTGCGACCGCGGGTCGAGCGTCAGTTCTTGCGACGCAACCGGTCGTTCAAAACCGTGCGCCAGGCGTCGATGCGGCTGAGCGCATTGGCCGACCACGGAAAGCGAGCGAGGCGGCCGAGGAGATGCGGCGTGTGGTCACCGGCGCGCGTGCGTTGACCGAAGACTTCGGCAGCGGCTTCGATCGAGTCGAGGGCACCGTCGGCGTTGCCTTCGACGATCTCCAGCCAGGCGCGCGTGAGCAAGAAGTGCTGACGGGCCTCTGCTTCTTCCACCACCATGCGGCTCGATTCTTCGAGCAGCGTGCGAGCTTTGCCCGGTTGGTGGCGAACGAGCGCGATTTGCGCGAGCAGCAGCTTGGTCTCGATCACACCCCAAGGGTCGCTCATGCGCGCGAAGAGTTGTGCGGCGCGATCCGTGTGCAAATCGGCCATATCGAGATCGTCGGTGTCGAGGCCGATCATGGCGAGCAGGCGGTCGCAGGCGGCTTGGCCGCGCGGGGTGCGCAGGGTTTCGAACGTGGACAGCGCGTCGAGCGCGCCGATTTCCGCGCTGTGGAAGTTCATCAAGCGATGCTCGACGTGCGCAATCGAGACGTCGGCCTGAGCGGTGCCGAGGCGATAGCCGGCGCGTTCGAACTCCGAGCGCGCTTCTTGTGCCAAGCGTCGCGAGCGCTCGGTCGCGCCCTCCGAGTGTTCGATCCAGGACAAGAGCAGCAGGCACTGGCCGCGACCGAGCGCTTGCCCGAGCGTCGCGAAGTTGCGCTCGCCGCGTTGGATGGTGCTGCGCGCTTCTTCGTAGGAGCCGAGCAAGTACTGAATTTCGCCCGCAACGGCTTCGCATTGCGCTTGGCCGAGCGCGTTGTTCTGCTCGACGAACATTTGGTGCGCGCGCTGGGTCAGCTCGAGGCCCTCGGCCGAGCTGCCCTGGTCGCTCGCGAGGTGGCCCTGGAGGCGCAAGCTATGCGCGATGTTCTCGGGATCACCGAGCTCCTCGAAGCGCGTGCGAGCAAGCTCGGCAAAGGTCATCGCTTCGGCGATCCGGCCAGCGTGACGCAGAGCTTCCGCCTGCCAGCGATTCTTCAACGCGAGGGTGCGGCCGGTGAGCTTGCCTTTGAGCAGCTCGAGATCCGCGAGCGTCGCGACGGGTTCGCGCGCGCCGTTCCAGCTCTGCTGCAGGAAGTCGAACAAGAGTAGCGCCGCGGTGTCGGCGTCATCGGCTTGCAGCAGATTGACGACGCGCTGGCGAATCACGCGCCGGCTGTTGGCGAGCGGGTGTTGCGTGAGCGCGGCCGCGGAGGCGCGGTAAAAGCGCTCTTTGTCGCTGCGCGCGGTGAGCGTCAGGAGCAGATGCTCCTGCAAGAGTTCGTGCGGCCAGGCGTATCGCCCGGGCCCGCGGGGCACCAAGATTTCAGCCGTTTGCAGGCTCAAAATCGCGGCCTCGGCGGGTAGCGACAAGGCCGTGAGCAGGGCCGAGAGGACGTTCTTGCGAATGTCACCGCCGAGCGTCGCGGCGGCGTACGCGGCCACGCGGTGGGATTCGGGCATCGCCGCGACCCGGCTGTCCCAGAGTTCCGCCGTGGTCTGCGGACGCATCGCCAGAACTTCCGGGGGCACGCGATAGACCCCGTTCTGGAACTCCATGTTGCCCGCGAGCGCCCAGGCATGGAGCTGCTGCAACGCAAACAGCGGATTGCCGCGGCTGCGACGCGCGGCTTCCTTCACGGCCGCGTCGTCGAGCGGCAAAGATTCTCGCAGCAGCGTGGCCGTGGTGTCAGCGGGCAACGGCTCGATGTCGATGATCTTGCCGTTCATGATGTCGCGCAGCTCACGCAAGCGCGTGGCCGTCGCGGTGCCCATGACCACGTCTTCGAGACGCACCGTGGCCACCATGACGATCCGCTGATCGGGTTCGTCGGTGTGGATCTTGAGCAGGCCTTCGATCGTCGCGGGGCTCGCGTTGTGAATGTCGTCGAGCCAAAACAACAGCGGCCGCCCGTTGGCGATTTTGCGCAGCGTGTAGCGCGTGACCATGCGCCGCGTTTCCAGCGTATCGAGCGTGAAACGCACGCCGCTGGGCCCAACCGGCGCATCCGCGCCCATTGGCCGCAACCACTCACCGGCACCTGCTACCCAAGCGCGTCCGTTCTTGTCGTCACGGCGCACCTTCCAGCGCTCGAGCAACGAGCGCTCGATCAAGTCGCGTTCGACGCGCTCGAAGTTGTAATGGTGCAGCGCGGCACCGAGCATGCCGTCGAGGGAGCCGCGGATCTTTCGATAGCGAGCGCGCAGCGGCACCATCGTGCCTTCTTCGTGCACGACTTCGCTGAGCCACTCCGCGATGCGGCTCTTGCCGCAACCGGCAGGGCCGACCAACATCACCAAGCGGTGCGGCGCACCCACGCCGTCGATGACGTCGTCGCACACCTCGCGCAAGCTGTTGCGCACGTCTTCACGGCCGACCAACGGGCTCGGACGAATGCTGAGCAAACCCGGCGCGCGCTCCGGCGCGGGCGAAAGATCCGGATTGGGCCCACGCGCCCCGGTGCGCCGCGTGGGTGCGGCGGTCTTCGCGGTCGATGAGCGCAAATCCACGGGCATGCGGTACTCCGCGGCTTCCGCTTTCGGACGCCACTTGCCCCATTCCGCGCGCGCCTCGGCCGCGAACTCCCAGCGATCCCAAGGCCGCTTCGCCAGGA
>Ga0164308_10000882_pt1 | contig 16189 bp, 15 predicted proteins | sample Whisoiple_246_MG_FD_109983 | JGI IMG/M metagenome (GOLD analysis project Ga0164308, IMG submission 109983) | Soil microbial communities amended with fresh organic matter from upstate New York, USA - Whitman soil sample_246_MG | ecosystem: Environmental > Terrestrial > Soil > Unclassified >...
ACCGCGATGACGGCCAGCGACAGGGCGGGGGCGAAGATCCGGTTGCCGAGTCGTCGGGCGTGGGCCGTCCGGTCCTCGGGGGTGCCCTCGTCGAAGGTGCCGGTCTTGACCCCACGAGCCAGCGACAGCAGGCCGATGACGAGGACGATGATCCCGGCCACGCGGTCGGGCAGCACGGCGCCGAACGCGAAGATGACGGCGAGCAGTAGCCAGAACGCCGACGTGGTCACCCGGCGGGGGTTCGAGTGGTCGAGGAAGGCGCGAATGCCGCTCGTGGCCAGCAGGATCCCGATGAGGACGAACGTCGCCTCGAGGAGCCCGGGCCCGAGGTCACTCACGGCCGCTCACCGCGCTCTCCGACGCGTCGGTGGTGTCCTGGGTCAGCCGGCGGTCGAGCCTCCAGAAGTGCACGGCGGCAACGATCGCGGCGATGACGATCATCGGCAGCGAGGCTGCGGCGACCAGCTCGGGGGTGACCTCGTAACCCGCCTCCGTCAGTGTGCCGACGATGAGGAGGACGCCGGAGGCGGCGACGAAGCCGTTCTGCCCGAAGAAGTTTCCGATGTTCTCCGACAGTGCGCTCTCCGCCTTGACCGTCTCGGTGTCGGACTCCGACCTCGACCCGCGGCTCTGCGCGGCGGCCGAGGTCATCGGGTGCACGATCGGGCGGACGAACTGGACCATGCCGCTGATGCGGATGCCGAAGATGCCCGTCAGCTGCCGGATGACGGTGTAGATCGTCAGGAACCGACCCGGCGTGAGGGCGCGCAGCCTGCTGATGAGGGCGATGGCCTGCTCCTTGAGCCCGTACCGCTCCGAGAGGGCGATCATCGGCAGCGTCAGCAGGAACAACGACACGGCCCGGTTGTCGACGAAGGACTTGCCGAGCAGGTCGAGGAACTCGAGGAAGGACTTGCCCGCGGCGAGGGTCGTCGCCAGAGCGGCGACGATGACGACGGCGATGACGTCGAGCTTGAGGAGGAAGCCGACGACGATGACCAGGACGCCGATGAGGACGAACCACTCGGGCATGGCACCCCCTGCTGGTTGACAGCGATCGGGGATCGAGCGCAAGGCCGACCCATAGATCATGCTGGGGGCACGAATGGGGCGCAGCATCACTCGCGCGGAGTGAGCCGCGCCAGGTGGCCCACGCGTCGACGTCGAGCCATCGCTAGGGTTCGGCGCATGAGCGACGACGTGACGATCCTGCACATCAACCGCTGCTCGACCTCGCGGGCGGCCATGGAGCGCCTCGACGAGGCCCACGTGCAGGCCGAGGTCGTCGACTACCTGCGACACCCGCTCGACGCCGCCGCCCTCGAGGACCTCCTCGACAAGCTCGAGGACGCACCGGCCGACCTCGTGCGCCGCGACGCCCACTTCGCCGAGCTCGGCCTCACCGATGCGGACGTCGCGACCCGCGAGCAGGTCGTCGACGTGCTCGTGCGCCACCCGCGGCTGCTCCAGCGACCGGTCGTCGTCAAGGGCGACCGCGCCATCATCGGCCGGCCCAAGGAGCGCGTCGCGGCCTTCCTCGCCGAGTGATCCTCGGCCACGCCCGACGACCCCGGCCGAGGGTGTAACGCCATCGTTCGTCCCGCCGATGGAGCGGCTGAAAGAGGCGCCTCCCGGACCCCGAGTGGGAGGCGCCTCTTCGCACGTCCGGCCCTAGGTGCGCTCCGCACCTGGGCGCGGCGCCCGCCCGACGCGTCAGCCCGCCTGCTGCTCGCCGAGCCCGGAGACCCCCGGAGCCTCGCCGAGCTCGTCCACTCCGCCCGAGGCGTCGGCCGCCGTGCCACTGGTGCGTCCCGACGCGTCGGCGACCCCGGTGCCCCTGGCGCGCCCGGGCTCGTGCATGAACGCGCGCAGCGTGTCGGCGAACCGCTGCGGCTCGTCGAGGTGCGGGAAGTGCCCGGCGCCCTCGAACAGCTCGATGCGGCAGCCCGGGATCGCCTCGCGGGCTCGTGCCGCGTGCGCCGGCGGAATGATGAAGTCGCGCGTGCCCCACACGACGAGCACCGGCAGACCGACGAGGTCGGGCAGGTAGTCGGTGGCGCTGACCCGCTGGCCTCCCGGGTCCATGACGGCACGCGTCGTGGCGAGGAAGGCCCGCCGGCTGTCGGCGTCGCCGAGGGAGGTGAAGCCCTCCCAGGCGGCCCGCATGTCGTGGCTCGCGCGCCAACCGGCCAGCGACAGCACCCGCCCCACGGCGGCCGCGCCACCGCGCACCCACGGTGAGGCGATGACGGGTAGGACCCACTCGGCGCCGGGCAGGGTGGCCGAGCGCAGGACGGGGTTGACCTGCCGCCCGAGACCCCCGCTGCCGACGAGGACGAGCCGGTCGACGCGCTCCGGGAACAGGTAGCAGAACTCGAGGGCGATGCCGCCGCCGAGCGAGTGCCCGACGATCGTCACCCGGTCGATGCCGAGCCGGTCGATGAGGTCGCGCAGGGTGGCCGCGTGGGCCGCGACGGAGTAGTCGCCGATCTGCTTGGCCGACGCGCCGTGGCCGAAGAGGTCGGGCACGATCACACGGAAGGAGTCGGCGAGGACATCGACGAGGTGGCCCCAGTAGCGGTGCGAGCCGAGCAGGCCGTGGACGAACAGGATCGTCTCGCCGGCCCCGGCGTCGACGTAGGAGAGCGCGTGCCCGTGCAGGGTCACCGTCATCGGCTCGGACGTGCTCACGTCGATCTCCTCCGGCAGCGCTCGCTGCGCCACCTCCCCCTCCTACTCAGAGTAGGTCGGGCGCCGAGACGACGCGGGTGCTTTGAGTCCGGCTTCACAGCCGGCCGCACCCGGCAGCGTCGTGCTCGGCGGGCCGGCCCCGCGGGCCCCGCCGGTGGGACGCGTGGGGCCCGCGGTGCGGGTGGGGCGCTGAGGCTCGGTTCCCGGGAAAAGGCGGCCCCGCCCTGTAACGCTCCGTGGCGTGACGCCGATGGAGTAGGTGAACGAGGCGCCACTCGAACCCCCGAGCGAGTGGCGCCTCGTCATGTCTCCGGACCGGCTCCGGCCCGCGCCGCCGGTCAGTGCCGCCGGCCAGGCGGTCAGCCCGGGCTGACGACGAGGAACGGCAGGCCCGCGCACCGCAGGGCCGTCCACCCGCCGGGGCCGACGACGTCGGGGGTCGTCGGGTCGAGCCAGTCGGCGAGCGGAAGGTCGCGCACGAGGTCGCCGGTGACCCACGCCGCGTCCGAGGAGGTGACGACGCGTCCCGCCGCGTTGACGAGCAGGCAGGTGCGCTCGACGTCGTCGAGGACGTCGAGCAGCTGCTCCTCGAACCAGGCCACGAGCACGTCGGCGCCGACGACGCCGGCGAAGCGGCCCTCGAGCAGCAGCGGCTGGGTGAACGTCAGCGTGTACTGGTCGGTGCAGAGGTAGTCGACGTACGGCCCGGTGACGTGCCGCCCTCCGGTGGTCAGCGGCCTGGCGTACCAGGGCAGCTCGGTGTAGTCGCGGAAGCCGACGGCCCGCGGGTCGGTCTCGGCCGCGAGCTTGCCGACGACCGGGCCACCGGACGACTGCTCGGCGGTCCACCACTCGAGCCAGTACGGCGCGTCGGCGAGGACACCCGGTGCGAACACGGCCCCGGCGCCGGCCACCGGGGTGCCCGGCTCGGTGAGCAGCTCGTGGCACCACGCCTCGAGGTGCAGGGCGGCGCGCCTCGGCGGGGCTGCGGCGTCGAGCTGGGACGCGGCCAGGACCCCGAGGTCGTCGAGGCGCCCGAAGAGGGCGGCGCCGAAGTCGGAGACCCAGGCGGCGACGACTGCGGCGTCCGCTGCGGGGGTCGGGGCGGGGGCCGCCGGTGTGGGGGCCGGCGCCGGGGTGGGGGTCGGCGCGGACGTGCTCATCGCGGCCTCCTCGTGCGCATCCGGCGGTGCAGGGCCTTGACCGCCTCGAACAGCTCCGTCACATGATCCTCCGCCTCGCGCCGGGCCGCGTCCGGATCGCCCGAGGCCACCGCGGCGACGATGGCCTCGTGCCGGTGCGCCGACTGCTCCTCCTGGGCGGACAGGCCGTCCCCGATCGCCTCGAGGTCGGCGAGCCAGAGGACCGGCCCGATCTCGCGCTGGAGTGCCATCTCCTCCCGGGTCAGGCGCGCCGACTGGGCCGCCGCGGCAAGCTCAAGGTGGAAGGTGCCCTCGTGGCGGGCCGCCTCGCTCGGGGCCTCGAGCCCGGGCCGCGGTGCCGCCAGACGCGTCAGGCGGGCGAGGTCGTCGGGGTCGGCGCGGCGAGCGGCGAGCACCGCGCAGTGGCCGCTGATCGCGCTGTAGTGGTCGGCAAGGTCGCGCAGCTCGCCGAGGCCGGTGTGCGACAGGCGGGCCAGCAGCGCGGCGCGGCCGCCGTCCTGGGGGGCCTTGACGAAGGAGCCGCCGCCGCGGCCCCGCCGGGTGATGATGAGGTCGTCGTCGCGCAGCGTGCCGAGGGCCTCGCGGACCGTCACGGTGGCGACCCCGAAGCGCTCGGCGAGGTCGCTCTCCGGGGGCAGCATGCTCCCGTCGGGCAGCAGCCCGAGGGCGATCGCCTCGCCGAGTCGGCGCCGCACGGCGTCGGCGCGGCCCTCCGCGGGCAGCGGTGCGAAGACCGCCGCGTACGGGCCGAGCGGCAGTGACCGGTCCGCCATGCGACGTCCTCCTAACGGTTTGGTCATACCGGTTGCGGCTAAACATATGGAGCCATATGTTTTCCGCCGAGACAACACACCCTAGATCGAGGGAGTGCCATGCAGGCCCCGACCGGCTCGACGCCCGCCATCCGGCTCGTACGGCTGCGCAAGGAGTTCACGGGCACCCCGCCCGTCGTCGCCGTCGACGACATCGACCTCGAGATCGCCCAGGGCGAGTTCTTCTCCATGCTCGGTCCGTCCGGGTCGGGCAAGACCACCGTGCTGCGCATGATCGCCGGCTTCGAGGAGCCGACCTCCGGCATCGTCGAGCTCGCCGGGGCCGACGTGACCCGTCGCCAGCCCTACGACCGCGACGTCAACACGGTGTTCCAGGACTACGCGCTCTTTCCGCACATGAGCGTCGCCGAGAACGTCGAGTACGGCCTCGCCGTCAAGAAGGTCGCCCGTGCCGAGCGACGCACGCGGGTGGCCGAGGCGCTCGAGCAGGTCCGCCTCGGCGACCACGGCGCCCGACGCCCCGCCCAGCTCTCCGGCGGCCAGCGCCAGCGCGTCGCCCTGGCCCGCGCCCTCGTCAACCGGCCCAAGGTGCTGCTGCTCGACGAGCCGCTCGGAGCCCTCGACCTCAAGCTGCGCGAGCAGATGCAGGTCGAGCTCAAGGCCATCCAGCGCGACGTCGGCATCACCTTCCTCTTCGTCACCCACGACCAGGAGGAGGCGCTGACGCTCTCGGACCGCGTCGCGGTCTTCAACGCCGGACGCATCGAGCAGGTCGGCACCGCCCACGAGGTGTACGAGAGCCCCCGCACGGCGTTCGTCGCGGGCTTCGTGGGCACCTCCAACCTGCTCACGGGGGAGGCGGCCCGGTCGGTCATCCGGCGCGACGGCTCGTTCGCGATCCGCCCGGAGAAGCTCGTCGTCGTGCCCGAGGCGGGCGCGGGGCGGCCCGACGGCGGCCTCGACGGCAGCCCTGACGGCAGCCCTGACGGCAGCCCTGACGGCGGCCCTGACGGCGGCCCGACGGCGAGCGGCACCCTCGAGGAGGTCGTGTACGGCGGACCGGTCACCCGGTACGTCGTCGCGCTCGACGCCGGGGGACGCCTCACCGCCCTCGAGCAGAACAGCGGGGCCCGGGCCCCGTCGGCGCCGCGGCGAGGGGACCGCGTCACCCTCCGCTGGGACCCCGCGCACGTCATCGACGTCCCCAGCACCCCGGCTGCCGTGCCCGCGGCCGCCACGCCCGGCCCCTCGGGGCCCGGATCGACAAGGACCGACTCATGAAGGAGAACGGCGTGCGTACGTCACACAAGTCGCTCACCGGCGTCGTCGCGGTCGTGGCCGCGCTCGCCCTCGCGGGATGCGGCTCGACCGCCGGCGGGGGCGGTGGCAGCAGCGCGGCCCCGGGCGGCATGCAGGTCCCGGCGCTCAAGGCGCTCGACAAGCTCGGCACGCCGGAGGGTGAGGTCAACGTCCTCGCCTGGCCCGGCTACGTCGAGAACGGCAGCAACGACCCCAAGGTCGACTGGGTCACGGACTTCGAGAAGTCGTCCGGCTGCAAGGTCAACATCAAGACCTTCGGCACCTCGGACGAGGCCGTGCAGCTGATGCGCACCGGCCAGTACGACGTCGTCTCCGCCTCCGGCGACGCGACGCTGCGGCTCATCGCGGCCGGTGACGTCGAGCCGGTCAACACCTCGCTCATCACCAACTACCCGGACATCTTCGACGCGCTCAAGATGAAGCCGTGGAACTCGGTCAACGGGGTGGCCTACGGCATCCCGCACGGCCGCGGCGCCAACCTGCTCATGTACCGCACCGACCTCGTCAAGCCCGCGCCCGACTCGTGGTCGGCGGTCTTCGACCAGGCCGGTGCGCAGAAGGGCAAGGTCACCGCGTACGACTCGCCGATCTACATCGCCGACGCCGCGCTCTACCTCATGGCGACCAAGCCCGACCTCAAGATCAAGAACCCCTACGCCCTCGACGACACCCAGCTCGCCGCGGCCGTCGACCTGCTCAAGGCGCAGAAGGCGAACGTCGGCGAGTACTGGAGCGACTACCTCAAGGAGATCCAGGCCTTCAAGAACGGCACGTCGACCGTCGGCACGACGTGGCAGGTCATCGCCAACCTGGCCAAGGGCGAGAAGGCGCCGGTCGAGGCGTTCCTGCCCAAGGAGGGCGCGACCGGCTGGTCGGACACGTGGATGGTCGGGGCGAAGTCGCAGCACAAGACGTGCGCCTACAAGCTCATCGACCACCTCGTCTCGCCGAAGGTCAACGCCCAGATCGCCGAGTACTTCGGCGAGGCCCCCGGCAACCGCAAGGCGTGCGCCGAGACGGTCGACAAGAACCACTGCGCGACCTTCCACGCCGAGGACGAGGCGTACTTCAGCAAGGTCCACTACTGGACGACGCCGATCGCCACGTGCCTCGACGGCCGCACCGACGTCAAGTGCACCGACTACGCGACGTGGTCCAAGGCCTGGACCGAGATCCGCAACAGCTGACCCGCACGGGGCGACCACCGACCCCCACCACCGACCACCGAGGAGGCGACGATGAGATCACGCAGGGCGCTCGTGGCGCTGCTCACGCCACCCATGCTCTGGCTCGTCGTCGCCTACCTCGGGGCGCTCGCGGTCATCTTCGCGACGGCGTTCTGGACGACCGACCCGTTCACCAACCTCGTGGTGCGCACCTTCACGCTCGAGAACTTCCGCGAGCTGCTCACCCCGACCTACCTCGGGATCATCGGGCGCACCCTGCTCATCGCCGTGCTCGTCACGGTCCTGTGCATCCTCATCGCCGTGCCCTTCGCGTTCTTCATGGCGCGGGTGGCGCCGCGACGCCTGCGCGCGCTGCTCCTCGCGGCCATCCTCGTGCCGCTCTGGGCCAGCTACCTCGTCAAGGCCTACGCCTGGCGCACCATGCTGCAGCCGGGCGGGGTGCTCGACAGCGCGTTCGGCGCGACCCCGGGCTACGGCTTCGCGGCCGTCGTCCTGACGTTGACCTACCTCTGGCTGCCCTACATGATCCTGCCGGTCTACGCCGCCTTCGAGCGGCTGCCCGAGAGCCACCTCGAGGCCAGCGCCGACCTCGGCGGGCGCCCCGGCGCGACGTTCCGACGCGTCGTCGTGCCGTCGTTGCTGCCCGCGATCGCGGCCGGCTCGGTCTTCACGTTCTCGCTCAGCCTCGGCGACTACATCGCGGTGCAGATCGTCGGCGGCAAGCTGCAGGTGCTCGGCACCACGGTGCTGCAGAACATCACCCTCGACCTGCCGCTCGCGGCGGCGCTCGGCACGGTGTCGGTGCTCATCATGGTCGTCTACCTGCTCGCGGTGCGGCGCACCGGCGCGCTCGAGAACCTCTGAGGAACCGCGATGAGACTCACCCGTGCCACCCGCATCGCCCTCGGCGCCTTCGCGACGCTCGTGCTCGCCTTCGTCTACGTGCCGCTCGTCGTCATCGGCATCAACTCCTTCAACAGCGACCGCACCTTCGGGTGGCCGCCGCCCGGGTTCACGACGCAGTGGTGGAGCGCCGCGCTGCGGGCCGAGGGCCCGCGCGACGCGCTCGTCACGTCGGTCAAGGCCGGTCTGGGCGCAACGGCGATCGCGCTCGTCCTCGGCACCCTGCTGGCGCTCGCGCTGTCCCGCTACGACTTCTTCGGCAAGCACGCCATCTCGGTCCTCGTCGTGCTGCCGATCGCGCTGCCGGGCATCGTCACCGGCATCGCGCTGCAGTCGGTCATCCAGAACATCCTGACGCCGGTCTTCGGCATCGGCGCCGGGCTGTTCACGATCATCGTCGGCCACGCGACGTTCTGCATCGTCCTCGTCTTCAACAACGTGACCGCGCGGCTGCGGCGGCTCGGTGGTTCGCTCGAACAGGCCTCCGCCGACCTCGGGGCGCGGCCGCTCACGACGTTCCGACGCGTCACGTTCCCGCTGCTGCGCTCGAGCCTCGTCGCCGGCGCCCTGCTGGCGTTCGGGTTGTCCTTCGACGAGATCGTCGTCACGACCTTCACGGCCGGACCCGAGAGCCCGACCCTGCCGATCTGGATCTTCAACAACCTCTTCCGGCCCAACCAGGCACCCGTCGTCAACGTCATCGCCGTCGTGCTCGTCGTGCTGTCGATCCTGCCGGTGTGGCTGGCGCAGCGTCTCGGTGGCACGGACGCCACCGAGAGCCGCCTCTAGGAGCGCACCCTCGGGCCGGGCACCCACCCGGGAGCCGGACGCCCACCGTCCCCGATGTGCGCCCGGCTCCCGGGTGCGCGCTCTCCAGCGGGGCTCGTCAGCCGGCGCGCGTCGCGGTGAGCAGCAGGTACTCCCAGCGCATCAGGCCGTCGGCGTCGGTGGCCTCCCGCGCGAGGTCGGCCAGTCCGGCGTCGAGGGCGGCGACACGGTCGGCGTCCTCGGCGATGGAGCGGTAGGTGGCGACCGTCGGGCCGTAGGCGGTCCTGAAGAAGTCCCGGAACGCCTCGGGGGAGTCGAACCGGACGTCGAGCAGCCGCCGCGTGGCCTCGACGTCGGTGACGCCGTCGCCGAGCAGGGCGCGCACGTGCGCCTCGTCGCCCCAGAGCGGTGCCGGCTGCGCCCCGGGAGGGGGCGGCGGCGCGAACGGCTTCATGACCCCGAAGAGCCGGCCGATGAACCCCGACGGGGTCCAGCTGAGCAGGGCGATCCGGCCACCCGGGCGGGTGACGCGGAGCAGCTCGGCGGCCGAGCGCTCGTGGTGCGGGGCGAACATGACGCCGACGCACGAGAGCACGACGTCGAAGGACGCGTCCGGCAGGGGCAGCGCCTCGGCGTCGGCGACGTGCCACTCGATGGGCAGGCCGGCCTCGGCGCTGAGGCGGCGTCCCACGTCGACGAGCGCCGGCGCGAGGTCGGCGGCGACGACCGTGGCGCCGGTCCGCGCGGCCGGCAGCGTGGCGTTCCCGGTCCCGGCGGCCACGTCGAGGACGCGGTCGCCGCGTCCCACGCGGGCGGCCTCGACGAGGGTCGGGCCGAGCGACGGGATGAGCTCACGGGCGACAGCGGCGTAGTCGCCGAGGCCCCACATCGTCGCGTGGCGGGCCTTGAGGGCGGCGTCCTCGGCGTCCGGTGTCGTCGGGGTCGTGGTGGTGGTGCTGGTCGTCATGCTGGTTTCCTCCGGTGTCGGGCCCGCGGTGTGCGGGCTCCTCTGCCGTCCACTGTCCGGTGCCGGCCCGGTCGCGCGTCAGTCCAGAAGATGGACTGACGCGGTACAGGTCCGGGACCGATACTGGGTGGGGCCACAGGGCGCGTTCCAGGCGCCGGGCCGGAGGTGGCACGGAGGTCTTGCATGGGGACTCACGATCCAGGCGCGGGGCAGTACTGCCCGATCTCGCGGACGCTCGACGTCGTGGGGGAGCGGTGGACGCTGCTCATCGTGCGCGACATGCTCGTCGGCGCGACGCGCTTCAGCGACCTCGCCCGCGGGCTGCCGGGCCTGTCCCGGACGCTGCTGTCCAAGCGGCTGCGCCACCTCGAGAAGCACGGCGTCGTCGAACGACACGGCCAGCACTACGTGCTCACCGCTGCCGGGCGGGCCCTCGAGCCGCTCGTCTTCGGCCTCGCGGAGTGGGGCGCCCGGTACCAGTTCGGCGACCCGGAGCCCGAGGAGCTCGACGCCCAGCTGCTCGTGTGGTGGATGCACACCCGCGTCGACACGTCGGGGTTGCCGGGCGAGCGGCACGTGCTGCACCTGCGCTTCGCCGACGACGCGCGCCGGTTCTGGATCCTCGTCGACCACGGTGTGCCGTCGGTGTGCATGAGCGACCCGGGCTTCCCGGTCGACGTGACGATCAGCTCGGACGTGTCCTCGCTCTACGCCGTGTGGCTCGGGCGGGTGCCGCTGCCCGTCGCGCTGCGCGCCGGGTCGGTGCTCGTCGAGGGGCCGACCGCCGTGACGCGCCACCTCGACGAGGTGCTGCGCCTGTCGCCCGTCGCGCCCTTCGTCGCCGCGATGGCCTGAGCGGTCCTCAGACGGCGCAGCCGTCGGGGCCGCACGACGCGTCGGCGGCGTCGGTCGGGTCCGATGCCACGCCGACCATGACGAGCGGGTTGGCCTCCCGCCACACCTGCTCGAGGGCCTGCGTGAACAGCTCGGTCGGCTGGGCGCCCGAGACGCCGTACTTGCCGTCGAGGACGAAGAACGGCACGCCGCGGATCCCGAGGCGCTGCGCGTCGGCGACGTCGGCGCGCACGGCGTCGAGGTGGGTGTGCTCGTCGAGAGCGCGCTCGATGTCGTCGGTGGCCAGGCCCGCAACGGTGCCGACCCGCACGAGGACGGCGCGGTCGCCGATGTCCTCGCCGTGCTCGAAGTGCGCCGACAGGAGGGCCTCCTTGACGACGTCACCGACGCCGTGCGCCTTGGCCAGGTGGAGCAGCTCGTGGCCGGGCAGGCTGTTGGCGACGACGACGCGGTCGAAGTCGTAGGCCAGTCCCTCCTGCGCGGCGATCTCGGTGACCTGGTCGAACATCGAGCGCACCTGCTCGCGCGACATCCCCTTGCGCGAGACGAGGTAGTCGAGCTCGGTGCCGTCGTGGTGGTGCGGCAGCGTCGGGTCGAGCTGGTAGCTGCGCCACGTCACGTCGACGTCGTCACGGTGCGGAAAGGCTGCCAGCGCCTTCTCGAACCGGCGCTTGCCGATGTAGCACCACGGGCACGCGATGTCCGACCAGATCTCCACCTGCATGTCCGGCTCAACCACGACGCGCCGCGTTTGCTTCCCGCGTGCCGCCACGGGTCACGCGGTCCCCGGAACCGGAGGAGCAGCCCGTCCCCGCCAGGGGGACGAGCTGCTCCGTCGACCGACGAGGTGCCCGGTGCGCGCCAGGACGACCTCAGGCGTCGTCGGGCCTCGACGCGTCACCGGAGGCGTCGAGCGGGATGACCCGTGGTGCGGCCTGCGACGCGTCGTCGTGCGGCACCTCGCCGTCCGGCGAGCGCTCCGCCACCGCGGCCTGAAGCGGAGTCGAGGCACCGGGATGCAGGGCGGGGTCGGGCAGGTCGATGTTCTCCGGGAAGTGGCAGGCGACCTGGTGCCGCGGTGCGAGTTCCACGAGCGGCGGCGTCTCGGTCCTGCAGATCTCCTGTGCCTTCCAGCACCGGGTGTGGAAACGGCACGCGGGCGGCGGGTTCACCGGGCTGGGGACGTCGCCCTGGAGGCGGATCCGCTCGCGCTTGGTGCGCCGCTGCGTGTCGGGGATCGGCACGGCGGACAGCAGGGCTGTCGTGTAGGGGTGCATCGGCCGGCTGTAGAGCTCGTCCCGGTCTGCCAGCTCCACGAGGTTGCCGAGGTACATGACGGCCACCCGGTCGGACATGTGCCGAACCACCGACAGGTCGTGGGCGATCACGACGTAGGTCAGGCCGAGCTCGTCCTGCAGGTCCTCGAGCAGGTTGATGACCTGTGCCTGGATCGACACGTCGAGGGCCGAGACCGGCTCGTCGGCGATGATCAGCTTGGGCTTGAGGGCGAGCGAGCGGGCGATCCCGATGCGCTGGCGCTGGCCACCGGAGAACTCGTGAGGGTAGCGGTTGTAGTGCTCGGGGCTGAGCCCGACGAGCTCGAGCAGGTCCTGGACCTCCCGCTTGACCCCCCGCTCGGTCTTGATCCCCTGCAGGTGGAAGGGCGCCCCCACGATCGTCCCGACCGTGTGGCGCGGGTTGAGCGAGCCGTAGGGGTCCTGGAAGATCATCTGCACCTCACGGCGCAGCGGCCGCATCTTGCCCGTCGACCAGTGCGTGATGTCCTGGCCCTCGAGCAGGATCGTGCCTGCCGTCGGCTCGAGCAGGCGGGTCAGCATGCGACCCGTGGTCGTCTTGCCGCAGCCCGACTCACCCACGAGCGAGAGCGTCTCGCCCCGGGCGACGTCGAAGGTGAGACCGTCCACGGCCTGCACCGCGCCGACCACACGCTGCAGCAGGCCGCGGCGGATGGGGAAGTGCTTGGTGAGGTTGGTCACCTGCAGCAGCGACTCGCCCGCCTGCTTGGCGGCGGTCGGCTTGACGGTGGTCGTGGTCACGATCGTGCTCCTGTGGTGAGGGGTGCAGGCATCACAGCGTCGGCCTGATGTCGGTCTCCCAGATGGCCTGCTTCTCCTCGGGGCTGAGGTGGCACGCCGAGTAGTGGCCGGGGTGCGTCTGCGCGAAGGGCGGGCGGACCGTCTGGCTGAGGCCGTCGGTGCGGTCGGCATACGCGCAGCGCGGGTGGAAGGGGCACCCGGAGGGGACGTTGATGAGGCTCGGCGGTGCGCCCGCGATGGGCCGCAGCCGCTCCGTGCGCACACGGTCCAGTCGCGGCATCGAGCTGAGCAGCCCCCAGGTGTAGGGGTGCTGGGGGCGGGTGAAGACCTCGTCCGCGGAGGAGTACTCCACCGAGCGACCGGCATACATCACCATGATGTCGTCGGAGAGCTCCGCGACGACGCCGAGGTCGTGCGTGATGAGGATGACGGCCGAGTTGAACTCGGACTGCAGGTCGCGGATCAGGTCGAGGATCTGCGCCTGGACGGTCACGTCGAGCGCGGTCGTGGGCTCGTCGGCGATGAGCAGCTCCGGGTCGCACGACAGCGCCATCGCGATCATCGCGCGCTGGCGCATCCCACCGGAGAACTGGTGCGGGTAGTCGTCGACCCGGCTCGAGGGCTCGGGGATGCCCACCCGACCGAGCATGTCGATCGCGTGCCTCTTGGCCACCGCGGTGCTGACCTTGTTGTGGATCTTGTAGGCCTCGATGATCTGGTGGCCCACCGTGTAGAAGGGGTGCATCGCCGAGAGCGGGTCCTGGAAGATCATGGCCATCCGCTTGCCGCGCAGCGCGCGGACCTGCTCGGGCTTGGCACCGACGAGCTCGGTGTCGTCGAGCTTGACCGACCCGGTCATCCGCACGGTCCCGGGCTTGTGCAGCCCCATGATCGACATGCTCGTGACGCTCTTGCCCGAGCCCGACTCACCGACGATGCCCAGGGTCTTGCCGCGGGCGAGGTCGAAGGAGAGCCCGTCGACCGACTTCACGACCCCGTCGTCGGTGGGGAAGTGCACGCGGAGGTCGCGGACCGACAGGAAGGCGTCGGGGCCCGGCGCGCCCATGCCACCGATGCCGTCGAGCGTGTTCGCCGACAGTTTGCCCTTGTCCCCGCGACGTGGCCGTTTCTCCGTGGCGGTGGTGGTGCCCCCCGTCGGAGCGGTGGCGTCCGCGCCCGTCTCGGTGGGCTCGTTGGTGGACTGGCTCATGAGGTACGCACCCTGGGGTCGACGACGGCGTAGAGGAGATCGACGATGAGACTCGCGATGATGACGAACACGGCGGCGACGAGCGTGACACCGAGGACCTTGGGAAGGTCGTTGTTGTTGATGGCCTGCACGGCGTAGTAGCCGATCCCTTGCAGGGAGAAGGTCGTCTCGGTCAGGACGGCGCCGCCGAGGAGCAGGCCCAGGTCGAGGCCGAAGATGGTGAGGATCGGTGTGAGGGCGGAGCGCAGCCCGTGCCTGACGACGACGTCCCGCTCCGGGAGCCCCTTGGCCCGCGCCGTGCGGATGTAGTCCTCGTTCATCGTCTCGAGCATGCCGGCTCGCGTCAGCCGGGCGTACGCCGCTGCGTAGAGGAATGCCAGCGTGATCCAGGGCAGCAGCATGCGGTGGACGAGGTCGAGCGGACTGGTGGCGTCCATGGGGCTCGCGCCGCCGGCATACGTCCACTTCAGGCCGTAGCTGAAGATCGACAGGGCCAGCAGGCCCGTGAAGAAGATCGGGAGGGAGACGCCGGCCAGGGCGACGCCCATGAGCCCGCGGTCGAGCACGCTCCCGCGCCTCAGCGCTGAGATGACACCCGTCGCGACGCCCCCGACGAGCCAGAGGACGGCGGCTCCCGCGGCGAGGATCAACGTGACGGGTAGCCGGTCGAGGATGTCGGGCAGGACCGGGTTCTGGGTGATGTAGGAGTAGCCGAGGCACGGCGCGGGGCAGTGGTCGATGCCGGCGCCGGTGTTGTAGTCGGCGCCCGCGACGATGCCCTTGACGAAGCGGCCGTACTGAACCCAGATCGGGTCGGTGAAGCCGAGCCGGACCGCGGTCTCGTGGATCTGCGCCTGGCCGGCGCTCTTGCCGACGTAGCGCGACGCGAGGTCGTCCACGGTCGCCCCGCCGATGCGAGGGACGAGGAAGAAGATGGCGAAGACGACCGCGCTCACGATGGCGAGCAGCAGGACGGCGGCGAGGAGCCGGCGGATGAGGTACGTCAGCACTGGAGGGCGGCCGGCGCGTGAGGTGCGGGGATGCACCCGATGCGCTGTGCCTTCACCTACTTTCAGGGGATGGGTGGGGCCTGCGGGCCCCGGCGCCAGGCGGTTGGCCCGCCTGGCGCCGGGACCGTGGAGTCACGGGTTGGTGACGCCTGCCGCGGCGTAGTCGTAGTACGAGTAGCCGTTGTTGACGAAGATGTTCGAGACGGTGTCGGGGCGGAACAGCAGCGACTTGTTCCAGATGCCCGGGATCACCTGGGCGTTCTCCATGACCGTCTTGTCGATCTGGCCCCAGATGGCCTCTCGCTTGGTCTTGTCGTTCTCCGACAGCGCCTGGTCCATGAGCTTGTCCACCTCGGGCAGCTTGATGCCGAGGTTGGTGTTGCCCGCCGGACGGATGACGCGGCTGTCGACGATCTGCTGGAGGAAGCCGAAGCCGTCGGGCCAGTCCGCGCCCCAGCTCATCACCATGAGGCCGAGACCGTTCGCCTTGGCGAAGTCGGGCTTGCCGGCGTAGAGCTTGAAGTAGTCACCCTGCGGGTAGCCCTTCAGGTTGGCCTTGATGCCGACCTTGGCGAGGGCCTGCTGCATCGACTCGGCGGCCGCCTTCTCCTTCGGGCGCTCTGGCCGGTAGGAGATGTTGGTCTCGAAGCCGTTCGGCTGACCGCACTTGGCGAGCTCGGCCTTGGCGGAGTCGACGTCGCCCTGCGGCTTCGACTTCGCGTTGTAGAGATCCATCTCCTGGAAGCCCGGGACGACCGGGGGCAGCAGGCCGGTGGCGATGTCGGCACCGATGTTGCCGCCGTAGGCGCGCTGGTAGCCCGTCTTGTCGTAGGCGAAGATGACGGCCTTGCGGCAGTCGATGTTGTTGAACGGTGCGACGTCGCTGTTGATCTGCGTGTAGCTCGAGCGCGCGCTGACGACGTTGTCCGTCTTGGCCTTGAGGGTCGGGTCGGCGAGGATCTTGCCCTGCGCCTGGGCCTGGACGCCCGTGCCGGCGAGGTCGATGTCGAGGTCACCGGCCATGAGGCGGTTGTCGAGGTCGGTCGCGTTGACGCCGATCTCCACGGTGATCTTGTCGGGAAGCGCCCTGCGGCCGGAGTCCGGGTCGGTCTTCGGGTCGTACGCGTCGTTGCGGACCAGCTCGATGCGCTTGCCCGGCTGGTAGACCGAGAACTTGTACGGGCCCGACGCGATGACGTGCTCCTTGTACTTCGTGCCGGTGTCCTTGGCCTGCGGCACGGGGGCCGTGGCGGGCAGCTGCGCGAAGTAGTCGAATCCCGAGAAG
>Ga0164308_10000883_pt1 | contig 16184 bp, 13 predicted proteins | sample Whisoiple_246_MG_FD_109983 | JGI IMG/M metagenome (GOLD analysis project Ga0164308, IMG submission 109983) | Soil microbial communities amended with fresh organic matter from upstate New York, USA - Whitman soil sample_246_MG | ecosystem: Environmental > Terrestrial > Soil > Unclassified >...
TGCCCGACCCGCAGCTCCGTACCGCCGAGCCAGCGCGACAGTTCGCCCATGCGCTGCACGCCCTGCGGCCCGTAGTCCAGATAGGCGCCGACGGCAGTCGTCCCGACCGGCTCCGGAGCTCCCTGGGCGGCGCCCTTGCCGGTCTGGGTGTCCGCGGCGTCGTGGTCGGCGAGGAACGCGCCGCCGACCAGGAGACAGAGCGCGGTCGCCCCGATGCCGAATGTGGTGAGACGGCGCTGTACGGGCACGGATCCTCCTAGGACTGCGGCCTGACTCCGACCTTGCCGACCCTAAGGAGAAAGATTCAACAATGGGCTGCGGTACCGGCCGTCGATAGACCATTCGCGACACACGCGGCCTCATCGCGGGCCGTTCGGGTGATTTCTGCCGAAGGTGAAAGGGAGGGCGCCGACGCGGTTGTCGAAATTCGAGTCGACCAGCACCGCCGTGCCCGAAGTCCTCACACCTCCCAGCCGTGTGAGCATTGCGCGGAAGAGGGCTTTCATCTCCAGCTTCGCCAGATGTGCCCCCAGGCAGTGATGGGGGCCTCCTCCGCCGTATCCGAGGTGTGGATTCGGGGACCGGGTGATGTCGAATTCATCCGGATCCCGGAACACGGACGCGTCCCGGTTCGCGGACGCGTAGAGGAGCACGACCTTTTCCCCCGGGAGGAAGGTGTGGCCGCCGAGCGCGCATTCGGCCGCCACGGTTCTCCGGAACTGGATGATCGGGGTCGAGTGCCGGACGATCTCCTCCACCGCGCCGTCGGCGTGGCGGTCGAAGTCCGCCTCCAGGAGGGCCCGCTGCTCCGGGTGGGCGCTCAGCAGGACCAGCCCGTGAGCGATCGCGTTCCGGGTGGTCTCCACACCGGCGACGAGGAGCAGCGAGAAGAACGCGCCGAGCTGACGTGAGGACAGGGCCTGCCCGCCGACGTCCGCCCGGACGAGCGCCGAGATCACGTCGTCGGCCGGGGACCGGCGCCGCTCACGGGCGATGCCCGCCATCTCCAGTTGCATACGCGCCAGGGAGCGCAGGCCCCGCCCCGGCACCCTGAGCCGGGCGCGGCCACGCCGCTGGACCCCCACGTACTGCGACGCGTGGTCGATCCGTGCGGCGATGGCGGTCCGATGGCGCGCGGGAATGCCCATCAGGTCGCAGATGACCTCGAACGGCATGCGTGAGGGAGCCGCGCGCATGAAGTCGCCCGGGCCCTCGGCGCGCACCTCGTCCACCAGCCGACGGGCGACGGCCTCGATGTTCTCCTCGGCGGCGGCCAGCAGCCTCGGTGTGAAGGCGCGCGAGATGGTCCGGCGCAGCGCCGCGTGCTCGGCGCCGTCCATGTTCACCATGGAGTTCCCGAACACCGCCTTGGCCCAGGGCGCCGGTTCCGGAACGGTGACCCCGGGGGCGCTGGCGAAGACCTGCGGCCGGCGGCTGGCCGCCCGTACGTCGGCGTGCCTCACCAGCACACGGAACGGCGTGCGCGATCCCGTACGCGGCGTGAAGCGGACCGGTGCGTCGAGCTCCCTCAGCCGGGCGAACGCCGACAGCCGCTCCGTCCGGGGGAGCCGCCAGAAAGCCGGATCGGCCAGATCCGCGCCCGCCGCTCCGCGCGCGCGGTCGGTGGGCACCTGCGTCGGCGCGTTCATGCACAACCTCCGGGAGTTCGGACGGCCATGGTTGCCCGACGTGCGGCGCCCGGCGGCCGACACGGCCGGACGGGCGTGTGAAATTCCCACGGTCGCGCGATGTCCGGCGCTTGAGAGAACCGTTCGCGCCCCGTCTCGTTGCCCACTGGAGCGAGAGATCTCGCAGGAGCGGACGAGAGGGAGGCACACACCATGAATCCGACCAGCGGCCCCGGCGAGGAGCCGGCCGGCGCCCCGCGGCCGGTCCGCCGCGCGGTGCTGCGCGCCGTCTTCACCGCCGCAGTGCTCGCCGGGACCGGCGGCGCGCTGGCCCCGGTCCTCCTCCAGGGCCAAGGCCCGGGAGGCCCGGGTCAGGAGCGCGACGCCGTGGGGCCCGAGCGGTTCTCCGAGCTCTACAAGGGCCGCGAGATCCGGGGCACGGCCACCACCGTGGTGCCGGCCGGGGCGCAGGCACACGCCGGTACGTCCATCGCGGCTCCCGCCGCCGACGTCAGCGTCGACGGGAGGACGCTGCACGTGATGCGGCGCGCCGACGGAAGCTACCTCAGCACCGTCACCCACTACGAGTCGTTCCCGACACTTCTCGAGACGGCCCGCGCGGCGGTCGACGAACTCGGCACCGCCCAGTTGTCAGCCGTCTCCCCGCACACCATCTGAGACCTAAGGACGAGGGTGCACAGCCGCAAGAATCAGCGCGACCTCACGCGCACCGAGAAGAAACGCCTGGTCGACGCGATCCTGGAACTCAAACGCTCGGGCCGTTACGACGACTTCGTCACCCTGCACCGGCAGTACTACGTCACCGACGGCGAGAGCAGGCCCCGTCCCGCCCACATGACCCCGTCCTTCTTCCCCTGGCACCGTCAGTACCTCCTGGAGTTCGAGAAGGCGCTGCAGTCGGTCGATCCCCGGGTGTCGGTCCCGTACTGGGACTGGACGCGGGACAACACGGCGAAGTCCTCCCTCTGGGCCGAGGACTTCCTGGGCGGCAACGGCAGGCCCGGCGACCGGCAGGTCATGACCGGACCGTTCGCCTACCGGCGGGGAGGCTGGCGCATCCGTGCCGAGGTCACCGACGACCACTTCCTGCGGCGCAACTTCGGCCGGCCCTCCGCACCCGTCACCCTGCCCGGCGCGGCGGAGGTGGACCGCGCGCTGGGCGACCCGGTGTACGACACCGCGCCCTGGAACAGCGTCAGCGCCACCGGCTTCCGCAACAGGATCGAGGGCTGGGGCATCAGGGGCGGCCGGGGCATCGCCAACCACAACAAGGTGCACCGCTGGATCGGAGGGTCGATGGCGGGTGCCGCGTCCCCCGACGATCCGGTCTTCTGGCTGCACCACGCCTTCATCGACCTGCTCTGGACCCGCTGGCAGAAGGCGCATCCCCGCGCCCGCTACCTGCCGGCCCGCGCGCTCCCCGCCGACGACCCGCAACGGGACCGGATCTTCCCGCTCGACCGGCCGATGCCTCCCTGGGACGTGGCCCCCTCCCAGCTCATGGACCACACACGGCTCTACCGGTACGTCTGAACGACGCGGGCCGTCCCCCGGAACGGAACCGGGCCCCCTCCCCTCGCACGAAGCGGAGGGAGGAGGCCCGACGGTGCCTCGGGGAGATCAGTGGCCGTAGCCGTACTCGTCCGCCTTGGCCTCCTGGTGGTCCGAGACGTTGGCGCAGGTGTTGCCGAACGCCGGGTTCAGCAGCGCGATCACGTTCACCGTGTTGCCGCACACGTTGACCGGGATGTGCACGGGCACCTGGACGGCGTTGCCCGAAAGGACACCGGGGGAGTGGGCCGCCACGGCCTCCGCTCCGGAGTCGGCGGTGGCCATGCCGGCACCGCCGGCGATCAGGGCACCGGTACCTGCCATGACGGCGGCCACCTTCGAGATACGCGACATCAGTTCTCCTTGAGAGGGTCGAAACCGGCCACCTGGAGTGCGGCCGGCATGCTCTGACAACGCGGAAGTCGACAGACGGTAACGGATCGGATGAAAAGTCATCATCTCGGCTCAAGTCCGTCCGATGAACGCCATTCCGGCCGCCGGAAGTTCGCTCAGCCGGCCGCGCCAGTCCCGCGCGGCGGGAACCCGGGACTTCACCGCCCCGGCTGCCCGGTCCCGTACGGTCAGCTGCGTCTCGCGCAGCCGCAGCAGCGGCTCCAGGCCCGAACGGGCCAGCAGCAGGCGCCGGTTGACGACCGGGACGGGACCCCAGTGGTTCTTGTACTGCTCCGAGCCGCGCAGCAGACTCAGCACACCGTGGTCCAGGTCGCAGGCCTCCCGCGCGATCTCGCGCAGCAGCATCGTGGAGACGTCGACCTTCCTCTCCCTGAGCCGGGGGTGGACACCGTAGAGGTAGCCTCCGGTCAGCCGTGCCGAGCGGTAGGACAGATCGGCTGCCACCACCTCCCCGTCGAGCACGAACTCCCTGACCGAGGCCTCTCCGTCGCGCACCATCCGGCGGGCGGAGCGCACCAGGTGCGCGCAGAAGCGGGGCCGCAGGTGCTCAGGATTGACACCTCTGCCCAGCCACTGGAGTTCGTGCAGCGCGAGCAGGTTGCCGATCGCGCCCGACACCCGGTGGACCGGCGCCGGGCGGCACTCGATCCCCAACGTGTCGATCCTGCGCAGCTTGGCGCGTGCCCGCTGGGCCCGGGAACCGGTCATCCTCGCGATGAGGGCGTCGATCGGCTCCGCGGGCAGTTCCATGCACGTCGAGTCGGTGCGGCTGCTCCGCGCGCCCGGCCATGCCTCGAACAGCAGGTGCGCCGAAGCGTCGGGACGGACCTCCCGCAGGTCCACCACGGTGTGCGACGCGGCCCGGTGGAGCCCCCGCTCCAGCGCGGTGACCGCGGCCCTGGTGTCCTCGCCGTCCACCAGGATGTCGAAGAAGTCGGAGATCGCACCGCCCATCGGCACCAGCAGAGGCATCGGACGGTGGACGAGCATCAGGGGGGCCGCCCCGATCAGGCGACCGTCCCGGCGCGCCAGCACGACCCTGAGCCGGCCGGGCACTCCGTAGGAGAGCCACCACGAATGGAGCCACGCGTGGCTCTGGAAGGGCGTGGCGGTGGGACAGCGGCGGTGCAGCGCGTCCCACTCGGCGGCGAGGTCCGCGAAGTCCGCGAGATCGCGGCAGAGGGTGACGGTCAGTCGTCCACGACGGTCGTCGTTCATCGCACGAGCTCCCTTTCACCGGCCGCGCCGCCCTGGGCGGGTCCGGGCACCTGCGCCGTGACCACGCGTCGCCCCCGGCGGGGGCGGACCAGCAGGACCAGTCCGCCCACCAGTCCGCCCGCGCTGGCGCCGACCGCCGTACCGAGCGGCGTGGAGGGGGAGACCGGATCGACCGGGGGCACGGCGTGCGAGAACTTGATCAGCTTCACCCCCGTGTCCTTCGCGACGTGCCCGCTGCTGACGACCACGGCCTCGGTCACCGCGTTGGCGATGTCCGCCGCGCGGTCCCGGTCGGCCGACGTCCCGGTCACGGCGATCATCGGCGAGTCCGGGGAGGTCTCGGACCGCACGTGGGTGCGCAGTTCGCGCACGGTCTCGCCCGCGGCCCCCTTGGCGTAGGCGAGCGTGGCGTCACTGGTGGCCAGCCGGCCGTAGGACTGCGCGTACCCCAGGGCGGCGGCCGGGTCGATGTCCTTGCCCGCGGTGACCATGGCGTAGCTGGTGGCGGCGTACTCGGGCTGGGCGAGCACACCGTAGGAGAATCCGCAGGCGGCTCCGAGCAGGACGCAGGCCGGCAGGGGCCACCGGCCGGTACGGGCGAAAGCGGGGCGGAGCGCGCGCAGCCGTCCGGCGACGGTCGGCTGCTGCTCGGGCGAGTCGGTCATGGATGTGCTCTCTCGGTCGGGGGAACGGTGACGGTGTCGAGGGCCTGTGCGTAGACGTCCATGAGGCGCCGGCTGCTCAGCCGGATGTCGTAGTGGTCCACGGCGGAGGGCGGCGGCAGCCTGCGCGCGCCGCCCTCCACGTGGTGCCGCAGGGCGGCCGCCAGCTCCGCCGTGGCACCGGTCGTGCCGGAGGCCGATCCGATGCGGGTGGTACCCGGCACGCGGCCCGCCGGCAGGTCCTCGACGGCGGGGCAGGCCGCGTGCACCACGGGCAGCCCGGCGGCCAGGGCCTCGACCACGGCGAGTCCGAAGGACTCCTCGCGGGACGCCGAGACGAACAGGTCGACCGCGCCGAGCACCGCCGGGACGCCGGGAGCGCTGCCCGCCCCGCCGCACTCGCCGAGGAACCTGACCCGTCCGGTCACCCCGAGCCGGGAGGCGAGAGCCCGCAGCGGCGCGGCTTCCGGGCCGTCGCCGGCCAGGACGAGCCAGGCGTCCGGGACCGCGGCGACGGCACGGATCAGCACGTCGAAGCGCTTGCCGGGAACCAGCCGGCCCACGCCCCCCACCACGTAGGCCGCGTCCGGGAGTCCGAGCAGGGCCCGTGTGGAACGCCGCAGACCGCTGTCGAAACGGAAGGCCGCGGCATCGACGCCGTTGGGCACGGTGTGGATCCGGGCTGCCGGCACACCCCAGTCCCGCAGCCTGCGCGCGACGGTGTCGGAGACCGCGACCGTCGCCGACCCCAGCCGCTCGGTGCGCAGATAGAGCTCACGGGTGCCTCGGGTCAGCGGCCGTCCTTCGATCTCCGCGCGCCCCAGCGAGTGCTCCGTCGCCACGACGGTGGTGCCGGCCAGGCGTGCCGCGACCCGGCCGTAGACACAGGCGCGGTACAGGTGCGTGTGCACGAGGTCGTAGGAGCCGCGCCGGATGAGCCGCGCCAGCCGGGGCACCGCTCCGAGGTCCCGGTTGCCCCTCATCCCCAGGTTCCGGACGTGTACGCCGTCGGCCCGCAGCCCGTCCGCGACCGACCCCGGGTTGGTCAGCGTCACGACGTCGCAGCGCACCGGAAGGTGCCGGAGCAGCAGCCGCAACTGCTGTTCCGCCCCGCCGGCGCCCAGCCCGGTGATGACGTGCAGCACCTTCATCCGGCCTCACCCCGCTGCGCGTTCCCGGCCGAGCGGTACCGCAGCCGGTGCCGTACCTCCTTGGCCCGCAGCCGGGCGCCCCGGTCGGCATGGCTGACATGCGTGCGGGGCAGGGCGAGCGGCCCCGTGAGGGCGCCGGGTACCAGGGCGCACCCGTAGGCGTATCCGGCCTCACGCACGGACTCGGCCACCCGCCGGTCGGCGATCCCGTACGGATAGCAGAAACCGGAAGGCGCCCGGCCGGTGACGCGGCGCAGTTCCTCCCGGCTGCCGTGGGTCTCCCGCCGGAGCTCGTCGTCCGACAGCTCCGTCAGATCCCGGTGCAGCAGCCCGTGCGAGCCGATCTCCATACCCGCGGCGGCGACGGTACGGACGCCCTCCTCGGTCAGGAGCGGCCTGCGCGGACCGAGAGGGTCCCAGTCGTTGGAGCCGCCGGGCCGTCCCGGCAGGACGAACACCGTCGCGGTGCAGCCGTGGGCGAGCAGCACCGGGAGCGCCTCGTCGAGGAAGTCCGCGTACCCGTCGTCGAACGTGAGCCCGACCAGCCCGCGCTTCCCGGCGGCTCGGGCGCGCAGCAGTGCCGCGGTTCCCACACCGGTCAGCCCCCTGCGGCGCAGCCAGGTCAACTGCTCGTCGAGGCGGTCGGCGGAGACGGTGATGCCGTACGGGTCGTCCGTGGGATCGCTCACCGAGTGGTAGGTCAGGATCCACGGCCGGGACCTGACCGGGAGCGTACGGGCACGGGGTGGCGAGGTGTCAGCGGCCATGGGGGAACCTCTGTCGGATGAGAGCCAGCAGATGGACGGCTTCGGGAGCCCGGAGCACGAGGCCGGTGAGCAGGAACGTCAGGGGTACGACGAGACAGCCGGCGGCCAGCCCCGTGACCGGACCGGGCACCAGGTCCGTGGCCAGCCGGCCCGCCGCCGCCGCGACCGCCGCGGCCGCCACCGGGCGGGCCAGGGAGAGCGCGACCGTCCCGGGGCGCACGGCGACCGCTCGCGTGCCCAGTCCCAGCAGCATCAGCAGGGCGGCGGTGCTGATCCCGACGGCGTTGGCGGCCGCGATGCCTTCGACACCGTACGGACCGGTCAGGAGCAGACCGCCGGCCGTGGTGACCAGGAGACCGGCGCCCATCGCGCCGAGCGGATACCAGGTGGGCCGGCCCGCCGAGAAGTACGGACGGCACAGGGCGCCGACCAGCGTGTGGCCGAGCAGACCGAGTGCGTAGACCCGCATGACACCCGCCGTGGCGGCGGTGTCCGCGGCATCGAAGGCACCGCGTTGGAAGAGGACTTCGACGATCCGGGGCGCACAGCCGAGCACCGCCGCCGTGCCCAGCAGCACCACGGTGCCGGCCAGGGCGAGATCGCGTTCGACCCGCCGCCTGGCTCCCTCCCGGTCCCCGGCCGCCAGGGCCCGCGCGACGACCGGGAAGGTCACCGTGCAGATCATCATGGACAGCACCATCGGCAGCTGCGCGACCTTCTGGGCGTAGTTGAGATGGGAGATGGCACCGTCCGGCAGGGACGAGGCGAGGAACCGCTCCACGAAGACCTGCGACTGACGGCTCACCACGAACAGGACCACCGGGGCCAGGACCGTCGCGCCGAGAAGGGCCGATCCCCCTCCCCGCACCGTCCGCCTCCCGCTCCGGCCGGGCATCAGCCGTACGAACGTGGGAAGCAGGGTCAGCACCATCAGCAGGCTCCCGACGGCGACACCCGCGGCGGCGGCGCGTACCCCCCACACGGAGTGCAGGGCCAGGGTCATACCGATGATGCCGATGTTGTAGGCGATGTACACACCGGCCGGCGCCAGGAACCTGCCGTGTGCCCGCAGCGCCGCGCTGAAGTACCCCGTGATCCCGAAGGTCAGCACCGTGACGGCCGTCAGACGTGTGCAGTCCACGGCGAGCCGGGGGTCGTCCAGTCCCGGCGCCAGGACGCCGACGGCCCAGGGCGCGCCCCAGACCAACAGCCCGCCCGCGCACGCGAGCGCGGCGGACAGCCGGGGGAGGGTGTCGGCCACGAGGGTACGGACCGGGTCCTGCACATGGCCGCCTTCGGCCCGGCGGGTCAGCGCCAGGCTGAACGCCGGGACGAGCAGCAGCGCCATGCCGTCCTCGATCAGCAGAGTGGCGGCCATCTCCGGGACCGTCCACGCGATCAGGAAGGCGTCACTGGCATGACTGGCGCCGAAGAGCCGGGCGATCGCCTGGTCCCGGACGAGCCCCAGCAGGGCGGCGACCACGGTCAGTCCCGCCGCGCCGCCCGCCGCCCGCGCGAGGAGACGCCCCGGCCGCGTCCGCGCACCGGGCGTGGACAGCTTGTCCGCCGTCGTCCCCGGATCCGGATCCGTGGCCGTCCCGCTCACGCGCCGGCCGTCCTCTCCGTGCCGCCGAGCGCCCACCACGCGGCGAGGCCGAGCACGACGCCGGTCAGGACGGTGGAGGGACCGCCGATGTCCGCGTACAGGAAGTCGACGGTCTGCCAGGTCATCAGCCCGACGGCCGCGAGACCGCAGTCGACGGCCGCGGCCCCCGTGGCCCGGGCGAGGACCAGCCTGCGCACCCCGCCGGCCAGGAGAGCCGCCCACGAGCCCACCAGCGCGGTGAAGCCGATGAGTCCCTGCTCGCTGAGCACCAGCAGGTACATGTTGTGGGGGGAGAGCAGGGGCTGCCTGCGGAACTCCTGGCCGGCCCCCGCCGTGTCACTCCCGGCGGAGAGCCCGATCGAGGCGTGCCCGTCCCGGTGCGCCGGGAAGCCCTTGAGACCGACGCCCGTGGCGGGGTGCTCGCGCCACATGCCTGCCGCGGCGGCCCACATGGTGTAGCGGTCGTTGACCGACCGGTCCGGGGCGCTGGTCACCTCGGTGATGCTGGTCAGCCGCTGCGAGATCATCTCGGACCCGACGCCGAGACCACCGACCAGGACGACTCCGGCGGCGCCCAGCACGGCCAGGGCACGGACGGCCTGTCGCAGGCCGGTCAGCGCGATCACGGCGAGGGCCCCGGCCGCCGTCGCGATCCACGCCCCCCGGCTGAAGGACAGCGCGAGCGGGACCACCAGCAATGCGGCGGTCACGGGAGCCCACAGCCGCAGCCGGCGAGGGGTGCCGGCGGCCGGGCGGAGCGCGTACGCCGTGGCCGCGACCAGGCCGTAGCCGACCACCGTGGCCATCCCCATCACGTCACCGGGGCCGAACGTGCCGACCGCGCGGACGTCCTCGCCCATGTAGGAGGCGCCGGAGCCGGTGACGTACTGGTGGACACCCGTGGCACCCTGGACGAGCGCCAGCAGGACGAGCGCGCCCGCGACGGCACGGAACCCCTGGGCGTCCCTGACCAGCAGAAGGACGGCGGCCGGCACCAGCACGAAGATCTGCAGGTACCGGACGAAGCCGGGCAGCGCCGCCACCGGGTCCGCGGCGGTGACCGTGGCCAGGGCGAGGCCCACGGCCGGCAGGCCCAGCACCACCGCCGCTGCCGGGGTGAGGGGACGGCGCCGCAGGTGGAGCAGAAGGCCCGCGCACACGAGGACGGCCACGCCCGAGAGCAGATCCGCCGCCGGTACGCCGTACACGGTCCCGGCGCCGTCGCCCGGCAGGGCCACGAGCAGGACCGTCGCGATCAGCGGCAGTACCTGCCACCGGTGGGCCCACCCGGGAGGGCGCTCCTCCTCCTCGACGGCGGGTACGGCAGGCGCCGCGCTCACGGTGAGTGCCACGGGTCAGCTGCCTCCGAGCCGGAACACCGAGCCGGCCGTGCGCGCCAGCACGCACAGGTCCTGCCACAGCGACCACGTGTCGATGTACCTGTTGTCGAAGCGGGCGCGGTCCTCGATGGAGGTGTCGCCGCGCAGGCCGTTCACCTGCGCCAGCCCCGTGATCCCGACGGGCATCCGGTGGCGGGCCCGGTAGCCGGGGTGAATGCGGCTGAACTGCTGCACGAAATAGGGGCGTTCGGGCCGTGGACCGACCAGGCTCATGTCGCCCCGTACGACGTTCCACAGCTGTGGCAGCTCGTCGAGCGACGTCCTGCGCAGCAACCTGCCGACCCGGCTCATACGCCGGTCCTCCGACACGTTCCACCGGGTGGCCGACTCGTGGGCGTCGGCGGGCCGCAGGGTGCGGAACTTGAGCAGGACGAACGGCCGCCCGTGTTCACCGATCCGCTCCTGGCGGAAGATGACACCGGGGCCGTCGGACACGCGGACGGCGAGCGCGCAGACGGCCAGCACCGGCGACGCCACGACCAGGGCGAGTCCGGCCAGCACCGCGTCCATGGCCCGCTTCACCCGGTGCGCCAAAGGCCGTCGGGATCCGGCGGACAGCGACTGCGCCGCGAAACCCCAGACATGGTCCGGTCTGCCCGTCGGCCGGACCTGCGCGACCGCGCCCTGATCGGTGATCAGCCACACCTGGCAGCCGTGCCGTCTGAACAGGGAGAGGAGTTCCGCCCCGTCCGGCGCCGTCTCCGGCGCGACCGTGAACACGGCGTGCCGGACGGAGTTCTGGACGACCGCCCGGCCCGCGTCCTGCACCGACGAGAGGACGGGCAGCGCCACCCGTCCCGGCGTCTCCTCCGCTCCCGTGCCGGAGCCGGCCACCCTGCCGACCGGCCGCATCCCGTACCGCCGGTGTTCCTGCAGCACGGCGATGACGCGGTCGGCGACCGGACCCTCGCCGACCACCAGGGCCGAGCGAGGACTGCGGGCGGCCGACCACAGCCGGACCCTGTGGACGACCGCGCGGGCACTGCAGCCCACCAGGGTCTGGATGACGGCCGCACAGCCCAGGACCGTCCAACCCACGGCATCGCGCGGGTCGTCGAGCGTCACCGCCTCGGCCACGACGTACCACTGCACGACGGCCAGCCACGCCAGCGCGGGCAGATCCGCCAGGACGGACGGTGAGAGCTCCGGCCGGTAGAGACCCCGGTAGGCGTGCAGAAGCAGCTGGACGGCGGCCTGTACGAGGACGACGGCCGGCGGCCACACCCCCGGCGCGACCACGGCCACCGCCACGCCGAGCGCGAGGACGTCGGCGGCCATCAGCGCCGCCGGGGCGCGCCGCCGGGGCGCGCGTACGGCGGACCGTGGGGCCGTGGCGTCCTCCCCGCCGCTGCGGGGCGGCCGGACCGCGGTCGCCGCACGGCGTACGGCGGTCGCCTGGGCGGCCCGGGGGACAGGTGCACTCTCCGTCGTCATCGCTCGGTGCGCTTCCTCGTCGTGGAGTGGGACTGGCCGACAAGTTCCTCGTAGAGATTCAGGACCGCGCCGGCGGTCCTCGACACGTCGAAGACCGACCGTGTGCGGTGCTGCGCCGTGCGGCCCAGCTCCGACCGGAGCGCCGGGTCGCCCAGCAGCGCGGTCAGCGCCGTCGCGAGGGCCGGTGGGTCGTCGGGCGGGACGAGACAGTGGGGCAGGTGCCCGGGCGGCAGGCTCTCCCTGGCCCCGGCGACGTCGGTCAGCAGGACGGGGACGCCGCAGGCCATGGCCTCGAGGGGAGCCAGCGCCATCCCCTCCCAGCGGGAGGGGAGGACCAGGAGGTCAGCCGCGTGGATCCAGGGCCGCACATCCGCGGTGGCACCCGCGAACAGCACGTCGGCGGGTGCGGCGCGCCGCAGTTCGTCCCCGTACGGTCCGTCACCCACCAGGACCAGCCGCGCACCGGGCGCCGCTGTTGTCCGCCAGGCCCGGAGCAGTACGTCCTGGCCCTTCTGCCTGCTCAGCCGTCCCACGCACACGGCGAGCGGCACGTCTGCCGGAACGCCGTCGAGGAGGGGGAGGGAGGCCCGGGCAGCCGCCCGCGCGTCCTCACCGCCGGGGTGGAAGCGGCCGAGGTCGATGCCGTTGTGGATCACCGACCAGCGTGCCGTGATGCCGGCGCGCTGTCCGGCCCCGCGCTCGGACTCGCTGACACAGAGGATGCGGTCGCTCCACCGGGCGCCGAACCGCTCCCATGCCACGGCCAGTCGGGCCGCCCTGCCCTCCAGGGCCTCGAACGACCAGGCGTGCGGCTGGAAGACGGTCGGAACCCGGCCGCGTACGGCCAGACGTCCGGCGAGTCCCGCCTTGGCGCTGTGCGCGTGGATCAGGTCGGGAGCGCACGCGCGGATCAGCCCGAGCGCGCCGGCCACCTCCCGTCCCAGCCCCGGACCCGGGGCCCGCTCAGCGGGCCACGCGCACACCCGGGCTCCGGCGGTGGACGCCCCGGCGGCCAGCGTCCCGTCCGGAGGGCAGGCGACGACGGGACGGAGCCCTGCCCGTACCTGCGCCGTGACCAGGTCGGTCACGACCCGTGCGACGCCGCCCTCCACCGGCTGGACCAGATGAAGGACTGTCAGCCGACTTCTGTCGGTGCAACTCTTCTGCAGCACACATGGCTCTCTTTCACATGCCCCCGAAGAGCCGGTTCGGGTGAACACCGGCGGCAAGGAATTTGGCGGCGGAGATCAAATGAGTAGAACGGTAAACCGAAACGCACTGTTGCAGACCGTGCGTGGGAAAACACGCAGATTCGTGCTCGTGTCCACATGGATTGACGCCCCACAGGCCGCCGACCAGAGGTTCCCTGAATCGTGCGGCGTGTCAGTCGGCAATGTCTCCCCTTGCCCGCAGCGGTGGCGCATGATGGCCGGACTGTATGTCTCTGTGCATTCCCGGGGCCGCGTATCCGGCGAACGGTAAATGCGCCGCATTCACCGGCGAGTTGCGCGGCCGAATGTCAGGCCGGGGATGTTCCGGTCGTCCGGGCGGAATTTCCCGGCCCCTCTCCGTGCGTACGTGTTCCGCAGGAATCCGCCGAACACGCCGGCGTGGCCGTGGTGTCCGCAGCGCACCGGACCGGCGCCGACCGGGCGGTGTACCCGCACGGGGGGCCGAAGGGGCAGTATCGGGTACGACTCGTGATGATCGTCCGCCCCGTGGCGGTCCGCGAACGGCCGATGAGTACAGAGGAGAAACGATGGTTCACGAACGGGCCGGTCAGCCGGCGCAGCCCGGAGACCTGGTGGATGTGGCACGGCTGGTGACGGCGTACTACACGGTCCGACCCGACCCGGCCGAGCCCGGCCAGCGCGTGGCCTTCGGAACCTCTGGGCACCGTGGATCGGCGCTCGCGGCAGCCTTCAACGAGGACCACATCGCCGCCACCACCCAGGCGATCTGCGACTACCGGGAGCGCCAGGGCACCGACGGCCCGCTGTTCCTCGGCGCCGACACCCACGCACTGTCCGAGCCCGCCCGGATCACGGCCGTGGAGGTGCTGGCCGCCAACGGCGCCACCGTCCTCATCGACAGCGACGACGGCTACACCCCCACCCCGGCCGTCTCGCACGCGATCCTGACGTACAACCGTGACCGCACGGGCGGCCTCGCCGACGGCATCGTGGTCACGCCCTCGCACAACCCGCCCGCCGACGGCGGGTTCAAGTACAACCCGCCGCACGGCGGTCCGGCCGGTTCGGACGCCACCTCCTGGATCCAGGACCGGGCCAACGCCCTGATCGAGGGAGGGCTGAAGGAGGTCCGGAGGATCCCCTACGCCCGGGCGCTCGCCGCGGAGACCACCGGACGGCACGACTTCCTGACCGGTTACGTCGACGACCTCCCCGCGGTCCTCGACCTGGACGCCGTACGCGATGCGGGGATCCGGATCGGTGCCGACCCGCTCGGCGGCGCCTCGGTCGCCTACTGGGGGCGCATCGCCGAGCGCCACCGGCTCGACCTCACCGTGGTCAACCCGCTCGCCGACCCCACCTGGCGTTTCATGACGCTGGACTGGGACGGCAGGATCCGCATGGACTGCTCCTCGCCGTACGCCATGGCCTCCTTGATCGAGCGCCGCGACGCCTACACCGTCGCCACCGGTAACGACGCCGACGCCGACCGGCACGGCATCGTCACGCCGGACGGCGGACTGATGAACCCCAACCACTACCTCGCCGTCGCGATCCGGTACCTCTACGCGCACCGTGAGGGATGGCCCGCCGCCGCGGGCATCGGCAAGACCCTGGTCTCCTCCTCCATGATCGACCGCGTCGCCGCCGATCTGGGACGCCGGTTGGTCGAGGTCCCGGTCGGCTTCAAGTGGTTCGTCGACGGTCTCTACGACGGAACACTGGGGTTCGGCGGCGAGGAGTCCGCGGGGGCGTCCTTCCTGCGCCGCGACGGCCGGGTGTGGACCACCGACAAGGACGGAATCCTGCTCGCGCTGCTCGCCTCGGAGATCACCGCCGTCACCGGCTCCACCCCCTCGCAGCACTACGGTGAACTCACCGCCAGGTTCGGGGATCCGGCCTACGCCCGGGTCGACGCCCCGGCGACCCGTGAGGAGAAGGCGGTACTGGCCCGGCTCTCCGCTGAACAGGTCAGGGCCGGCACGCTGGCCGGCGAACCGATCACGGCCGTGCTCACGGAGGCGCCCGGCAACGGCGCGGCCGTCGGAGGACTCAAGGTGTGCACCGACAGCGCGTGGTTCGCCGCGCGCCCCTCGGGCACGGAGGACGTCTACAAGGTGTACGCGGAGAGCTTCCAGGGGGCCGAGCACCTGGCAGAGGTCCAGGACGAGGCACGCGCCCTGGTCTCCGACGCACTCGGCGCCGCGGGTTGAGCATCCCCCTCCCGTGTCCGGCACCGCCGGACACGGGAGGCGGGCAGGCCCCAGGCCGCTCAGGCGTCGGGCACGGTGTGCCTGACCTGCTGGAGGAAGGCGGCGTTGTCGGGAGTCCTGCGGATCCTGTCCAGCAACGCCTCCAGCGTGGCCTGGGCGTCCCTCGTGCGCAGGGCACGCCGTAGGCCGCGCACGGCGGCCAGGTCGGCCGGGGGCAGCAGGAGTTCCTCGCGGCGGGTGCCGGACGGCGTGACGTCGACCGCGGGGAAGACGCGCCGGTCGGCCAGCGCCCGGTCGAGACGGAGCTCCATGTTGCCGGTGCTCTTCAGTTCCTCGAAGAAGTAGTCGTCGGCGCGGGAACCGGTCTCCACGAGCACGGTCGCCAGGATGGTGAGCGATCCGCCCTCCTCGGCGAGCCGTGCCGCCCCGAACAGCTTCTTGGGCCCCATGAGCGCCGCCGCGTCGACGCCGCCGCTCAGCGTCCGTCCGCCGGCGCCGGCGCTGTTGTTGTGAGCGCGGCACAGCCGGGTCAGGGAGTCCAGCAGGACGACCACGTCCCTGCCCTGCTCGACCAGGCGCTTGGCACGTTCCACCGCGAGGTCCGCGAGCGCGACGTGCTCCTTTGCTGGCCGGTCGAACGTCGAGGAGTAGACCTCTCCCCGCACCGAACGGCGCATGTCCGTCACCTCCTCCGGGCGTTCGTCCAGGAGCACCACCATCAGATGGCACTCGGGGTGGTTCTCTGCGACCGACGCGGCGATCTGCTGCAGCAGGACGGTCTTCCCGGTCTTCGGCGGCGCGACGATCAGGCCGCGCTGGCCCTTGCCCACCGGTGCCAGGAGGTCGATGATCCGCGGGGCCGGGCCGCCCTCCGGGCGCTCCAGGCGCAGTCGCTCCCTGGGGTGCAGGGGCGTCAGATCGCGGAA
>Ga0164308_10000886_pt1 | contig 16150 bp, 13 predicted proteins | sample Whisoiple_246_MG_FD_109983 | JGI IMG/M metagenome (GOLD analysis project Ga0164308, IMG submission 109983) | Soil microbial communities amended with fresh organic matter from upstate New York, USA - Whitman soil sample_246_MG | ecosystem: Environmental > Terrestrial > Soil > Unclassified >...
CGTTCGCCCAGCACATCGCCAGGAGGACCACCGGGGCCGGAACGGTCGACGGCGTGGCACTCCATGTGGAGATATCGTCAAATCCGTGGATCGACCGGACAGTCCGATGACCGGTCGATCAAACGAGCGGCTTGCGATAGCGGACATACTCGTTCCGCCTCCGGAACCCCACGCTCTCGTAAAGATCGTAAGACCGGTGCGGATTTGCCGTGCCCGTGTACAACCTGGCAGTCGTTGCGCCCCACTCGCGAAGACTTCGCAGCCCGTCCAGCAGCAGGACCCGGCCGATTCCGAGGCGTCGCTGGTCCGTTCGGACACTCAGCTCTTCGACCTCGCCCACGGTGTGGTCGTGGCCGCGGATGGAGCAGAGGGCCACGCCGAGCATGTCCTGCCCGTTCCAGGCGGCCCTCCAACATGCCGGGTTGGCGGTGTCGACAAAGTCCTGGAAGGACCATTTCTGGGTGAAACCGGTGTCCGCATACGAGTCGACGACCGTCCTCCAGGCCGCGCGGTAGTGGCTGGTCCCGATCGGCCCCGTCCGTATCCCGGGACGGAGTTCGCTGCCCGGCTCGGGCAACTGCTGCAGATCGCCCAGCTCTAGCTCGACCAGACTGAAGACACGTCGGTAGCCGGCTGCGAGCAGAAGCGCCGTGGCATCCTGCTCGGAGAGCATGGCGTTCGCACCGATCACCGCAGTCCGCGCCGTGCCGTGTTTTTCGACGAGCTGGCGGATCCGCTCTTCGGCCCAGCGCAGCATGGCTGATCCGATGCCCTGATCGCGATGCTCGGGCAAGAGGTAACCGCGGTGCAGGTACAGCCACGTATCGTCCCGCTCCTGCCACCACCGGATCGTCGAGTAGCCGACGACGCTCCCGTCGCGCACCACCAGGACCTGGTTCTTGGACGGCTCGTCCAGCTTGGCAGAGGCCTCGGCGATCTCGGCGGCTGTCGGGAGCCCTTCCACCACCGAACGGGCGTCGACCCGGTCCCGTTCGACACATTCCAGCCGCACCGCGGCCATGGCGCCGTGGTCCTCGTCGCCCCGATAGGGCCGGAACCCGAAGCCGGCTGCGAGGTCCTGCCCTGGCGTGTCATCCGACATGACCGGATGATCTCGAACGTTGAGGCAGGTCCGCCACCCTGTTCATGAGTCATGCTGCGGTCGTCTGCGGCCGCTCCACCAGGTAGCCGCGTTCGATGTGGGCTCCGACTCGGACGAGGGCGACGAGGTGGGGTGCATTCACGGCTCGCGAGCGGGTCTGGGTGGCCTCGACGAGCTCGAACACCATCGCAAGTGCGGCCTCTCGTAAGTCGGCCCCTTGGGTGACCTTGGTCCGCAGCCGGACAGCCGCGAAGGTCGACTCGATCAGGTTGGTGGTCCTCAGCCGGTCCCGGTGCTCGGCGGGGAGGTCGTAGAAGGCCGGCAGTCCGTCGTCGTCATCGGTGATCTTCATGACGGCCATGGGGAACTTCGCGCCGTGTTGTCTGGCGACCACGTCCTGCGCCGTACTGCGGCAATTTCGGCTTCGAGCGGGTTCGGGGGGACGGCGAGCACGGGGCACGGCGCGTGTGCCAGGCAATGCCTGGCCACCGGCGCCCGCAGTCCAGGGAACCACCTGCCGCGGATGCCCGTGCCGACGACCAGGAGGTCGTCGGACCACCGAACAGCGTTGACGAGAACCGCCCCCGGGTCGCCGCGAACGGTACACCCGACCAAAGTGACTCCCGGTCTTCCTGCGGCGAACGCCGTGTCCAGAGCCGTGCACAGATCGTCCCTCGCCGCTGCCCGGCACTCCCCCAGCAGGGCGGTGCCGTACGTGGCACGGCTGCCCAGCCCTCCACCGGGCAGTTGCCAGGCCAGGACCGCATACAGCTCCGCGTTGCGCTTCTGGGCCTCGGCAGTGGCCCGGTGGAGGGCCGTGAGGCTTCCCAGGGAACCGCTCACACCGACCACAACCCTCCGCTGCACCGCATGTCCTCCTGGTCGTCCTGTCCCGGAACTACATTGAACGGCGGACCGAGGGCTCCGGGCGTCAGTGATCCGTATGAACCGGACGACAGGCGTCAAAGTTGCGTCAGGTGACCAAGCAGTCACCCCAGGGGCGGGCATAGCTTCGACGCCACGCGCCGGCAACCGCCTCCCGCGGATCCTTCGGAGGAACCCATGTGCCTCTCCCAGTACGACGACGACCCCGACCCCGAAGAACGGGCCCCTGCCGGGCTGCTCCACGTACCAGTCCGGCCTGGAGCAGCGGGGCCCGCGCTACGGATGTTCCGCTCCCCCATGGGGGAGCGGACCGCCGTCGGCTTCACCCGCCAGGACCTGCTGACGGCGGCCCTCGGTGCCGGTCAGTCCTCGATCAGGCTCTCCGAGCCCGCGCTCCGTTCCCTCGCGGCTCCTCTCGGCGTGGAACGGCTCGTCCTCGACCCCGCCCTTTCGGCCCCCGCAGTCACCGCGGAGCCGGTGCACACGGCCGCACAGCCGGTCCGCGCGCTGTGACTCACGCTTCGACACCCGCCTTCCGAGGAGATGCAGTCATGTCCGCTCCCGTTCTCACCGGGCCTTCGGCCGAACTGGATGATCTGTCCGTCTGGCCGGCCTCCACCGCCCGCCTCCCGGGCGGGAACCTGAGTGTCGGCGGGGTCTCGCTCACCGACGTGGCCGAGCGGTTCGACACCCCGGCCTATGTGCTGGACGAGGGCGAGGTGCGGGCACGGTGCCGGACGTACCGGGCCGTCTTCCCTGACGCCGATGTGCTCTACGCCGCCAAGGCGTTCCTGTCCCGGGCGATGGTGCGGTGGATCGACGAGGAGGGACTCGGCCTCGACGCCTGCTCCGCCGGCGAACTCGAACTCGCCGTCACGGCCGGGTTTCCGGCGGCACGGATAGTGCTGCACGGGAACGCGAAGAGCCCGAGGGACATCGAGACCGCGCTGCGACTCGGGGTCGGACGGATCGTCGTCGACAGCCCCTCGGAGATCGCTCGGCTTGCCGCCCAGGTCGGCTCCGGCGGTCGGCAGAAAGTGATGGTGCGGGTGGTGCCGGGGGTCTCCGCAGGCGGGCACGAGAAGATCCGTACCGGTACGGACGGGCAGAAGTTCGGCCTGTCCCTCACCGATGGTTCCGCCCAGCACGCCATCGCCCGGGTCGTCGGCCAGCCGCAGCTCGAACTGACGGGCCTTCACTGCCACATAGGCTCCCAGATCACCGACGTCAAGCCCTACTTGGTGGCCGTGCGCCGGATGGTCGGGCTGATGGCCCGGATCAAGGAGAGCCACGGCGTCACGTTCCCGGAACTCGACATGGGAGGTGGGCATGGCGTGGCGTACCGGGCAGGGGAAAGCGCACTGGACCTGACCGCGCTAGCACGCCGCCTGAACGGGAAACTCTCCGCGAGCTGTGCGGCAGCGGGGTTGCCCGTGCCGAGACTCGTCATCGAGCCAGGGCGGGCGGTAGCGGCCCCCGCAGGTGTGGCGGTGTACCGCGTACTCGCCGTCAAGCCCACCGGGTCGACGATGTTCGTCGCAGTCGACGGCGGTATGAGCGACAACCCCAGGCCCGCTCTGTACGGGGCGCGCTACGCGCCGCGGCTGATCGGCCGCTCCGCGACCGCCGAGCCGGTCGCCACCACGGTCGTAGGTCGGCACTGCGAGGCGGGCGACATCCTCGCGGCTGATGTCCTGCTGCCCGGAGACGTCCGCCCCGGCGATCTGCTCGCCGTGCCGGTGTCCGGCGCCTACCAACTGTCCATGGCTTCCGACTACAACCTGGTCGGCCGTCCTCCGGTCGTCGCGGTGCACGATGGCTCGGCCCGTCTGTTGGTGCGACGTGAGACGCAGGAAGACTTCCGGCGGCGCGATATCGGCGCCTGATCACGAGCACCCGCAGGGCCCCTGTGCTGCAGCGTCCCGCTGTGGTGCAGGAGGCTTACCGTGTCACTCCGATTCGTGGGCGTCGACGGCAACGGGCTACGACCTCGGCCCTGCCTTCGTGCGCGCACAGCGGCGCGTACCGGCGCCGTGTACACAGTGGTCCTCGCGGGGTGGCGAGCATTTCGCGGTGTCAGCGCAGGTCTTCTCTGAACTACTGAAGCTGAATGCGTGATGGCGGTCACCATGCGTGATCAGGGGACCTCATGGTCCCAGCTCCGACGTGGTCCGCACCATTTCTGGCAGGTCAGCATCCTCGGTCGTAGATCGCCCGCAGCCACGGGTCCCTGACGGCGGGCTTCCGCGTGAGCGTGTACCGGAACGCCTCCCTCGACGGCTCGAACGGGTACCGAGGGTGCGGCGGCAGCGGGTCGTCCCGCTCGACGCCTGCTGGCAGTCCGCCGCCCACCGGCAGCCTGGTTCGGCGGGGCGGGAAGGCAAGTTCGGCCCAGAGCGCGGCATCCACAGGTACCGGTGCCGTCAGGGCCGTTCTTTGCAGTTGCGGGCTCTTCACAAGCGCCAGGAGCGCGCTCAGCGATCCAGGCCCGCAGAGCTTTCTCATTCCGAGCCTCGGCCGGCGACGGCCCGGTACATGGCCGCGCTCTCTCGGGCTCGTACCGCACCGGTCGCCCCGCCCCTCCCCCGCCGCCTCCTGGCTGGGTAACCACGGACCGGCGGAACGCCACCTGGGCGGCTCCGGACCTCGTACAGGATCACGAGGCCCTCCGGGCACCCGGCCTGACAGGAACGCACCGGTCCCCGGCTGTCACCTGGAGGACCGGTGCATCCTCCCTGCCGGACCGGGCCGAACACCGCGCCGTCCCGGTCCCGTTCCGCGGCTCGGGGGGCGTGGTGATCCTGGGCCGGAGCGGCAACGTCTCTCTTTCCGGCCGTCTCTTCGGCGCCAGGACCTCGCACACGGTCCGCACGGGAGCCGGTGCCGGCACCGGCTCCCGTGCGCTCAGTGGACCGAGAGCCGCACGAGACCGGTGCTCCTCTCAGGTGCGCCGGACACGCGCAGCGCCACATAGCGGGGGGAGCCCGAAGCCCGCAGGGTCCTCTCCCGGCCGCGGCCGGTCAACGCGCCCGCCCGGCGGTAGCGGATCCCGTCGTCGCTGAACTCCACGGACATCGCCGGGACGTTTCCGGTCAACCACTCGGCTTCCACCCGCTGCACCGCGCGTCGCGCACCGAGGTCCACGACCATCCGGCCGTCGCGCCCCGGCCGCCACACCGTGTCCGGATCACCGTCCACCGCCGCGGCGGGTTCCGACATCCCTGCGGGCAGCGGCGCGTTCGGAAAGACGGTTCGGCCCAGAGCCTGGTCCGTCGTCGGGTACGCCAGGGCCCCACGCACCGTGGTCTCCGTGACCCGGCCCGGCCGCACCGTCACCACGGTGCTGCGGCCCTGCGCCTCTACCCGCACCCGGCAGGCCGGACCGGACAGCCGGACCGTCGCGGCGTCCACGACCTCCGCCCGCAGCCCGTCGGGCAGCGAGCGCCCCGACAGCGCGACCAGCGTGAACCGCGGCGGCAGCAGCAACGCCGACGCCGCCTCCAGCCGCGCCTCGTAGCGCAGCCCGTTCCCGGTCACCAGTTGCTCGCCCTCGTAGACCTCCCGGTGACGGCTCTCCTGGACCAGGGAGACCGGGGTGCGCACCGCCCGGTCCGAGAGGTTGAACAGGCTGAGGTGCCCGTCCGTGACCGCCGCCTGCACCCGGTCGTCCCCGGTCGTGGGCGTAGGCCGGCGGGCGAGTGCCTCCAGCTCGGCGGTGGACACTCCGCAGTGGCCCTCCACCAGCAGCGGGCCCTCGTCGTCCTCCGCGGGCACGATCGTGTCCCCGTACACCGCGAGCGGGCCGCGTCCGCCGCGCACCACCAGTCCGGCCCGGCCGTCGACGTCCAGCCAGCCGCCGGTGCTGCGCAGCGCCGGGGCGGGGCCGTCGGCCAGGTCCGTCCACCGCTCGCCGTCGTCCGAGCCCTGTACCAGGTAGCTGCGGCCTGCCGCGCTCTCCCAGCGCAGGGTGACCCGGTCCAGGGCGCGCGGCTCCCCGAGGTCCACCGCCAGCCAGCTGTCGGGGCGCGGCCGGTCGGCGGTGGAGACCGCCCAGCGCGTCGTGTCGTCCCCGTCGACGGCCAGCTCCGGCCCCCTGCCCGGTGTGTACGAGGAGGCGGTCGCCCGTCCGCCGCGCGCGAGGTCGGGACCGCCCGCTCCGTCCCGTGCCTCCACAGCGAACAGCGAGTATCCGTAGGCCGGATCGGGCGTCACGCCAAGGACCCGCAGGTGCCGCACCGTCGCACGGTCGAAGGGGAGCTCGTCGACCCGGCCGGTCGAACCTCCGGAGGAGTCCCGGGACGCGACCTTCGCCGAGCCCTCTGCGAAGCGGTACGTGCGGCTGCCGTCCAGGCCCGCCACGCCCGGCATGGTCAGGTTGTGCACCTCGAGCCGGCCGCCCACGGTGTCCGGGCCGCTGGCCGCATGGACGACCGCGCCGGTGGGCAGCGTGGTGAAGCCAGCAAAACCGTTCTTCAGTCGTAGGAGCGTCGCGCTCCCGTCGAACCCGTCGCGCGGAGTGGTGTGCGTGCGGACAGAGCGGCCGGTGACCTCGACGGCGGTGGAGGGCAGGAACATCGGCGTGCTGCCGCTGATCCGGAACAGCCAGTCGTCGTGGCCGGGCTGCCAGGCGAACTTCACGAACTTCGGCTTGGACACCGCGCCCGCCCAGGCGGCGGGCGACTGGTGCGCGACCAGGCCCGGCCCCTCCCCGAAGTCGGTCACCCCGGAGGCGTACGCGAACAGCTCTTGGTCCGACAGCGGCACGACCGGCCGGCCCGCCTCGGGCCACACGTGCAGCAGATAACTGATGGCCAGCTCGGCGCGGGCCTCCGGCTCGTACTTCGGCTCACCCGAGAACTTCGCGAGCCGGTACTCGGGCGGGTACGCCTGGTAGGCCTCCAGCCTTTCCGCCAGGTCCTGTTCGGCGCGGGCCGCCGCCCGGTCGCCCATCACCCGGGACAGGAACGCCAGCGGGATGACATCACGGCCGTAGAGATGCTCCCTGTCGTTGACCATCGGCATCAGCGGCTCACCCGCGTCCGACATCACACCCAGCAGGGTCCGCCACAGCGGTCCGGCGTTCGGCTGCCGGGTCAGCACCTCGGGCAGCGGCTCCCCCGCGGCCAGGAAGTGCGCCGCGTTGCGCCCCGAGGTCCGCCACAGCTCCGCCTGGTAATGCGGGCCGAATGAGCCGTGGTTCTCCACGATGAACGTGTCGTAGACGTTCCGGGCGGTGTTCCGCGCCACCGGAACGCCGTCCACGCGGGCCGGGTTGGCCAGGTCGGCCTCCGGCAGGCCGGCCTCGTTGCGCGACCAGGCGCCGTAACCGACGGCCCACTCGGCGCGCCGCCGGTCGTCCGGGGCCCAGGCCAGCGCGGGGGCCAGCGCCTGGGCGTAGATGCCCATCTCCTCCAGCTTGGTGTCGCCGACGTGTCCGCCCGCCGGACCGTTCGGCGTCCAGGATCCGGAGGCGGGGTCGTCCCCGGTGCCCAGGGCGTGCGTGTACGCGGCCTGCTCCCGGACGATCGTGTCGACCAGGGAGCGGGTCTGCGCGTCCAGTTCGTCCCACAGCAGCCGGGCGGCCAGCACGAAGTACGACTGGAACGTGGTGTCGAAGAACAGGGTGCGGCCCCACTGCGTGCCGCCGGTCAGCCGGTTGGAGGCGGCGAAGTGCCGCAGCGTCGCCAGGGTCCGCCGCCTGAGGGTGTCCCGGTCCACGCCGGCGAGCTCGGCGTCGTAGCTGCCCCGGGTCAGCAGCACGGCGTGGCCGAGCACCACCGCGAAACCGAAGGACTTGTCGGTGTAGATGCCCCGGGCCTCGTCCCACTGCGTCTCGGACCACCGGGTGTGCCGCAGCAGGACCCGGTAGTACGTGGCGGCGACCTCGTCCTCCGGGGCGCTCTCACCCGCTGTTCCATGAGGGGACGCCGCTGCAGGCAGGGCACCGGCGCCCAGTGGCAGGGATACCGCGGCTCCGGATGCACCGAGGATCTGGAGCAGACGGCGGCGGCCGAGGGGCAGGGAGGTCGGGCCCATGATGGTTCTCCTCTGACGGGCTCTCGCGGCGGTCCTCGGGCAGGCGTACGCGTCGTGCGACGGACCCGCGTTGGACAACGTTGTCAATGGTTGAGGGCCACCCTTGGCCGGACGACTGCCTTCCGTCAAGGGAAAACGCACGATCGAGCGGAGAAAGGGCGGCGGTGGGGTGTACGACGTTTTCGGTCGCGCCCGTTTCATCGGCAGTGAGTCCGCCGCCTCTGGCGGGAGCGGAACGTCGTGGACCCGGCCGCACCGGGCGATGCGCGCCGGTGTGCCGGAAACCGCTGCCACCCGGATCAGAAGCCCCGGAAAACGCCCTCGTCGGCGGCGTTGACGAAGTCCTCCCAATCCATGTTGGCGTCGGAGATGTTGTTCTCGATCGACCAGAGCTCCGCGGCTATGACGCGCAGTTCGCCGTGCTCCTGCTTCGTCTCGCCGTCCTCGTCCTCGTCCTCGTCATAGTCGTCGTCCTCATCCTCGTGGAAGGGCAGGACGGCCAGCAGTGGCATCTCCGGCCCGGTGAGGGCGGTCGTGTCGGCCACGATCAGCAGATCGCCCCGGGCGCGGGCCACCGAGACGGCCTGTTCGGTCGTCAGGTCGCTGTAGGCGACATCGTCCACCACGTGGACGTTCGCGAGGAAGCCGTTCTTGTTCGGCGTGGTGACGGCCGTGAGCAGGGCTTGCCAAGCGGCCTGGTCGGAATGGTCGGTACGGATCAGCAGGGTTTCGTCCGTGTCCGGCAGGTTCTTCATGGGACTTCTCTCTCGGTGAGCGTGTTCCTCGGAGGGGTGGGCTGTCCGGCCCGGGAACGCGCCTCCGCCGGAAACGCTATCTGCCGGTCTGACACGAGACCCTGCCGCCGGCCGCCGGTTCCCCGTCCCCGTCCCAGTCCCCGAGAAACTGCCCGATCGGCCTGGGGGTTGCCGTCACGGACCACGCTCACCCCGGTGACGAGGCCAGGGTGGAGGCCGCTCGCGAAGGGGGACCAACTCCTCGTGCCCTTTACGCGCGCGGCGCATCCCCTGCCGCTCGGGGTCCCGCTGTGGTGACAGGTCAGATCATGCCCTGGGGTACGCACGGGTGTCCCGTCTCACTCCGGGGCGAGACGGGACACCCGTACGCGGTCGGCCGCTCCCGGCGGGGGCGTGCGGGCGCGCCGCGCTTTCCGGAGCCCCGCGACGCCCGGGCCCCGTGTGGCGGGGTCCTCGCACGGCTCTTCGGGCGCCGGCGCTTCCGCCGCCGCTGCGCGCCCGGGCCGGGGCAGGTGTTCGTTCCCTCGGCGTCACCTCACCGGGCGAGGTGACGCACGGCGGCCCGGGTGTTCAGCGTCCGGCCAGCGCGACGAGGACAGTGGCCGCCAGTGCCGCCCGCTCGACCATGCCGGACACGGAGGTGTTCTCCGATCGGGCGTGAGCGCCGCTGCCGACCGCGCCGATGCCGTCCAGGACGGGGATACCGGCCGCGGCGAGGAAGTTGCCGTCGCTCGCTCCTCCGACCGATGCCTCGGAGAGGCCGAACCCGAGCAGTTCCGCGCACGCGGTGGCGAGGTCGGCGAACTCCGCTACCTGGGCGCTGCGTTCGAAGACGGGACGGTTCCAGTCTCCCGTGACGTCCAGCCGGGTACGGGTGTCGGCGGGGCGCAGACCGGCGAGGGCACGCGTGATGCGCTGCCGTTCGGCGTCGGACGCCACGCGTATGTCGAGGTGGGCGCGGGCCCGGCCGGCGGTGACGTTGCTGCGGGTCCCGCCCTCGATGACCCCGACGTTGACGGAGGTGCCCGCCTCGTGGTCGCGCAGCCGGTTCACGTGCAGGATCTGCTGGGCGAGTTCGTCGACCGCGCTGGCGCCGGCGGTGGGGTCGAGTCCGGCGTGGGCCTCGGTCCCGGTGACGGTGAGGGTGAACAGGCCGACGCCCTTGCGGGCGGTTTTGATGGACCCGTCGGCCGCCGCTTCGAAGACCATGGCGAGCCGGGAACCGGCTGCCGCCTCGACGACGGCCTCGTGGGAGGCGTGGCTGCCGGTCTCCTCGTCGCCGTTGAGGACGAGCGTGCAGGCGGGCCGGGGCAGGCCGAGCTCGTCGAGCGCGCGCATGGCCCATACCGCCTGGACGAGGCCGGCCTTCATGTCGAAGACGCCGGGGCCGGTGATGTGGTCGTCCTCCCGGCGGAAGGGCCAGGTGTCCAGCGTGCCGGTCGGCCAGACGGTGTCGTAGTGGCCCACGAGCGTGACCGCGCGGCTGTCGGCCGTGCTCGCGCCGCGGACGGGGTAGCGGCGGACGAGGATGTCTCCGGCGTCGGCGCGCGGGAGGATCTCTTCGTCCTCCGGGGTGCCCAGCCGCCGGTCGAGCCAGTCGCGCAGCCAGGCGAGGCAGTCGGTCAGGGCGTCCAGGTCGTCGCTGGAGCTGCCTTGCGCGGTGTAGGCGGCGAGGTCGGTGACCATCTCCTCGCGGTGGTCGTCGAGCCAGCGCTGTACGGCTGCGGCCTGGCTGCGCGCAGGCAACTGCGGATGGCCGGGCTGCTGGACGAGGCGGTCGAGTGCGTCGAGCCGGGCCTCGGACATGGTGTGCGGTGCGCACTCCAGTTCGCGCAGTCCGTCCAGGACGGCCCGGAGGCGGATCGTGGGCAGTCCTTCGCCGGCGGCCTGGGTGATGACGTCGGCGTAGTGGGTGGTGACCTCGACGGGCCGGTGGCGTACGGCCAGGTCGCGCCAGATGCCGCTGCGGTCCTTGGTCTGGGTGCGCAGCCAGGCGGTGAGGCGGTCGAAGGCGGTGTCGCGTGCCGCGGGGACCGCTCCGTGCCGGAAGGGCTCGGGGTCGAAGGCGTCGAACGCCTCGAGTGTGACGCCGCGCCGCTCGGCCACGGCGAAGATCTCCTCGGCGAGTCCGGCCATGGACGGACGGTGGCGGTCGATGAGGTCGGCCATGGGTGCGTCGGTGAGGGCGGTGGCGGCGAGCATGGCGCCGAAGCCGGCCTTGGCCCACAGGTGGCCCTCGACGTTGTCGTCGGCCCGGGCGGGGCCCCAGCTCTGCAGGTCGGCGACGAGGTCACGGACGCGGTCGCTGACCGGGGCGCCCCACTCGCCGATGACCAGGGCGCCCGCGCCGCCGTCCTGGACCACGCCCGGTTCGACGACGTCGGCGAAGATGTTGACGAAGGCGGCGACGGTGCGTTCAGGGCCGACGAGTGAGGCGATCAGGTCCTCGTTGAAGCCGTTCTGCACGGAGACGACGTAGCCGTCCGGTGCCAGTCGGGGGGCTATCCACTCGACGGCGCTGCGGGTGGCCTGGGCCTTCACCGCGAGCAGGACCCGGTCGAGTGGGCCCGCGTCGTACTCCTCCGGTGTGGCGGCCCGCACGGGGACGCTCGTTCGCTTGTCACCGCGGGCGACGACGAGTCCGTGCGCCCGGATGGCGTCGACGTGGGCGCGGTCGGTGTCGATGACGGTGACCGGGTGGCCCCTGCGGGACAGGGCGTGGGCGAGGGTGCCGCCGATGGCACCCGCTCCGACGACGGTGTAGGCGGCGCGTTCGGGGCTCTGGTCGTTCATCGGGTGTGTTCCTCCGTCGTGGTGCCGACCGCGGTGGCGCGGGTGTCGTCGGTCTGCCATATGCGGGGCAGGTGGTGGGCTCCGGTGCTCGACCCGCCGTCGACGCGGAGGACTTCCCCGGTGATCCAGGACGCCTCGGGGCCGGCGATCCAGCACACGGCGCGGGCGATGTCCTGCGGTGCGCCAGGGCGTCCCAGCGGGTTGACGCCGATGGCTCGGGCGTACTCCGCGGAGACCGGGTTGCAGTCGCTGTCGACGAGGACGAAGCCGGGGCTGACCGCATTGACGCGGATGCCGTGGCCGCCCAGTTCCAGGGCCGCCGCCCGGGTTGCCATCTCCAGGGCTGCCTTGGAGCTGGCGTAGGGGCCCCCGCCGGGTCGTGAGCGTTGGGCCGAGCCGGAGGAGATGTTGACGACGGCGCCCGGGCGGTGTTCGGCCATGGCGTGGCGGGCGAAGGCGGCGGTCGTCAGGACGGGGGCGCGCAGGTTCACCGCGAACAGCCGGTCCCAGGAGGCCGCGTCGACGTCGGCCATGTCCAGGGACGGGTACAGTCCCGCCGCGTTGACCAGGATGTCCACGGGCCCGTGCGCCGACCAGGCCCGGTCGACCAGGGCTGCCGGGGCTTCGGGGTCCGCCAGGTCGGCGGTCCGGACGGCGGTGGGCACGTCGCAGCGGGCGGCCGTCGATTCGAGCGCGGTGAGGTCTCGGTCGGCGAGGGTCAGGGTCGCCCCCCGGGCGGCGAACGCCTCGGCGATGGCGCTGCCGATGCCGCCGGCCGCGCCGGTGATGAGCACGTGCGGCATCAGTTGAACTCCTTGTCCTTGGTCTCGGGCATCGTGAGGTAGACGACCAGGGAGATGAGGGAGGCGGCCGACACGTACACCCAGAGCAGGTCACTGTGGCCGCTCTCGTGCATCCAGGTGGTGACGTAGGGGGCGGTGCCGCCGAAGACGGCGACCGCGAGCGCGTAGGGCAGGGCGATGCCGGTGGCGCGCACCTCGGGCGGGAACTGCTCGGCCATGACGACGGCGCAGTTGGCGGAGTAGCCGAGAATCAGCAGCATGCCCACGAGCTGGACGAGGAACAGGCTGAGGAAGCTGTTGCCGAGCAGGTGCAGCAGCGGCCAGGCCAGCACCACGAAGCCGGCGGCGAACCCCGCCATCGTCGGCTTGCGCCCGAGGCGGTCCGAGAGCAGTCCGGCGAAGGGCAACGCGACCACGAAGACGATCAGGCACAGGGTCTGCGAGAGCAGTGCGGTCTTGAGCGGGATGCCGGTGGTCAGATTGGCGTACGTAGGGAGGTAGTTGACCCAGATGTAGTAGGTGAGGGTGCCTGCGATCGTGATGCCGGTGACCCGCAGTGTGGCGGCCGGGTGCTCGACGAACATGGCCTTGACGGGGTTGGTGCGGGTGCGTCCGCTGCTCCGGGCCTCGGCGAAGGAATCGGTGTCCTCGACGGAGACGCGCAGCCACAGGCCGACCAGTCCCAGCAGTCCCCCGAAGATGAAGGCGACGCGCCATCCCCAGGAGTGCAGGGCGTCGTCGCTGAGGACGGACGTGGTCAGGGTGCCCAGCAGCGAGGCGATCAGGACGCCGCCGGCAACCGACACCTGCTGCCAGGATCCGGCGAAGGCACGTCGCCCCCGGGCGGCGGACTCGACGAGGAAGGCGGAGGAGGAGCCGAATTCGCCTCCGGCGGAGAATCCCTGGACCAGCCGGGCGACCAGCAGGAGGAGCGGTGAGAACACGCCGATGTGCTCGTAGGAGGGGGTGATGGCGATGATGAAGCCGGCCCCCGCCATCAGGGCGACGGTGAGCGTCATGCCCTTCTTGCGGCCGCGCCGGTCGGCGTATGCGCCGAGGACCGCCGCGCCGACGGGGCGCATGACGAACCCGACGGCGAACACCGCGAGGGTGGACAGCAGCGCCACCGCGCCGTTGCCCTTCGGGAAGAACTCATCCGCGATGATCTTCGCGAAGATCGAGTAGAGCGCCCAGTCCACCCATTCGACGGTGTTGCCGATGGTGCCGGCGACGATGGCTTTGCGCTGGGCACTGTTGAGTTTCGTCGGGGCGGTCGTGCTGTCCTCGTCCCTGCTCGGGCCGGCGGGCATGACAGATCCGGTGTTCATCAGGGGTGCTCCGGGGCGTCAGGGGCGGGGCTGGAGGGGGAGGTGTCGTCCAGGCAGGTGCGTGCGGCGTCGCAGAGTTGCGCGTGGGTGGCGAACCAGACGTCGCGGTGCGAGCCGATGTGGTCGAGCAGTTCACGCAGTACGACCAGGCGTGAGCGGTGGCCGATGACGTGCGGGTGCAGCGTGAGCTGGAAGACGCCGCCGTCGCGGTAGGCCGCGTCGAACTCGTCCCGCCAGATCTCGCCCACGTCGCGGGGGCGGCTGTGCGGGCGGACCGATCCGTAACGGTCCATCGTGAAGTACGGCGCGTCGTCCCGGATCCAGTCGACGGGGATCTCGACGAGGCCGGTGGGCCGGCCGTGGGCGACGATCTCGTAGGGCTCGTCGTCGGCCATCAGCGAGGAGTCGTAGGCGAATCCGAGGTCGAGCATGATGTCGAGGGTGGACTCGGAGAAGTCCCACGAGGGGGTCCTGATGCCGACGGGGCGCTGTCCGGTGAGCGTGGTGAGCGTGTCCAGGGCGCGTGCGGTCAACTCGCGCTCGTCGTCACGTCCCAGGAGCATGTTGCGTTCGTGGATCCAGCCGTGGACGGCGAGTTCGTGCCCGTCCCGGGTGTAGGAGCGGGCCTCCTCGGGGTGCAGGAGGGCGGAGACGGCCGGCATGAAGAACGTGGCCGGCACGCTGTATCGGGCCAGCAGGTCCAGGATGCGTGGAGCGCCGGCCCGGGCACCGTACTCGCCCTGGGCCAGCCGCCCCGGGCTCGTCTCGCCGTCGCGCAGCGGGATCGTCTCGTGGTCGGAGTCGAATGACAGGGCCACGGCGACACGGGCTCCGCCGGGCCAGCGGTCCGGGGTCAGGCGCCGTCCGGCGCGCACGGAGTCCACGTGCCCGCGCCATGTGGACTCGGGCCACTGCCAGCTCTCTGCGGGCAGGTCGAGGTCTTCTGAGGGCATGACGACTCCACGGAGGGATGAGGGCTGGGGTAAGGGGATGTTCAGGTGTGCGGCAGGCGACGGTGTGCGAGCGCCCCGGGCCCGTGATTTCAGGTGGGGCGGACCATCCGGTGCCAGGAGTACTTCATGGTGACGAGGTGCAGCGTCACGTCGGAGGCGAGGAGCCCGGGCAGGGCGCCGATGACTTCCCTGGTGTAGGGGAAGAGATCCGCACGGCGGGGCAGCACCACGTGCCCGACCAGGTTGAAGCGACCGGTCGACGCGCTGACGAACTTCGTTCCCGGGTGCTTGGCGAGCTGTCTGCCCGCGGCGTCGAGCCGGTCTGGCTCGATGGAGAGCCAGACCATGAACTCCGCGTCGAAGCCGAGGAGTGAGGGTTCGACGAGCGTGCGGAACTGGAGGATGCCGCGGGAGATGAGCCGGTCCATGGCGCGCGCGACGCTGGACTGCGCGTGCTTCAGCCGCCGGGCCAGCGCACTGACCTGGATCCGGCCGTCCTCCCGCAGGGCTGCGGCGATCTCGTGCTCCAGCAGGGTAAGCGCTTGTGGCGCACGGTCCCTGCCGGGGTCGCAGAAGGGCGACACCGGGTCCGGCCTCAGGTCGGCGACCGCCGCGGGGGGCAGCAGCCCGGTGTCCCACATCCCCGCCGTGGTGAACGCCCGGATGACGGGGACCGCCTCGGTGCTCGTGATGAGGTCCGCTGCGGGAAGGTCGGTGAACAGCATCCGCATCATCTCCTCGTTGTCACGGGCAACGAAGTCGACGATCAGGTCAGCGGCACCGGTGACCACCGCCACGAAGCGGACGTCGGGGCTCTCGGCGAAACGGGCTGCGGCCTCCAGCCCGCGCCCGGGCCGGGCCTGCACCCGGACCAGCATGGAGGAGCCCTCCCGCGTGCGGTCCAGCTCCAGGGTGCCGGTGACCCGCGCCAGCCCCCGCTCGCGCATAGCCGTGTACCGGCGCTGCGCGGTGGTCTCGCTGGCGCCGACCCACCGGGCGACCGCACTCCACGGCGCACGGCCGTTGAGCTGGAGTGCCGCGATGACGCGGCGGTCCAGCTCGTCGACGGTGTCCGAGAGTGCTTCCTGGGTCATGCCACGAAGCTAACCAGTGGTTTTCGGCCCGTCAATGGCGAAATCCTGCATCTGCGCTGGTCATCGCAGTGCAATCCGGCGCGGCCGATCGCGAGCTGACGCAGGAGGGACGTTTGCGGCGCTCACGTGTGGAGGAACGTGGACGAAGGATTTCGCCACGGCCCGGCGCACGTGAACGCGCAGAACCCGCCCGTTCTCCGGGCGGAGGCACGTCGCCCGTGGTTTTCCGCCGACACGGACGGCGGCACCGCGGCGATTCGCTCCTCTGCACCAGGTGCAGGCCTGCGAGCTGCGACGTCGTGGAGCCGACGAGGTGGAGGTCTGCGACTTCCGACCCATGCGGTACGGCGGTGGGTACGCCGGACGGGTCCGAGTTTCTTGCACGAGGCGATCCCTGCGGC
>Ga0164308_10000887_pt1 | contig 16145 bp, 18 predicted proteins | sample Whisoiple_246_MG_FD_109983 | JGI IMG/M metagenome (GOLD analysis project Ga0164308, IMG submission 109983) | Soil microbial communities amended with fresh organic matter from upstate New York, USA - Whitman soil sample_246_MG | ecosystem: Environmental > Terrestrial > Soil > Unclassified >...
AGCTCGGTGACGGGGTCGATGTTCTGGTACTTCAGGCACAGCTCGCGCACGAACGGGAGCTTGCTGTCGATGAGCGTCGCGCCGAGATGGCGCAGGTCGAGGTTCACCACGGGGCCGTAGGGCGTGTCGATGACCCGGCCCTTCTCCACCTCGTGGACGAAGGCCTGCGAGAGCCGGTCGCGGGGGCCGAGCTCCATGCTGCGCAGCACCGGCGTCGGGCTCGGTGTGCCCAGGTCGTAGTCCTGGAGGTAGCGGTAGCCGTCCTTGTTGAGCAGCCAGCCCCCCTCGGCTCGGGCCGCCTCGGTGATGAGGATGCCGGTGAAGGGCAGCCCGGTCGGGTGGTACTGGACGAACTCCATGTCCTTCAACGGCGCGCCGGCCCGCCAGGCCAGGGCCATGCCGTCGCCGGTGTTGATGTTCGCGTTGGTGGTGAACGGGAAGACCCGCCCGCATCCGCCGTTGGCCAGGACGACCGTCTTGGCGGTGATCGCCTCGACCCGGCCCGAGGCCAGCTCAACGGCCACGACGCCCTGCGCGCGGCCGTCGTCGACGAGCAGCCGGGTGACGAACCATTCGTCGAAGCGGGTCACCGAGTCGTACTTCAGCGAGGTCTGGAACAGCGAGTGGAGCATGTGGAAGCCGGTCTTGTCGGCGGCGAACCACGTGCGCATCTGCCTCATGCCGCCAAAGGCGCGTACGGCGATGTGGCCGTCGGGCTCGCGGCTCCACGGGCAGCCCCAGTGCTCGAGTCGAATGAGCTCGCGGGGTGCCTCGCGCACGAACGCCTCGACCGCATCCTGGTCGGCCAGCCAGTCGCTCCCCGAGACGGTGTCCTGGGCATGCTCGTCGAGCGTGTCGCCGCTGGCGATGACACCTGCAGCGCCGCCCTCGGCGGACACCGTGTGGCTGCGCATCGGGTAGACCTTGGAGACCACGGCGATCCGCAGGGCCGGGTCAGTCTCGGCGACGGCGATGGCCGCGCGGAGGCCGGCGGCCCCGCCCCCGACGATGAGCACGTCGAAGGCGGCCGTCATCGCCAGTCACTCGCCGCGGAACTCTTCATGGACCAGGACCTTGCCGTTGTGGTGCACCTCCCGGTGGGTGACGCTTCCGTCGTGGAACACGTCACGGCTGGTCTGGCAGCCACAGGCGTAGTGCACGTGCTCGACGCGCATCCCGTCCTCGTCCTCGTCGCGAAAGCGCACGCCACCCACCACCCGCCGGCAGGGAGCGTGCTCGCTGGTGAAGCTGGTCGTGGTGGCCACATTGCCCACCTTCTTCGACACTTGGCCACCACCAGCATGGCCCGAAGCCCGGCCAACCGGAAGATCCCACTGACACCTACTCCGCACTTGGTCTACCCCATGGATGTCCCGGCGGTGCCGTGCGCTCATGCTGAGCGAGCATTCAAACACGGACCGAATGCCGCGCTGGGCACCAGACTGCACCCGCCCTCGCCACGTCGCCGGCGCGTACAGCGCGCCCTCTCACCCACCAGCTGACCGCCGACGGAGGCGAATGGCCGCGGCTGGTCCTCGTCGCAGCATCGGCCGCGGACCCGAGTGTTCGACGTGACCGACCCAGAGCTCTACGACTGGTGGGAGCAACGGCTGGCCTACTGCGAGCGGTCGTGGTCGGGGGGTCGAGGGTGCGGTCGTACAGTCCGGCCTCGCCGTCGCGGGCTGGGGGTCGACGCGTGCCGCCCGGTGGCGACGACCCGGGCCGCGGGGCCGACGCCGACGGCCCGCAGCTCACCCGGCGCCAACAGTGGGAGCGGATCGGCGTCCTCACGGACCGCGTGTCCTCGACCTGCCTCGTCACCGACCTCCCCGGGCTCGGCGAGCCCGGCCGACCGGTCGACCTCACGTGGCACGACCTCGACCGCGGACCCTGCTTCCCCGCGGACCAAACCGTGCTGGTCTGCGAGAACCCGCGGGTGCTCGAGGCCGCCCTCGAGCTTGGCATCACTGACATAGGCGTCGTCTGCACGAGCGGACGCCCGGCGCTCATTGTCATCGAGGTCCTGCATCGGCTCAGCGCGGCGGGCGCACGGTTGCTCTACCACGGCGACTTCGACTGGCCCGGCATCTCGATGGCTAACGACCTCGTGACGCGGATCGGCGTCCATCCGTGGCGGATGTCGGCCGCCGACTACCTGTCAATACCCGGCCGAATACCGCTGGCCGGCTCCCGGGTCGAGGCACTCTGGGACGCCGAACTTGCACCGGCCATGGCCCACCGAGACCTGGCGATGCACGAAGAGGCGGCCCTCCCACAGTTGCTGCTCGACCTCCGCACACAAGCAGCCCGTTGACCGACGATGCGCGTCAGCTACGTCGACTTGCGGCGGTAGGACGCACGTCCCGCCGGCGGAGAGATTGGATTACCCGGGCTGGTTGAGCGGTCTCCGGAGCGGCCTGGCGACAGCAGGGATCCGTGGCCGGGGCTGCGACGATCTTCGATGTGTCGGCTGTTAATCGCGCGGTGCTGATGGCTCTGCAGTTCTGACCGCGAGGCGGCTCTGCGCAGGTGGTCCGGTATCTCGCGCCGGAGATCGTTGCCGCGGGATGGCAGCTGTCGCTGGTGTCCGGCTCGGTGGGGGCCACTGGTGACTTGGGCTACGCACCGGAGTTCTTCTCGCCGCTGCCGGTGACGGTGGTGGACTACACGCCGGCGATGGACGTCTGGCGTTCCGGAGGCGACCCGTTCTCCGTTGCCGTCCCGTTGCAGCCGTCGTTCGAAGACCGCAGGGGCGCGCCGGACCGCGTCTTCGCCAGCCTCGATGACGCGGACTTCGAGCGTCAGGTGTCCGCGTGGTCCCACGCCGTGCGGGGCGCTGGCTTGGCGGGGGCGGCGCTGGCCCACCTGCACCACCTCACCCCGGTCAACGAGGCGGTTAAGCGGCTCCGGCCCGAGCTGCCCGTGGTCGTTTCTCTGCACGGCACCGAGCTAACGATGCTCGAGGCCATCGACGGTCCTGGCTCCGGTGAGGGTCGGCCTGCGTGGCCGCATGCCACCACGTGGGCGGCCCGGCTGCGGGGATGGGCGGACGCCGCCGACCGTCTGGTGGTGACTTCCCCGACCGACGCCACCCGGGCGGTGGCGGTATTCGGCGTCGCCGAGGATCGGGTGGTGGTCGAGCCGCCGGGCGTCGACCAGGAGCGGTTCCGGCCCGTCCGACGGACCCGGGCCGACCGTCTGCGGCTGATGCGTTCCTGGCTGGTGGACCGGCCGCGGGGGTGGGACGAGTCTGGGGTGATCGGGTCGGTGCGCTACCGCGACGTTGACCTGGCTGCTTTCGACGACCCGGAACAGCCGGTGTTGATCTTCGTCGGCCGGTTCACCTTCCCGAAACGGCTGCCGTTGCTGTTGAGGGCATACGGACGGGCGCGGCGCGACTTCGGGGTGCGGGCGCCGCTGCTGGTGTGGGGTGGCTTTCCTGGCGAGTGGGAAGGCGAGCATCCGGTGACCGTGGTGCGTGACGAGGGGATCGACGGCGTGTTCTTCACCGGGTGGCGCGGCCACGAGGATCTGCCGGCCGGGCTGGGCTGCGCCGACGTCTTCGTCTCGCCTTCGGTCGGTGAGGCGTTCGGCCAGGTCTTCGTGGAAGCCATGGCCTGCGGCCTACCGGTGGCGGCGGCGTCGGGTGGGCCGTTGTCGTTCGTCAACTCGGTCGCCGGCGCGCCGAACGGCTGGCTGGTGCCACCGGACAACCCCGACCCGCTGACCACTGCCCTCGTCGAGGCGACGTCACGGTCGACCGGTGTGGTGCAGCGGGCGGTGCGCCCGGCCAACGCCCAGGCGCAAGTGAGCCAGCGGTTCTCCTGGACGGCCGCAGCGCGGCACATCGTCGGGCACTACGAGTCGGTGACAACGCAACCCGGAGACCGCAACTGATCCCATCGCCGCGACGAGGGTGGCCGCCAGCGAAGTCGTCCGGCACACCTCGTATCGGGACCGTTTTGGGTCTCCGCTTCGCGGCGAAGAGCCGCGGACCGGGCTGGCAGGAACGTCACCGGACAGCACGGTCGTGCGATCGCTGTACGACTCGCCTCCTAGGGTGGGTCGATGGACGGAATCAGCATTCCCGGACGTCGACGGCGTGGCCAGCGTGCCACCGGGGAACGGGGCAGCCACGGCGACCAGGGTTCGCGAGCAGGTGCTGGACCCGTGGGGTCACCGGTGGGCGTTCGACCAGCACGTCAGAGACGTCTCGGACGCCGCAACGGCCGTCCGACGATCCTGTTCACGCTTAAGCCCCTGTCACCGCACCCGAGCGGCAACTCGGGGTCCGGCGCGGGCGCCGGGCAGCTCAGCTCGTGATCGCCTCGTCAAGCCACGCATACCAGGAGTCGAGGCCGTCGCCCGTGCGGGCGCTTATGCGGAGCAGAGCCGCGGTGGGGTTGACCGTGCGGATGTTGCGTTCGAGCAGGTCGACGTCGAGGTCGAGATAGGGGAGCAGGTCGGTCTTGTTGACGAGCACTGCGTCGACCGAGCGGAACATCACGGGGTACTTCAGTGGTTTGTCCTCGCCCTCGGTGACCGAGCAGACCATCACTCGCTGGTGCGCACCCACGTCGAACTCCGCCGGGCAGACCAGGTTGCCGACGTTCTCGACGAGGACGACATCCAGCTCGTCGAGATCGAGCCCGTGCAGAGCCCGGGCGACCATCGGCGCGTCCAGGTGGCACTCGCCTCCGAAGCCGTTGGCGGTGTTGAGGAGCGAGACCTGCTGCGCGAGGCCGCGAAGCCGGTCGGCGTCGATGCTCGTCTCGATGTCGCCCTCGACGACTCCGGCCCGCAGGCCGCGTTCCCGCAGGTGGGTCAGCGTCGCCGCGAGCACGGTCGTCTTGCCGGCGCCGGGCGAGGACATGACGTTGAGGCAGACGACACCGGCGTCGGCGAAGGCGCTCCGGTTCGCGTCGGCCGCGCGGTCGTTCTCGGTGAAGATCCGCTCGAGGACGGTCACCCGCTCGGGTCCCGTTGCGTAGGCGGTGTGGTCGCCGAGCTCGTGGTCATGCCTCTCGTGAGTATGCGTCGTGCCGTCCACGTGCCGGTGGAAGCGGCCCATTGATAGCTCAGCTCCTCACCGCGGACGCCGGTTCGGCGAGGTCGAGTGACGCGACCACCAGCTCCTCGCCGTGGACCACCTCGACGTCGGCGCCGTCGCAGGTGCCGCAGGCGATGAGGAACCGGTCGGCCAACACCGTTGTCGCGCCACAGGACCTGCAGCTCAGCTCCGCAGCCACCGGTTCGATGTCGAGCATCGACCCCGCGAGCGGGGTGGTGTCCGTGACGACGCCCCAGCAGTAGGTCAACGTCTCGGGAACCACCTGGCGGAGCGCGCCGACCCGCAGACGAACCGTCACGACGGGACGGCCCTCACGCGCCCGGTCGGTGATGCCGTAGATGCTCTGGCACAGCGACAGCTCGTGCACGACCGCCTCCCATCCGGTCCCGTCATCGTGCCACGTCCGGCATGCTGGCGTGCCATGAAGTTCCTGGTGCTGTGGAGCATCGAGCTGTCGCTCGTCTCGGCCGAGACCGCCCGCGCGGTCGGGCGGATGCCCGACTACGGCGCCCGGCTCGAGGAACAGGGCAAGGTGCTCGCGCGGTACCACGTCGTCGGCGCTCACGGCGGCGCGTGGATCTACGAGGTGGACTCCAACGAGGAGCTGGAGCGGCTGCTGGCCCGCGCTCCGGTCTACAACGTCGCCCGCTACACCGTGCACGCGCTGGCCGACATGGAGGCCCCGCCGGACCGCTGAGCCCGGCGGGTTTTCAAATTGGTCCACAACTGTCCGATTCGCGGGTTGACGGACTCCGGGAAACAGGCGGAACGTTGAGACGCCCTTTGGGAGGTTGTCGATGACGTTGACCAGCCCGTCAGACCTTGGCGCGACGCGCCACCTCGTGGTTAGCCAGCGCCTGCGGGAGCGGCGCCGGACTCTCGGCCTCACCCAGAAGCAGGTCATCAGCCGGCTGGCCCGGCTCGGGGTCCTCAGCACCAACAAGGCGTTGAGCAGCCTCGAGCACGGCTCGGGCCTCGATGTCGCCAAGCTCCCTGAGCTGGCGGTGGCGCTCGACTGCTCGGTGACCTGGCTGCTGGGTCTCACCGACGACCCGCACTCCTGGGAGCCCGCCGGCAGACGACCGACGGCGGGGCCGCGAACGCGGGCCGTCGACGCCGAGGTGGTCGCGCTCGCGACCCCCTCGGCGCTGGTGGGGACCCTTGGCGTTCGGCCCCTTCCGCGTGTCCTGGGTCCGCTCTCCGGGTCGGAGTAGCCGTGCCGGGCGGCCGGCCCGCGAGGGCCGGCGACCTTAGTCGGCGGACCGTCCTCGGCAGCGCAGTGGCCGGTGGTGCAGTCCTGCTCGCCGGTTGCGGGTCGGGGACCGGTGGTGGCTCCGTGGTCACCTCAGCCGGTGGAGCGACCGACGCCGCGACGCCCGCGGGCCCGATCGCCCTCACCGACCAGCGCGGCAGCGTCGTTACCCTGGAGCGACCGGCCGGCCGGATCGTCACCATCCCGCAGCCGGCCGCGTCGATCCTCGTCGCCGTCGACCAGAGCGCCGACCATCTGGTCGGGATGCAGAACGCCTCGTGGGTGGCTGTGCGCGACGGGATCCTCGGGGCGATGTTCCCGGCCGCCTTGGCGGTTCGCCATGATGTCGCCGACGACACGTTCACCCCCAACGTCGAGGCGGTCCTGGCCCTCCAGCCGGACCTCGTCGTCCAGTGGGGCGACCAGGGGACCGGGATCATCGCGCCTCTGGAGAACGCCGGGCTCAAGGTCGTGGGCCTCAAGTACGGGACGCAGGACGACGTGACGACCTGGATCTCGTTGTTCGCCAAGGCACTCGGCCGGACCGAACGGGGCGACCAGCTCAACGCCGCGACGCTGAAGGCGACTCAACAGATGACGGCCCTAGGGAAGACCACCACCGGCGCGAAGCCGAGGGTCGTCTACCTCAACCGGTTCGTCGGAGGCCTCAAGGTCGCCGGCACCGGCACCTACAACGACGGCTACATCGCCATGGTGGGCGCCCAGAACCCCGCCAGCGGACCCGGTGGCGCGTCCGGCAAGGGCATGGTGGGAGTCGACCCCGAGCAGCTGCTGGCGTGGGACCCGGACATCGTGCTGCTCGGGAACTTCGACGCTGCGCTGCCCAAGGACCTCTACGACTCCACCGTGTGGCGTGGCCTCACGGCGGTCAGGGAGAAGCGGGTCTACAAGGTCCCCCTGGGCGGCTACCGCTGGGACCCGCCGAGCCACGAGTCGCCGCTGATGTGGCGCTGGCTCGGCATGGTGGCGTTCCCCGACGAGGCGAGGTACGACCTGCGCGCCGACGTCGTCTCGTCGTACCAGCGCTTCTACGGGTACCAGCCGACGACGGCCGAGCTCGACGCCATCCTGCGGACCGCGACCAACGACGGATCGGCCGACTACCAGCAGTTCCATGCTTGACCGTCGATCGGCGGCCGGGCCGCGACGCGGGGTCCGGACGACGCGCGTGGCCGTCCCGACAGCCGCCGCAGCGCTTCTCGTGGTCGGTGTCGTGTCGATAGCGCTCGGCCGCTACCCGGTGCCCGTCGGACACGTGGTCGAGGTCCTCGTCGGACAGCTGACCGGAAACGCATACCCCGGCCCGGCGACCGAGCAGGACGTGGTGACCCTGGTCCGGCTCCCTCGGGTGCTCCTCGGTGCCTTGGTCGGAGGCGGGCTCGCCGTCGGGGGTGTCGCGCTCCAGGCGGCGTTCCGCAACCCGCTGGTCAGCCCGCAGGTGATCGGGGTCTCGTCGGGCGCCTCGTTCGGTGGCGCGCTCGCGCTGGTCCTCGGGCTCGGCACCGGCTACCTGGTGGCGTCGGCGTTCGTGTTCGGGATGGCGGCCCTCGGTGTCGTCTTTCTCGTCACGGCGGGCCGCGGCGGCGCCTCGATGCTGATGATCGTCCTCGGGGGAGTGGTCACCGGGTCGTTCTTCACCGCCCTCGTGTCGCTGCTGACCTACCTCGCCGACCCGTACTCGACCCTGCCGGCCATTGTCTTCTGGCTGCTCGGCAGCCTGGCCACGGCGACCTTCGGAAAGGTCCTCGTCGCTGCCGTCCCGGTGCTCGTCGGTTTCGCCGTCCTCTTGGCGCTGAGGTGGCGGATCAACGTGCTCTCGCTCGGGGACGAGGACGCCGCGGCGGTCGGGATCCGCCCGCGGCCGGTGCGGTGGACCCTGCTGACGGCCGTGGCGCTCATCGTGGCCGGCGCGGTCGCGGTGAGCGGCGTGATCGGCTGGGTCGGCCTGGTGATCCCGCACCTCGTGCGGATGTGGGTCGGCCCTGATCATCGCGTCCTGCTGCCGGTGTCGTTCCTCGTGGGCGCCGCGTTCCTCGTCACCGTCGACACCCTGGCCCGCACGCTCTCCGGCGGCGAGATCCCTCTCGGCGTCCTCACCGCTCTGGTCGGTGCGCCGGCTTTCTTCGTCCTGCTCCGCCGCAACCGCGATCGGATCTGGGACCGTGCTTGACCTGGTCGGGATCGGGTTCGCGTATGCGCCGGGGGACTGGGTGTTTCGCGACGTCACCTTCGGTTTGGAGCCGGGGACGGTGACGTCGGTGCTCGGGCCGAACGGGCGCGGCAAGACGACCCTGGTGCGCTGCGCCGCCGGTTTGCTGACGCCGCAAGAGGGTTCGGTACGCCGGGACGTTCCCGCCGGGTTCGTTCCACAGGCGAGGGGGACGGCCTTCGCCTACCCCGTCCGCGAGATGGTCGTCATGGGCCGGGCCGCAACCGTCGGGGTCTTCGCCGTACCGGGCCGGCGTGACCAAGCGGCGGCCGACGCCGCGATGGACCGGGTCGGTATCACCGAACTGGCCGACCGGGCCTTCCCGACGCTCAGCGGCGGCGAACAGCAGCTGGTCCTCGTCGCCCGCGCGGTGGCCTCCGGACATCCGGTGATGGTGCTCGACGAGCCGGCCACCGGGCTCGACCTGGGCAACCAGGGTCTCGTCCTCGGCCTCGTCCGGTCGCTCGCGGACGACGGCCTGACCGTGCTGCTGACGACACACCATCCCGACCACGCCATGGTCGTCTCTGACGCGGTGGTGCTCATGGGCGGACCGTCCGAGGTGCGACACGGACCCGCCGAGGCCCTGCTCAGCGAAGGCGAGCTGACCGCCCTCTACGACGTACCGGTGCACGAGGTCGACGTTCCGGGCGCCGGCCGCCGCGCCCTGGTGACCGGTTACGGCTCGTCAGCCGGTCGCCTGCCCCTCAGCTCAGGGCGAGCGCCGGACCCGAGTGCTCGAGGCCGCCGTTGACCATCTCGAGATGCACGTTCGTGTAGTGCTTGAGCGACGTCAGCTGCCGGGCGTCGAGGCGGTCGCAGACCCACTCCCAGTGCATCGAGACCCAGTCACCGACGGCCAGGTCTGGCACCATCCCCACGCCGTCGACCGCGCGAACGACGTTTTCCTGCGCGGGTTCCGCGAGGACGAGGTGGCGTCCGGTCCAGGTCAGCGCCCGGGACTCCACCACCGCCTGGTCACCGTGCAGGGCCACCACCCGACCCCAACGGATCCGGCACCGGTCGAGTACCGTGAGTGCGTGGTCGGCGCCGGGACGGTCCTCGCCGAGCAGCCCGGTCCAGGGGTAGATGCAGAAGACGTGGAACGAGTGGTGCGGCAGGCCGCCGGCCTGAACCCCCTCGGCCAGGCTGGAGAACCGCGGCCCGGTCCGGAACCGGAACCGGTCCTCTATGGAGTTGCCCATGGTGGTCACGCCGACGCCGTCGAGCAGCCGGTTCCCCACCCAGTACGCCTCGACCACGCGGCGGTCGAGCGGGTCCTCGATGTCGGTGGCGCCCGCGATCAGCTCGAGATACGGCCATGCGCCGGCGAAGGCCTGAGCCATCTGCCGGAACCCCGGGTCGACGACACCGGCGAGGCCGTAACCGAGGAAGCCCGCGCTGTCGCCCGGCCCGCAGAAGCCGTGGCTGTTGGGCGGGAACGCATAGCGGACGAAGAGCGTGGGGCCGCCGTCAGCCATCGCCCACCATCTCCTCGACCCCCGGGCCACCGAGGACCGCCATCGCGTCGTGAGCCTCCTCGGCGGTCATCCGTTCGAGCGCGAACCCGCTGTGGATGAGGATCCACTCGCCCGGCTGGAGCGGGCCGTCGAGGAGGGCGACGTTGATCGGGCGCACGACACCGGCGACCTCGACGTCCATGAGGTCAGCCTCGTCGGTGGGACCGACTACCTCGCCGGCCAGCCCGAGACACATCAGCGGCTCACATCCGGCGCATCTCGACGTAGCGCTTGATATCGGGGTAGGCCGCCGCGAGCGCCGCCGCGATGAGGGCCAGCCCCAGGAAGGACACCACCTTGCCCATCGTCATCTCCTCATCCTCAGGTCCAGCCTGAGTCCAGTGTGGCCGCGCGGAGCACGGTCCGGAAGTCGTTCTGGCGTCGTCGAACCGCCTCGGTGACCAGGTCGTCGACGATCTGCGCAGCCACGTCGACCTGTGCGGCGACCACGTCCGAGAGGCCCATCCCGTCCTCGGTCGCCTCGGGTTCACAACCGACCACCGTGACCGGCGGCAGCGTTCCGCCGAGCGCCGGGACCAGGGCAAGGACGGTCTCAGGTGCCAGGTCGTGCGCGTCCATGGCTGGTGCCGTCCCGGCGGCCGGGCCGGCCGGCAGCTCGGCGTCGAGGACGTAGACGGTGCCCGGACGCCCACCCGGTCGCCGCATCGCGTCGACGAGCACCACGTCGTCGTAGCCCTCGAGGAGGTCGTACGCGAGATGGACCCCGCCGATCCCGTAGTCGTGCAGGCGAACCCACTCGGGCCAACCGAGGCGAGCCCGCTCCGCCAGCCTCGCGATGACCGCCGTCGCGAACCCGTCGTCGCTCTTGAAAATGTTGCCGACGCCCGCGACCAGCATCCGACCGACGTCGTCGCCGCTCATCGCGCCGCCCCGATCGGCTCGACCTCGTCGGGCGCGAAGTAGAGGAACCGGCCCTGCACGAGGGCCAGGTCCTGACCCGGGTCGTCGTCGAGGAGCACCGCGAGGTGGTCGTGCCCGTCGACGTCGTGGACCACCTTGGCCACGGTCGCCGTGCGTCCTGCGACGAACAGGTCCTGCGCGTCGGTCCGGCGCGTCCCGGGTCGGAGCAGCACCCGGCTGCCCTCGCATACCGGCACGCCACCGACATCGACCGAGTCCGGTGGCAGGTCGCGAGGCTCGACCTTCGCAGTGCTCGAGAGATAGCGGATGGCGCCGTGCAGGCGGTCCATCAGCTCCGGCGGGAGGTTCTCGACCCGGTCGAGGAGCTCGGCCGCACGCGGGTCGGTGCCGCGAACCGCGCGCTTCTCGGCGTCGGTCAAGGTCATCGCCCGAAGGTTGAGCATCTCGTCCATCTCGGTGCCGTCGAAGAACTGCGTCGTGCTTTCGGGGGCGACCTGAGGCCGGTCGGGCAGGATGATCGGCGAGCAGATGACGACGTCGGCGCGGCCGTCGACGTCGGCGAGGACCGGCCAGACGCCGTCGTTCTCGCACTCGGCGACGTAGCCGGTCGCCCACTCAGGCGGGTCGGTGAGGGAGAGGAACCGGCCGCGGTCAACCCGGGCCAGCAGGTGGGCCGCGACGAGTGAGTAGCGCAGCGCCTCCTCGCGGAGCGGCGACGGTGCAGGACTCCACGCAGTGACGTTCTCGACGTCGACCCGTAGCCGGGTCACCCCGTAGGGGCCGGGCAGCGACCGCGCGGTCGCCGTCACCGACGCGACCAGCGGGAGCCGTTCTCGCCGTAGCCGGCCCCCGGGCACGCGTTCGTGGTCGACACCGCCCAGGACCTTCCCGGTCGACCGCACCGGCTCGAGGGCGGCGAGGTCGACGTCGAGGTCCAGCTCGTGCGAGACCGCCTCGTCGAACGGCAGGTATGCGGTGTCGCCGGCCTCGAGCCGGCTGACCTCCACCTCGCCGGCGGCCGTCTCGCGGAGCACCGTGCGCCGTTGCACCTGAAGGAACCGGACCCGCAGGAACACGCGCCTGGGCCGGCCGTCCAGCAGCAGCTCCGCCCGCAGCCGGGAGCGCTCGGACGGGTCGACGGCGGAGAGGGCCGACGGAGCGAGGACGCCGAACTGCCAGCGCACGCGGTTCTTCGCGTCGTCGGCGCGGTACGGGTAGAGGACGTACCCCTCGTAGAGCACGGTGTCGGCGAGGGGTCGCACGTCCTCGAACGTCGTCACCCGTCGGCCTCCTTGAGCAGCCGGGTGACCGCCTCGTCCCACGACACCATGGCGTTCTCGGCGCGGTACCGGTAGAGCGCGTCGAAGGTGTCCCGACCGAGCCGTAGCCACGCCGTGCCCGGGAAGTGCTGGTCCATCGCGGCGCGCCAGGTCTCGACCGGCAGCCCGGCGGTGACCTCCTTGTCCCAGGGGATCGGGAGCACGGTCAGGCTGCCCGAGGTGCCGCTGAACCACGTGCCGCTGAAGAGCAGCAGCAGCGGCGCGACGCCCTCGACGAGCGAGTAGAGGTACTTGTTGGCGGCGACGTCGAAGTCGTAGCTGCACGGCAGCGCGAGCGACGTCTCGATCGACCCGGTGAAGCTCGGGACGAGGTGGCTGACGAACGCCAGCTGGAGCGGCTTCAGGGTCTGGCCCCAGCGACTCCTCGACCCAAAGAGGTCGACGAGCGCCGCCGCCTCCTCGTCGTCGTACCGACGCCGGTGGGGCTCGACCCGCACTTGTGTCCGCAGCGCGACCGCGTGCACCGGCTGCCCCGAGCTCTCCGTGACCCGCAGCCGGAGCAGCACCGTCGGGCTCGCGGCCGCACGGTCGACGTCCGCGCCGAGGTACTCGAAGTCGAGGCTGCCGATTTCAGCCATGCGGCACCGGTTCGCCGGACCGGTCCACGGCGCGGGCCTCCCGGTCGAGCTCCGCGAAAAACGCCTCGACCCGTGACCATACGTCCGCGCCGCCGTGGAACCCGACCCACGACTGTCGGACGATCCCCACCAGCTCGTAGCACCGGTCGACCGGCACGAGGTAGCAGGCATAACCGCCGGTGCTGCGCCGCAGGAGGATCGCCCGGATGTCGGGTTCCGCCTGCGCCAGAACGGGGTTCGCGTCAAGGACTTCGGCCCAGCTGGCGAGGTCGAGGAGCGACTCGGTAGCGCCCCCCGGTCCCGGGTAGTACGCGCCGACGTTCTCGGCGCCGGTCTGCCGGAGGAAGAAAGCGAGATCGACGGGGATCTGCAGCGCCGCCCACTGGCCCTCGCTGATCGCCACGTCCGCGACCTTGCGGACGTCCTCGGGGACCGCGAGGAAGCGCCCCGCGCCCGCGCCGGAGCCGGTGAACAGCAGGAAGCACGCCCGGCACGTGCAGAGCAGTCGGTGCCCCTCGAGGTCGGCCACGTGACCGTGCCGGTCGGCGATCTCGGTGCTGCACATCTCGCAGCGCTCGACGGCGTCCGCCTCGGTGACCGGCGGCTCAGGCGCCGGCCGGCTGAGCCGCCGCAGCCCGACCAGCGGGTCGGCGCGCGGGGTCACGCGGTCACGCGCCTGGGCAGCGCGACGGTCCAGCCCGCGCCGTCGGGGAGCATCGGCAGCGGTGACAGGTGACCGGTCCGCGGGTCCAGCCCACGGCCGGCCAGCCGCACGTCGTAGCCGGCCCGGCAGGAGGGACACTCGACGACGTCTCCGTCGAGCCGGCCGCGCACGAGGGACCCGGAGCACCGCGGGCAGGTATCGCGGTACGCATACCCCGCGCCTCCGAGGTTGACCACGAGCACGCGCTCGCCGCCGAGCCGTTCGCTGACCGTCGTGCCCGGTGTCGGGAGGCCGTCGAGGCGGGCCCACCCGCTCTCCTCGACCTCGCCGGCCGGTGCCGCGGGCTCCAGTCCGGGCCGCAACCCGATCTGCAACAGCGGTGACGGAGGTGCGTCCGCGACGACGCCCACGACATCCACCGCGGTGACCTCCGGGGCGGCCTCGAGGACGGCGACCTCGACCGCCATGGTCACGGTTACCGACGAGGACGGGCAACCGTGACAGCTGCCCTGCAGCGTCAGATGCGCGACGCCCTCCTGGTCGACGCCGAGGTATTCGATACCGCCGGCGTGCGACCCGAGGTAGGGACGAACGCGGTCCAGCGCGGCCTGGACGCGGGTGTCGACGTCGTCCGGGTGCAGGTCGTGCAGCACCAGGAGGCTGCCGACGACCTCGTCGTCGGCGAGGGCCCGAACCAACGCCGGGTCGCGCTCCTCCGCGACCTCGACGACCCGGGCGAGGCCCGACGCATACAGGCCCATGACGGAGCGCACCAGCCGTTCGGCGCGCTCCAGCGTCACCTCGTCGCCGGCCTGGGCGAACTCGTCGAGGACCTCCTCGACCTGCTGCGACTGGTTCTGGAGCTCTCGTCGGTTCATGGCGGCGGCCCCGTCAGTAGGGCCGGACCGCCATGCCCGGCGAGTGCTGCTGCCGGACCTCGCCGCCTTGGCCGGTGTAGAGGTGGACCCCGCACGGCAGGCACGGGTCGAAGCTGCGCACGGCCCGCATGATGTCGATGCCCTTGAAGTTGTCGGGGGAGTTCTCCTCGAAGATCGGCGTGTGCTGCACCGCGTCCTCGTAGGGCCCTGGGGTGCCGTAGGTGTCGCGCACGCTGCCGTTCCACGGCGTCGGCGGGTACGGGTGGTAGTTCGCGATCTTGCCCTCCCGGATCACCATGTGGTGGGAGAGAACCCCACGCACCGCCTCCGTGAAGCCGACGCTGACGGCCTCGTCGGGCACCTCGAACGGCGTCCACGTCTCGGTCCGACCGCCGCGGACCTCCTCGAGAGCCTTGTCGACGAAATGGAGGGCGAGGGCGGCCATGTATGCCTGGAAGTAGGTCCGTGCGCGGTTCCGCTCGAGCGCGTTGCTCCACTGCGGGATGTGCCACTCGAACGCCGCCTCCGGCTTCAGCATGGTCCGCGGCAGGGTGATCTTCACGCTGTGTCCGGTCGCCTGGACGTAGTCGGTGTGCACCAGGCCCGACAACGCAGTCGACCACAGTCGCGCGATCGGGCCGCCGCCGGTGTCGAGGGCGAGGTGGTCGGTGCCGTCGAACCAGCGCGGCGCCATGGTCCAGCTGTAGGCGCCCTGCCAGTCCCGCTTCGCAGGCTTGGGGAGCGTGTGCTGGTTCCACGGGTGGCGGATGTCGACCGGGTTGCCCAGCGGGTCGCGCTCGACGAAGACCTCCTTGCCGGAGCCGGCCCAGTCGTCGTAGAACGAGTGGCCCAGCAGGATCCGCAGTCCCAGGTTGATGTCGACCAGGTTGTTCGTCACGAGCTTCCCGTCGACGACGATGCCCGGGGTGACGTACATCGCCTTGCCCCACTCGTTCATGCGGCGGTAGGTGAAGTCGCAGACGGCGGGGTCGTTGAGGCTGCCCCAACAGCCGAGGAGTATGCGTCGCTCGCCGACGTGCTCGTACCCTGGCAGCGCCTCGTAGAAGAAGTCGAAGAGGTCGTCGTGCAGCGGCACGACCTTCTTCATGAACTCGACGTAGCGCATCAGCCGGGTCAGGTAGTCGGTGAACAGCTGGATCGTCGCCACCGTGCCGACGCCGCCGGGGTAGAGCGTGGACGGGTGGACGTGCCGCCCCTCCATCAGGCAGAACATCTCCCGCGTCATCCGGCTCATCTGCAGCGCTTCCCGGTAGAAGTCGCCCTCGAGCGGGTTCAGCGACCGCATGATGTCGCCGATGCTGCGGTAGCCGTGCTCGGCGGCGTGCGGGGACTCGGTGTGGTTGGCCAGCTCCAGGACGCCGGGGTTGGTCTCCTTGACCATGCGCTCGCAGTAGTCCACCCCGACCAGGTTCTCCTGGAAGATGTTGTGGTCGAACATGTACTCGGCGGCCTCGCCGAGGTTGATGATCCACTCGCCGAGCGGCGGCGGGGCCACCCCGTAGGCCATGTTCTGCGCATACACCGAGCACGTCGCGTGGTTGTCGCCGCAGATGCCGCAGATCCGGCTGGTGATGAAGTGGGCGTCCCGCGGGTCCTTGCCCTTCATGAAGATGCTGTAGCCGCGGAAGATCGACGACGTGCTGTGGCACTCGCGAACCTCTTTGTTCTTGAAGTCGATCGAGGCGTAGATCCCGAGGCTGCCGACGATG